>OAXB01000068.1_pt1 | contig 62394 bp, 56 predicted proteins | sample 1501541 | NCBI WGS metagenome assembly OAXB01 (sample SAMEA2580302, study PRJEB22360) | human gut metagenome | biome: human gut; feature: human-associated habitat; material: faeces | place: Denmark | collected 2008/2010
TAGGCCGGATAAGGCGTTCTCGCCGCATCCGGCAATGGTGACAAATGCCTGATGCCACGCTCGCGCGTCTTATCAGGCCTACAGATTCTTGCGCCACTCGCAGGCCGGATAAGGCGTTCTCGCCGCATCCGGCATAAACATGTAAGTCAAACGCCGTAACGTTCGCACCAGCCAAGAATGGCTTTCTCGAAGCAGGCGAATGGTGGATGCACAATGCCCGCGCCAATCATACCGACGCCTGCATCTTTATGAGCGATGGCGGTGTTGATCACCGGCAGAATGCCGCTGCTACCCACACGGGTGATGTCGATAGCCGATGGCACGCCCATAAAACCCAGCAGCGGAATGGTGACGTTAGGGTTTTCACCGAGGGTGATTTCACGCATCTGACGGGAGAAATCGATAGCCTCTTCCACCGTGCCGCCCACCAGCGCGACGATTGCAGGTGCGGTCGCCATAGCAAATCCACCAATGCCATAAGTTTCGGTAATAGCACTGTCTCCAATATCCAGCCCCGAATCTTCCGGCTTATAACCGGCAAACATCGGCCCGATGACCTGCTGCGCCGGGCCGGTAAACCATTGCCCCGGTAATCCGCTGACCCGCAGGCCGAACTCGACGCCGTTACGCGCCATCGTGGTCACTACGGTGCTGTATTCAATGCCGTGCGCCGCATCCATCGCCGCTTTACACATTGCCATCCACGTCGGGCCGGAGAAATAATCGCTGCTGGCGACAAACTCAAACACTTCGCGCTGTTGTTCGACGGAATAGCCTGCCTGAATAATCCCCGGCGTCAGCGCCTGAATCAGCAGAGTCGTCCCGGCGTTATTGCGGTTATGGCACTCATCGCCCATATGCAGCGCTTGCGCCAGCATTAAGCGCAGATCGATCTCACCGATAATTTTCATCGCGTCGCGCAGCATTGGCCCCTGCACATCACGCATCCAGTTGAGGCGGTCAATCACGCTCTGGTCGTTAGCGCCCATACGCAAAATCTTCGCCATCTGCTCGCTCATGTTGGTGTAAGCGATGTTGCCGTAGGTTTTGTTTTTCACGATGTGCATAAACATCGAGGCCGAGGTAACGCCCGCCATCGATCCCACACAGTCGTGTTCGTGGCACGGCGAGAAAGTGATCTCCCCGGAAGCCGCCAGTTCAGCCGCCTCATCGAGATCTTTCGCCAGCCCTTCAAACACCAGCGCCCCGGTGACCGCACCTTTCATCGCGCCGCACATTTTTTCCCAGGTAACCGGCGGCCCGGCGTGAAGAATGGTTTTCGCCGTCATGCCCGGCACCACGTTAATCGCCTGATCACAACCAATCAGCACCGGATGCGACTGGGTAATGCGCTCCAGCGCCTGCTGGTTAGCGGCAGCGATTTTGTCCGCCAGCGGCGAATCAGCAATGTTGTCCAGCGCCTGTACCACCTGCATATTGCCCTGTCCCGGCGGCGTCCAGTCGAGTTGGGTCACTTCTACATGCTGCTTTTTCAGATCATCGCTAAACATGGCGATGCCGACGTTAATAACGTTCAACGGTTGGCTAAATAGTGACTGGCTCATCAGGCTTCCTCCCCTTTGCAGATAAATTCACGCGCCAGCAATCCGGTATTGGTGCTGCTGCTGGCCAGAATTACCCCGGCATCAAGCAGCATCTGGCTTTGTTGTGCTAACGATGGCGTATCAAGATCGGTGCCCAGTACATAGGCGAGAATGATCAACTCACGGCCTTCGGCTGCGGCGATCGCTTTCGCTTCTTTGATCGCATCGAGGGTGGAGCCGACCGGATCTTCATGCGATCCAAATCCGAGCACGAAATCCATCACGATCACCGCCACTTCTGGATCGCGCGCTTCTTCGATCAAGCGGCTGATACGGTTGGTCGGGTCAATCATCGGGTGCGGCTTGCCGTTGGTGAAGTCGTCATCGCCAAAGTCGAGGAAGGTGTGTTTGATGCTGCGGTTGATATCTTGCAGGCGGAATTCCGGATCGGGCTGGATGTTGCTATAAACATCGCCATGTTTTTCCATCACCGCGAACATGGTTTCGTCACACAGCGTGCCGCCGCAGAACAGTCCACGAATGTATTTCTGTTGTGGTTGCAGACGCGCACGGACATCAGCAATCAACGGCTGGTTCAAGGTATGCAGGTCGAGATGTTCTTGTTTCACGCCGGAGAGCATTACCGCTTTCAGCGCCGCCTCTTTGCTGCCGCGGGCAAACTGTAGCCCCTGCTCATCCACTGGTGTTTCACCACGACCGAGGAAGCAAACCACCACCGGCTTGCGGCAGGCGCGCGCACGTTCCAGCACTTTGCGAGCCACCGCAGGCGCAGGCGGTTTGGAGATCAGCGCGATGATTTCAGTTTGCGGATCGTTTTCCAGCATTCCGATGGCATCGAGCATCATCAGACCGCCAATTTTCTCGCTCAGGTCGCGCCCACCGGTGCCGATCAGTTGCGAAACGCCGCCGCCAAATTCATGGATACGGACGCTCAGTTCCTGGCTGCCGGTGCCGGATGCACCAACAATACCGATGTTGCCGCGACGCACGGCGTTACCAAAACAGAGCGCCGCGCCGTTGATAATCGCCGTGCCGCAGTCCGGCCCCATCATCAACAGCCCTTTTTCGTGAGCGAGTTGCTTGAGCGCCAGTTCATCTTCAATTGAGACGTTATCGGAGAACAGCATCACGTTGAGGTCGTTTTGCAGCGCCTGACGCGCTTCGCGCGCGGCAAACAGGCCATTGACAGAAATCACTGCCAGGTTACTTTCCGGGATATGCTTTTTGGCGCTGGCAAGGGTGGCGTAACGCGCCTCATGCGAGCCGCTTTGCGCTTTGCTGTTGAACAGTTCTTCAATCTCCGCCAGCAACTGCTCGTTGTCTGCGTCTGGTTTGCCGTTGATGACAATCATCAGGTCGCCGTTTTTGGCCTGTTCCAGCTCCGGCGTCAGCAGCCCTAAATTTTTCAACACGCCTTTGTTCATTTCGGTCGCCATCGCCACAAATGCCTGCTCGACGCCGTCGAGTTTATTTGCGCGCGTGGAGATGGACATCAGCGAGACAGAATCAAAATAGGTATTCGGTTTAATGACTATTTTAACTGACATAATTCCCTCCGTAGGTTTGGCTCAGCGCACAACCATCGGCCATGCCATACAGCATGTCGCAGCCGGAACTGGAGCCAATATGTTTAATCTTTTCTATTGCCTGAGTTGAGTTCCCAGGGACGCTATAAATAATGTCGTAAATAAAATAATGAATATTTTCCCGACAACGTTGTTGCAATGCCGCTTCTAACGTTATGGCACTTAATAACGTTGTGTTATTTCTGCCGCATTGCAGGCCGCGATAAAATTCCCCTTTGTATTTTTCTGCCGGATGTCCGTAAATAAATAAAACAAGCGCCAGACCTGTTAAATAATCATCGGCTGAAGGTGTCAGACCAATCCCTAACCCCATCATGTTAGCGACCGTTGATGCGATATTTTGTTTATCGCTTAATGCCTGAATTACACGACGTCTTTTAATCTGTAACTCTTTATTTAACGCCTGATAAAACGGATTATCACCGCAATAATTAAACAGGGTTTCATTTTCCCCCAGATGCTGATGAATAATGTCGTGCCACTGTTGCCAGGCGATAAAGTGGAAATTCTCAGTGGTCAATTGCAGTACTGGAGACAGCCAACGCTGGCAACGACGCTTATCTATATGAATATGTTGACCAACCGTAATCCCGTGATCGTCAAACTGAACCTTATCGCCATGACGGAACAGACCATCAAAGTGAGTGAGTGCCAACCGACAACTGTTTGGCGCATTGTCGTACTCTTCACAAAGTAGCGTCAGCAACTGTTGGTGAGCCGGGAGTGCAATGTTTACCGCTCTGGCAAAGACCTGTTCAACCTGACCTTCTCCCCGCTGCGCCAGAAAATCCGCATCCGCAGTTAGCGCCCACACACACCGTCTTTCTGGTGTGTCGATAGCAAGCCTCCCGGTTTATGCGCCTGCGGCAATCAGCAACTGCGCAATCTCTTCAAAACCGCGTTCCCGCGCCAGTTCCAGCGGTGTTTTGCCATATTTATCCGTCAGATGCGGGCTGGCACCGTGTTCCAGTAATAACTGGACAATCGCCTGTTGTTTAATCCCGCCATCATTAAGCACAATCGCTTCCAGTAACGGCGTCCAGCCAACATGATTGGTCTGGTTGACGTTAATATCCGTATGCGTCAAAAGCTCTTTCACAATACTTAAATGGCCTTTTTCACAGGCTGGCGTCAGGCCGACACCGCCAAAACGGGTGACGCAATTAAGATCGGGTTTAGCCGGTAAAATAATTCGTAGCAGCGTTAAATCATCGTTCAGGCAACTCATTAAAAAAGGATTTAAGCAGGTATGATCTTGTTTGTTAATATCTGCACCGGCATCAATTAACGCCTGCACACATGCATATTGCTGATATAAACTTGCCAGCGTAATTGCCGTTTTCCCCTGGCGATCGCAGGTATTAATATCGACACCCAGCGCAAGGCAGGTTTTTAATTTATCGATATCACCTTGTAGGGCAGCCAATAAATAGTCGGCAGGTAGATTTTTTATACTCATTCACATTCCCCTGGTTTTTGTGGCTGTTTTCGATGAATTGAGAATAGCAACGAAACTCAACCAAAAGAACCCGCTTAAATTTAATTCGCTGTATTCCATCTTTTTGTTGAATGATGCTCAACAATCTTTTAGCAGTGTGCGCCAGTGCAATATTTATCTTTTTCTCCCCATACCCTTTCACTCAATCAGGTTTTATTTCTCTATAGTCTGCATATGTATTAACAGCTTCCGTCCACGTCTAACCAGAGGAGAACAAGATGAACGGACTCACTGCAACGGGTATTACCGTCGGTATTTGTGCAGGGCTTTGGCAGTTAGTGTCTTCACATGTCGGGCTTTCTCAAGGATGGGATTTATTAGGAACAACAGGCTTCGTCGCCTTTTGCAGTTTTTATGCCGCAGGCGGCGGTAAATCGGGGTTTATCAAGAGTCTGGCAGTCAATTATTCCGGGATGGTGTGGGCATTTTTCGCTGCACTGGCTTCCGGCTGGCTGGCCTCTGTGAGTGGGCTTTCCGGATTCTGGGCAAGCGTGATTACCACCATTCCCTTCTCGGCGGTGGTGGTCTGGCAAGGGCGTTTCTGGTTACTGTCATTCATTCCCGGTGGATTTCTTGGCATGACGCTGTTTTTTGCCAGCGGGATGAACTGGACAGTAACGCTACTGGGTTTTCTGGCGGGTAATTGCGTGGGGATAATTTCAGAATATAGCGGACAAAAATTAAGCGAAGCGACAACCAAAAGCGGCGGGTGTTAAAAGTTATTCAAAAATGATTATCTATCTTTAATAGATACCTCTACAGTCATGGCTGGAGAAATTCATATTAGAAAATGGCGGGAATGGTTTAATGAACTCAATTTTTACCGAAGAAAATCTGCTGGCGTTTACTACCGCTGCACGTTTTGGCAGCTTCAGTAAAGCCGCAGAAGAGTTGGGTTTAACGACTTCCGCCATTAGCTACACCATCAAGCGAATGGAAACGGGGTTAGATGTGGTGCTGTTTACCCGCAACACCCGCAGCATTGAGCTAACGGAATCCGGGCGCTATTTTTTCCGCAAGGCCACCGACCTGCTGAATGATTTTCACGCTATTAAACGCAGTATCGATACTATTTCGCAAGGCATAGAAGCGCGGGTACGCATTTGTATTAATCAGCTACTTTATACACCCAAACACACCGCACGCTTATTGCAGGTACTGAAAAAGCAATTTCCCACCTGCCAGATTACCGTCACCACCGAAGTGTATAACGGTGTCTGGGACGCGATTATCAATAACCAGGCGAATATCGCCATTGGCGCGCCCGATACGCTACTGGACGGTGGCGGTATTGATTACACCGAGATTGGTGCGATTCGCTGGGCCTTTGCCATCGCCCCGGCTCATCCGTTAGCCTTCATGCCGGAGCCAATCGCTGAAAGTCAGTTACGTCTCTATCCCAATATCATGGTGGAAGACACCGCACATACGATTAATAAAAAAGTGGGCTGGTTGCTACACGGTCAGGAATCGATTCTGGTGCCAGATTTCAACACCAAATGTCAGTGCCAGATTCTGGGCGAAGGGATTGGTTTTTTGCCGGATTACATGGTTCGCGAAGCGATGGCGCAATCACTGCTGGTTACCCGCCAAATTCATAACCCGCGCCAGGATTCGCGCATGTTACTGGCAACCCAGCACTCCGCAACGGGTCAGGTGACGCAGTGGATTAAAAAACAATTTGCGCCAAATGGCATATTAACAAGGATCTATCAGGATTTACTGCATCGGGAGAATTAATACCCGGCACTCTCCCGATGCACTCTGAACTGCGGCTTATATCAACCACCCGCTTTCATTACCCATTCAGAGATAAATTTATCACCCGGTACTGGCGGGGAGAACAAATAGCCCTGCAAAAAGTGAACGCCTTTGCCGATCATTAAATCCGCCTGCTCCTGAGTTTCAACCCCTTCCGCCACAATATTAAGACCAGGCTTACGTGCCAGTTCGACAATATTATCCACAATATGGCCGGAGATTTCGTCCACACTGGCCATTTGCACAAACGACTTATCGATCTTAATAAAATCGACCGGGAACGCCTGCAAGTAACGATAGGTCGCATAACCAGTACCAAAATCGTCCAGAGCAAATGTGATGTTATGGCGATGCAGGCTGTCAAAAATCGCTCTGGCTTCTGGCGTTACCGGAATTGGGTTACGTTCCGTCAACTCGAGAACCAGTTTGATTTTATCGTTGCCTAATTTCTTAACCAGGTTCAGACACTCCTTTTCAAACCCGGATGCCAGGAAACAACCCGCGGACACGTTAATACCAATATGGAAATTATCCGGCAGCAAATGTTTTACTGGTGCCAGAATATCCGCGGTTTGTTTCATCAACTGACGGGTCATTATCACAATCAAGCCGGATGATTCCGCCAGAGGAATAAACTGATCCGGAGGAATAATTCCCGTTTGCGGATGCTCCCAGCGAACCAGCACTTCACAGCCAGTCAGTACCCCTGTCTGTGCGCAGAAAACAGGTTGGATCCACGGTTTGAATTCATGGTTTTCCAGCGCCAGACTGATTGCCTCAGGTGTGACAATATGGTGATAGTGGTTGTCAGAGATATATCTGTGACTGTTATTACCACTGGCGGATATGATCTCCGGATTGTACTGGAAGAAAATATCGCGCCAGAAAGTAATATCGCTTTGGATCCCCAGTTTCTCAAAGAGCTGTTTCTTTTGATGTGAAATTGTCTTTGCGCTGCGATTTCTATATTGTGATATTTCTGTAACCGACATCCCCTGCATCAGCAGCTTGAGTAGCAGTCGCTCTTTCTCGGATACGTTACCGGGCAATGACAAATGAACCGTTGTACCGAACTCTTGCAGAAAAACACGAAAATCACATGAATCCATGAACACACCTTTTATCTTTTATCGCTGTTCAGTATGAGTTACTACTGGTGGATTCCCGAGCACGCATAAGGGGTAACCATAAACATCAACAATGCCGTATCGATAACAACAAACATCACTATCAATCAGTTTATCGTTACCTCTAATGTTTGCTCAATAATGTTTACGCTAAATACCTCAGAAATGTAATCACAAGTGAATCTCAGTAGATAATAACGCAAGTTTAATATTAAAAGCCAACAATCTCAGTCACGCATTTGGGGTACTATAGAAGTAGTTCGACTATTTCTATATTTATAATTTACCACTAAGTACTGACCTTCATTCACGAGCGAAGGCGCATTATATGAATTTAACAATCCAAATCAACTTAAAATATCCCAACTGATATGAACATGGCGTCAACATCCGATTACAAAATGAGTAAAGATGTGTCTTAAACACACAAATTATTCATACTATGCACATACTTTCATAGCATCAACTTTAAGGCTGAATCCATTCAGCTTATATTGAAATATTAATAAGAGATTAAGAATAAATAATATTTAAAACATCCAATAAAATATCATACACAGACAATTAAACCTTAATTAACATGCAGTTACAATAATTCTGACGCATTAACTCCACACGCCTTGTATGAATAACCCCCCAATTGGAATATGTAATTACAATTACCTCAAATAAGAATAAACTTATTGAACAATGGTTTCGGCCCGGTGGTGATTTTGGGCATCAATGTTTCTTTTTATGTTTTTATTATTCACTGTCTGGCAGACCATCAGTCTAAACTAATGGCTTCGCTGTATAGATATAACCTCTGCGAGAGGATACACGATTATCTACAACGGTGATGATACGCTAAAGGTATAAGAAAGTGCGCCATATACAGGACATGGCGCAGACTTGTGTCCCACTGTGTAAATCGGTAATAGCGGTATAGTCGCTGTCTTTCTTGCTACTGAATAGCAGAATGGCTATCAATATTTCTCTCAGCAATCCTCAATAATCAGGTATACCGCTTTCACCGGGCCATGAACCCCAACGACTTTGATAAGCTCAATGTCCGCTGTTGAACTGGGGCCACTGATGATGTTAATGCAGGATGGCATACGTTCACCGGCCTGCGCTTTCTGATGCAATTTTTCTGCAAGTTGTGCCACTCGCGGCAAGATGGTGCTTTTACGCAGAATAAAAATAGAGGACTCCGGTAGCAGGCTCAACGAACGCCCGCGCTCGGCAGCGGAAAAAAGTACCACGCCTCCCGACTCTGTTAAGCCATATTCAGCATACACAACGCCAACTTTCGCCTGCTCCGCCTGAGAGATATTCTCTACACCTTTCGCCGGGTCCCAAACAATGGCATTGCATTCCTGCTGTAAACGTTCGCTGATCCCCAGTTCCTCCAGTCGCGAGTCACCGCTAATCACAACAGACTGATCTCCCAACTCTTTACACAGGCGTAATGCGGCTTCTGCAGCCTGCGCCTCGCTGGTCAGTTCACAACGCGTCAACATGACATCGCTGGCAAACTGGATGAACGCATCACAGCGCTGCTGCTGATTAAGTTCAGTAAGCCGCTCGTTAGCATAGTTGTTAAGCGGCACATCTTCTGCTTGCGGTTCGAGTCGCAACGGGCGACCCAGAGCCTGAGCAATGTTGTTCAAAAATTCGCTACGATTATCCATTCTTTTTCTCCTGCGCCTGATGTTTCTTAAACCAGCTACGGAAACTCTCGCCGTCAGCTTCAGGAAGATCGCGTGCTTCCATCCAGTCACTAATCGCGCCAATCCTGAGCGGTGTTTTGCCGCCATTGATAAACCAGCTCGCCGCATGAGCGCCTGCCATCATTCCGACTTTCCACAATCCCGGATGACTATTGGCATAAGCGAACATTTTTATCGCTCGTTGCTCTGCTTTTGCTGTGATCCCTTTTTCAGCCATCACCCGACGATGACGCAAAATCAGTTTCGACAGAGGAATACGTACCGGACAAACGCTGTCACAGGCTGTACATAAAGAACAGGCGTAGGGGAGATCTTTAAAATCTTTATAGCCGCCAAGCAGTGGCGAAATCACTGCGCCGATTGGCCCTGGGTAAATAGAACCATATCCGTGGCCGCCAATATGGCGATATGCCGGACAAGTATTCATACAGGCCCCGCAGCGAATACAACGCAGCACATCCCGAAATTCAGAGGCCAGCACCTCAGAGCGCCCGTTGTCGACAATAACCAGATGAAACTCTTCAGGGCCATCAACGTGTCCGGCTTCGCGCAGCCCTGTCAGCCAGGTGTTGTATCCCGTCAAACGCGCGCCAACAGCACTGCGCGCCAGCATGGTAATCAATACATCAACCTCGGCAAAAGTGGGGGCAATACGCTCCATCCCCATTACCGCAATGTGCGTTTTAGGTAACGTGGTACACATCCGCGCATTGCCTTCATTGGTCACCAGGCATACCGAACCCGTCTCTGCCACCGCGAAATTACAGCCGGTAATACCGATTTCAGCACTGAGGAAATCTTCGCGGATTTTTTGCCGGATGAATAAGGTCATTGCTTCAGGCGTTTCCGGGCCGTCATAGCCCAGGCATTCATGTAGCACCCGGCGGATCTGGTGGCGATCTTTATGGATAGCCGGAACCACGACATGAGATGGCGGATCTTGATCCAACTGGAGAATATATTCACCCAAATCAGTTTCAATCACCTGAATGCCCGCATCCTGCAACACATGGTTGACACCAATCTCTTCGGTCACCATTGATTTGGACTTCACCACCTTCCGCGCGTTTTTACGTTGGGCAACCTGTAAAATATAGCGGGTAGCGTCTTCTTTGGTTTTTGCGAAATAGACGTGGCCGCCGTTTTGCGTCACTTTTTCTGAGAGCTGGTACAGATAAGCGTCAAGATTACTCAGAACATGATCACGAATCTGGGCGGCACGATCACGCCACTCCTCCCAGTGCCCTAATTCATCAACCATTTTTTGCCGATTTGCACCAATACGCTGCTGCGCGTTTGCCACCGCTTTGCGCATGATCGGATCTTCAATTTGCTGACGGATGCGTGTTTTAAATTCTGTATTACTGGTTTTGATCGACATCTTTATATCCTCAGCGACTCATCAGCACTTCAGCAATATGCATCACTTTGACTTTCTGCCCTTCCCGTTGTAACCGCCCACTAATGTTCAGCAGGCAACTCACGTCAGCACCAATGAGATACTCAGGACGAACCTCCATCAGATGTGAAACCTTTTCTTTCACCATCTCGCCGGATATTTCGGCCATTTTGACCGAGAATGTGCCACCAAATCCGCAGCAGGTGTCCTGTTCGGCAAAGGGCAACAACTCCAGCCCGCGCACATTTTTCAGGAGCGTAAGTGGCTCATCCTTCACCCCCAACTTACGGGCCAGACTGCAAGACGGGTGATACACAGCCCTCCCTTGCAAGCTGGCTCCTACATCAACTACCCCTAATTTATTAACAATAAAAGAGGTGAGATCCTGCATACGCGCAGCGACCTTTTCGGCACGTAATGCCCATTCAGGCTCCTCAGCCAGATAGGTCGGGTAACTTTTTACGGCATAGGTGCAGGAACCGGCAGGAGAAATAATGGGATCGTCGTTTTCCTCCAGTGCGGCGATCAGATTTTTCATCCCTGGAATCGCTTCTTTGATATAACCACTATTGATCGCTGGCTGACCGCAGCATCCCTGTTTCTCCGGGAAATTGACGTGACAGCCGAGCTTTTCCAGTAGCAACACGGAGTCTCGTGCCATCCTTGATTTCAGTGCATCACCAATACAGGTAACAAAGAAATTTACATTCACAACCAATACTCCATTACTTCATTTCTGTTTATGCCCAATGGCAACCACCCCTTATGGGTTATCAATCATCAACAAAAATAGGGGCTCTTTTTTAATCAGGTAGCAAAATACAATTTCAAACTCATTTGTATGACAAAACAGATAATCCGTCATTCAATTCCGGGATGCAATAACTAATTTTATTTCTTTCGGCATCGCTCACATTTTTATAATGACACACACTATCAACACGGGATCATGAATTTGATTTAAGAAGGCCATAAAGTTCATAGCCATGAACTCCCATACCTATTTTGAGCTACTCATTTTGGAGCTGTGAAAATATACATTCATTGTTTTATACGTCGAGTAATCAACAATAAACATACAATCATCAACAGCCATAATTTTATTTTACTGAAGCGATTCAGTTTGCATTTTTTATTTTTACAATGAGATAGCCTTCTTCGGAAAAATATATAAACAAGGTCAAGCAATATAGTTGGAAATAGAAATGCACGGATATTTAATGTTTGCTATAGCACTCTCACCTTTGCTCCTTATGGTATTTCTGATTCTGAAACTGAAGATGCCTATCCATTATTCAGTTCTGATATCACTGGTATTCACTGCTGTTTTATCTGTCCTGTTCTGGGACATGCCAGTACAAAATCTTAAAGCCTCCGTGAGTTATGGCGCACTCAAAGGGTTATGGCCGATAGTGATTGTGATCCTCGGCGCGATATTCAGTTATAACGTGATGCAGGCAACCAAAGCGCTGGATATTCTCCGCGATATTCTCGCCAGTATTAGCGAAGATAAGCGTATCCAGGTACTCCTTATTTCGTGGTGTTTTGGTGGTTTTCTTGAAGCTGCCGCCGGTTACGGTACAGCGGTCGCAATCCCTATCGGTATCCTCATCGCGCTGGGATTCAACCCACTGAAAGCCGCAATTGCTTCACTGGTTGCTAATACCGTACCTACAGCGTTTGGGGCAGTGGGTATTCCGGTTTCGATTCTGGCCGAACAGGTTAACCTGTCGGTTTACACCTTAGGTGGCACAATTATTCTGCAATTGGCGATTTTTAATCTCCTGCTGCCCTTTGTCATTATTGGTATTATTGGCGGCGGTGTGAAAGCAATTCGCGGCGTATTCCTTATCACGCTGCTATGTGGCATTGCGACACTTGTTCCGCAGTATTTTGTTGCCATACATCTCGGTGCCGAATTACCCGCTTTTGCTGGCAGCCTGGTTAGCCTTTTCACTGTCGCAATTGCCAGCCGTTTACGCAAAAGATACGTAGATCCCGAGTGGCGTATTGAAGCCAGCCATACCCGTGAAATGGCACCACGCTCAGTAAAGGTGCTGTTTCGGGTCGGCTCTATTTACCTGTTCATTTTTATCTTTATTCTGCTGTGCTCACCGTTATTCCCAACGATAAAGGCGGCAGCATCTCAGTTAGCTTCAGCACTGCATTTTTCACTGGTCGATGGTGGAACATTGGTGTTAAAAATCGAATGGCTCACGACGCCAGGAATGCTGATTATCTTTGCGACTATTCTCGGCGGTTTTATTCAGGGGGCTTCAGCACGCGGTATGCTGGAAGTTTTTGTCAAAACCGTGCTCCAACTTAAAAATTCTATTATTGCAATTATGGCTATTGTCGCTATGGCAACAGTTATGGATCTCAGCGGCATTATTTCTACGCTGGCACAGTCAATTGTCGACCTCACAGGAAGTTCATATGTCTTCCTCGCCCCGGTCATTGGTGCTCTGGGTACTTTCGTCACTGGTAGCGACACTAACTCGAATATTTTGTTTGGCAAACTGCAAACTATTGCAGCCAGTAAGTTACATATCGATCCCAACTGGCTGGCGGCGGCAAATACCTCCGGTGCAACGGGAGGAAAAATGATTTCGCCACAAAGTATCGCCATTGCCGTTTCAGCCACGAAAATGGAAGGACAGGCTAATCAAATAATGTCTGGCACCATGAAATATTGCTGTGCCTACATCGCGATACTTGGCTTAAAAGTTGGCCTCTTTTATTTCTGGTTTATGCGATAATATGCTTTTATATTTGTCAGAACACAAATAAAGGCCAAGTAACAGAAATCTTATCTCCAGAATGCCAGGATGTTCTTTATATCCTCCAGAACATCCTGCTGTTTTCCTCCACTACGCTAAGTATGACAGACTCTATTTTTATGCCCGGTAATCTTATTCATACTTAGCTTACAAGATAACCTCCTGAAGTTGTCTGACTCTTTCCCGATATTCTCCCGGAGTACAAGCAAACTCCCGGACAAAAGCCTTGTGAAAAGATGATTCACTGGCATAGCCTACCGACTCAGCAATCACCACAACAGGGAGCGTTTCCCGGGAAAACATCTGGGCCGCTATTTGTAGGCGTAACTTTGTTAATACAGCCAGTGGCGTAGTTCCGGAAACATCACGGAAAAGTTGGGCAAAACTTGCCCTGGACATGTGAGCGATGCTGGCCAGTGATTCGACGGTCCAGGCGTGTCCGGGCATTTCCAGCATTTGCTGGATCACCGCACCAAGACGCGGATGCAGTAGCAAACTGAGAATGTTTTTCTCTGTATTAGCCTGTGCAATCCATTCACGTACCGCGAGTGTAAATAGTGTCGCGCAAACCTGGCTACACAGTGCATCCGCTCCCGGCATTGCCGATCTGGATTCCTGTTGTAAAAAAGGAATCGCTTCCCTCAGCCAGTGAAATTCCACACTGTCGCTTTCCGGTGCCAAAACCAGCACTTCCGGCAAAGAGGTTAAAAAATAACGCGCCGAACGTTGCAGTCGAAGAGTGCCGCAGACAATACAGGTCGATTCATTTTCGACGTGACTCAGGCGATGCGCTGAATTGTGTGGTAACAGAACCACACTCCCTGAGCGTAACGTAAAGGTCTGCCCCGTCGGTATTTCCAGTTTCGCCGCACCTTGTGTTAGCGCATGCCAACGAATAACCGACAGTTCTCCTGCGCCATGTGGAAGCTGCCAGTCGCTTCCTAACTCGCAATTTTTATCGATCGTTCCTTGTGGAGCGTTAAGCATCAACAAACGGCTAAGGGCATCCATATCAGACTCCTGAGTAGTTATTGATTACAGATAGCAGCAATCTTATATAAGCATTAATCTAATATCATCAATTAGTTAATCATCATCGTCATATTGTGAGCCTGATTAAAAAACAACAAACACCAGACGATAAGACAAAATTTTAAGCGTTGTGAAGAAATATTATTTTTGCCTTTACGTCTATAGTCATTATGTCAAATGAATACGTTTCGACAGGAAATTATCATGAATAAATATCAGGCAGTTATTATTGGTTTTGGTAAGGCAGGAAAAACATTAGCCGTCACGCTGGCTAAAGCGGGTTGGCGTGTGGCCCTCATCGAACAATCGAACGCAATGTATGGCGGGACTTGTATTAATATCGGCTGCATCCCGACCAAGACGTTGGTTCATGATGCACAACAGCACGTAGATTTTGCCAGTGCCATGCAGCGTAAAGATGAGGTCGTCAGTTTATTACGCGATAAGAATTTCCATAATCTTGCAGATATGACCAATATCGACGTGATCGACGGACAAGCGGAGTTTATCGATAACCATATTCTGCGCATTCATCGACCTGAGGGAAATCTGGAGATTAGTGGCGAGAAAATTTTTATTAATACCGGTGCGCAAACCGTGATTCCGCCAATTCCCGGAATAACCACAACGCCTGGCGTCTATGACAGTACCGGATTACTGAATCTGAAGGAATTACCCGAGCATTTAGGTATTTTGGGCGGGGGATATATTGGCGTTGAGTTCGCCTCTATGTTCGCCAATTTTGGCAGTAAGGTTACTATTTTCGAAGCCGCGCCTCTGTTTTTGCCTCGTGAGGATCGGGATATTGCTGATAATATCGCGACTATTTTACGCGAACAGGGCGTCGATATTATTCTCAATGCCCATGTGGAGCGAATCAGCCACGATGAAAATAAAGTGCAAGTGCATACCGGGCACGCCCAACTGGCGGTGAATGCATTGTTAATAGCTTCCGGCCGTCAACCGGCTACTGCTTCGTTAAAGCCAGGAAATGCCGGTGTCGCGGTAAACGAGCGCGGAGCAATTGTCGTTGACAAGCAATTACATACCACAGCGGACAATATTTGGGCGATGGGAGATGTTACCGGCGGGCTACAGTTTACCTATATTTCACTGGATGACTTCCGCATCGTGCGCGATGAGTTACTGGGAGAAGGCAAACGTAGCACAGACGATCGGAAAAATGTGCCTTATTCCGTATTCATGACTCCACCGCTGTCCCGGGTTGGTATAACGGAAGAGCAGGCCAGGGAAAGCGGCGCGGATATTCAGGTGGCAACATTACCTGTAACAGCAATTCCGCGCGCCAGAGTGATGAACGATACCCGTGGGGTATTAAAAGCGATTGTCGATAATAAAACCCAACGCATATTAGGGGCATCACTGCTGTGTGTTGATTCCCACGAGATGATCAATATAGTGAAAATGGTGATGGATGCCGGACTGCCTTATAGCGTATTACGCGATCAGATTTTTACTCACCCGTCGATGAGCGAATCGCTCAATGATCTATTTTCATTAGTCAAATAACCCAAAAATCAGACGCCAGGACAAATATTCTGGCGTCTCAGAGAAAAGCATTTTATTAGCTTTTGCTTATTCTATAACTTCTTAATCACTTCATTGATGGTATTTTATATGTTTAAAAAAACTGTTTTATTTGCAACGCTATTATCTGGCGTTATGGCTTTTTCCACCAATGCAGATGACAAAATAGTTCTGAAACATGTCAGCGTCTCGTCAATATCAGCCTCACCAACAGTTCTGGAGGATGCCATTGCCGATATTGCCAGAAAATACGATGCTTCATCATGGAAAGTCACCTCAATGCGAATTGATAATAACTCAACCGCAACGGCAGTATTGTATAAATAAGGATGTTTACAATGGAAAAATACCTGCACCTGTTAAGTCGGGGGGATAAAGTTGGCCTGACATTGATTCGACTGAGCATTGCGATTGTTTTTATGTGGATTGGGTTATTAAAGTTTGTCCCTTACGAGGCAGACAGCATTACACCATTCGTCGCGAACAGTCCGTTAATGTCGTTCTTCTATGAACATCCGGAAGACTATAAACAGTATCTGACTCACGAAGGCGAATACAAGCCAGAAGCCCGGGCATGGCAAATTACCAATAATACCTATGGTTTTTCCAATGGCCTTGGCGTCGTGGAGGTGATGATTGCGCTACTGGTTTTGGCTAACCCTGTTAACCGGTGGTTGGGTTTATTGGGAGGACTGATGTCATTTGCCACACCTCTGGTAACACTATCATTTTTAATCACCACACCTGAAGCCTGGGTGCCCGCACTGGGGGATGCTCATCATGGTTTTCCTTATTTATCCGGTGCCGGTCGTCTGGTGTTGAAGGATACCCTGATGCTGGCTGGCGCAGTCATGATAATGGCCGATTCAGCACGGGATATCCTCAACCAACGAAGTCATGAATCATGTTCAGATTTTAAAGTTTAAATTCTTATAATCAGAACAGAATTTGTTTCTCATTATTCAGGCGTCAGTCTTCTCTTTGTACAGGCGAGGCTGACGCTTTTTGATGCTCAATGTTTCTTTGTTGAGTATATAAACTTCCTGATATAAAGCATCGACATTATTCACATTAGCCTGTATTGGAAAATTCAGTACCTGTGTCCTTATTCCCAGCGACGAAGAGTGCGCGAATGCTCCCCAGCCTGCTGGAGAGCATCGGAGGTTAATTAAATATTCTTATCAAAGAAAACGTCTAATTTTTGCGTCGCCTGGTCAACGTATTCAGGCACCCAATAGGTCTCAATATGGGTAGCGCCATCGATCAGGAAGAGTTCTTTGTTTTTCGTACCTGTGGCTTTAGCGAATGCATCTTCAGTCATGTACAACGTATCCGCTTTTGTACCGGCAATCATCAGCAGTGGTTGATTGATGAGATCGATATGGTCTGTCACGTCAAAGCTCATCAGATCCAGCAAACTACTTGTGGTGTATTTAAACGTTGAATTTGGATGTGCGTGCGTTTTCCAGTAATACTCATAGCCCTGTCGGTACAAAGCAAATGGCAATTTAGCGATCTGTTCATCAGTCAGGTTGGCATCACCGGAGTAAAGCACTTCACCTCCGGCTGCTTCCTGAGCGCGTGCGTCAGAAGCCTGCTGGAGCCGCTGCTGGATAGTATCCAACTGTGAATTCTGAAAACCATTACGCCGCACAAGACCTGAATTAAACATGCTGATGGTGGCAATCGATTTGAAGCGTTTATCCGTCTCAGCGGCAACAAGTGAATAGCCGCCTCCTCCACAAATCCCCAGCAAGCCAATACGGGTGCTATCAACACCGGGATACTGACTGATGAAGTCAGCCATGCCGTGGATATCTTCAATACGATTTGCGGGCTTGTCTACGTTACGCGGCAGACCTCCGCTGGCCCCCTGATAAGCAGCATCGGCGGCGATGGTAATATATCCGTGTTCTGCCAGGCGTTGGGCATATAACCCGGCAACCTGCTCTTTTACGCCACCATTAGGGTGAGCCACCACGATTGCCGGATATTTTTTCGCAGGATCATAGTTAGCCGGTGTATACACATTTGCTGCAATTTGAATGCCATGGAGATCATATTTCACCGGATGGATATTGACCTTACCTGCGACATTCTCGGTGATAGCCCCGTCATAAACGAGAGTAAATGGGTTCTTTTTGTAATCTGCTGCATTGGCTGAGGTGATACCGACTACCGCCGTCATCAGCATTGCACTTAAAAGAGTCAATTTCATGGTTTCTCCCGATAAAAATGCGTGTTCATAAGGCAAGCGAGATGGAACATTCAGACACAGGGTAGAGAGAAAAAACTGTCAGCATCATGACCGCTAAATAACATTTTTGTCAGGAAACGCCCCTGACAATCGCGTTTTCTGTTGTCGGTGGTTGAAATGAGAGAACGCCGACCCTTTCCCTGACCTGATTTATGAATCAGGCTGATTAACCCTATCGGTAAAGCTCTCTCAAATGCACATAAATATGTTGCTATACTCAACCTGACTTAAGCGGTTGTGATATACCCCGTATAAAACAAGTCACTTATAACAGTTCAACAAATAAAATTCACAGCTTCCGGGTTAATAATTATTATATATACCATGGCAAGGATATTAATATGGCGACACTTGAGCAACTTATCATTTTCTTTCTTCTTATTGGCGTTGGCGTTATAGCTCGTAAAGTGGGAGTCATTACACCAGGAAACACTCCCCAACTCACATCTCTTGTTTTTAACTTTGCGATGCCAGCCATTATACTTTCCGGGATAACCACTGACCAACCACATATTTCCGGAAAAGAACTTTCCATCGTGCTTGCATCTGCATTTACTGCGCTTATTTTACTGATTATTTGCAGCCGTATACTGGCAAGAGTTTTACGATATGAAAGAGAATATCATGGTGTGGTTACTGTTATGACAACATTTACCAATATTTCCATGATGGGGATCCCAATGATATATTCATTGTATGGCGCTGAAGCCATGATTTATATCACTGTGTTTTTACTCCCATATAACTTATTATTCTTTTCATATGGCTATTACTGCATGAAAGACCAGAGTGGAAATGCTGAAGCGCTTAGCTTGAGAAATATGTTAAACGTCATCAACCCAGGGATTATTGCCTGTATCCTTGCTTTGATTTTATATATTTCAAATATACACATTCCTTACGTCATTGCACAACCAATCAAAATGCTGGGCGCAATAACTGGCCCGGTTTCAATGCTACTGATTGGCTCATTCCTGTTAGACATCGAATGGAAATCTGTTTTTAAGGATGTAAAAGTATGGGTATTCACTTTTTTTAAAATGGTCATTATTCCGCTTGTCATTATATTAATAATGAAGTTATTCATTACAAATGGGCTATTACTGGGTGTCCTGCTGGCTGCGGTAGCGACACCGGCTGGTGCCGGAACTCCCTTATTAGCTCAGATGTTAAATAAAAAAATTTATCCGTTAGCTCTTAAAGGTGCAACGTTAACCACACTGGTGTCACTTATTACGATGCCTCTCGTAGCAATGATGACAGGTATTGGATAATACCTGGAGCACTATTTGAAGCCATAATAAAATATCAGAGATAATATATGAGCCATAAAACTTCCTTCAAAAAAACGGTCGGTAATGTTTTGTTGTCCGGACTGATATTTTCTGTTTCTGGTTGCGCAATGCACAACATTCAGAGCCAAAGTGCAGAACCGCATATTGTATTACAAACCCAAGGAAGCTTTACTGTAGGTGGTACAACGGTAAAACATTCAGGCACATTTTCAGAACAAAATTTCCTGTCTCCTGATGGTCAGACAGCTTATGGCGATCATGCTTACGTCTTCTACCAAATTCCGGTAAATACACATAAATATCCTCTGGTCTTCCAGCATGGCGGGGCACAAACCAAAAGAACATGGGAAAGTACACCAGATGGACGCGATGGATTCCAGAATATTTTCCTGAAAAAAAACTATAGTGTTTATCTCGTTGACCAACCCCGTATGGGTGAAGCCGGTTTATCAACCAAAGATGATACGGGTAAAAATCCCTGGGCGGGCAATCCTATGTATGCCGACAAGACATTTTTTCTGTTGTCCCGTGTTGGCAATGAACAGGGCGTATTTAAAAATTCGCAGTTTCCTGACAATCCTGAAAGTATTGAAGCATTCCAGCGTTACTGGAATCCCTACTCAGGAGAACTTGATAATGAGCTGAATGCGAAAACACTTGCTCAGTTATTTGAAAACATTGGCCAGGGTATTTTAATCACTCACTCGATGGGCGGCACTATTGGCTGGAGAACCCCCTTTTATACCGACAATGTAAAAGCTATTGTTGCTTATGAGCCAGGTGGAACACCATTTATCTTCCCGGAAAATGAGATACCATCCCCGGTGAAAACCACATTTGCCCCCTTGAGCGCTTCCGCGATGGGAGTTCCCATGAACGAGTTTCTCAAACTCACGCGGATCCCAATCGTTATTTATTATGGCGATTTTATTGCTGAAAAACCGGATACGGCCGTTGGCCCGGATAAATGGAGAAGTGAATATGAAATGGCAAAGCAATTTGTTATGGCCATCAACCGTCACGGTGGAGATGCTACCCTTGTCCATCTCCCTGATATTGGCATCAAAGGCAATTCTCATTTCCTGATGGCGGAAAAGAATAATCAGGAGATTGCCGGGATAATGGCATCGTGGTTACACGATAAAGGACTCGATAAATAAACCAGTGCCCTAAAATCATTAATGGAGCGGGATAAATATTATGCGCCTTTTACTTATAGAAGATGAAGAGAAAACCTCGACATATATCAGCCGTGCATTAAAAGAATCAGGGTTCATCGTTGATATTTCTGCCAATGGCGCTGAAGGGCTTCATTATGCGCTGGAATTAGACTACGACGCGATAATTCTTGATGTGATGCTACCCGGAATGGATGGTTATCAGGTGCTGGAAGGCGTCCGGACCAGGAAACAGACCCCCGTGCTGATGCTGTCAGCACGGGGATCGGTCGACGAACGCGTCAAAGGGCTGCGTCTGGGAGCAGATGATTATCTCCCTAAGCCCTTTTCACTCATTGAATTGGTGGCGCGTATTCAGGCGTTGGTGCGTCGCCGCCCTACGGATGGCGCAGACATCACTCAGCTTCATATTCAGGATCTGCATCTCGACTTACTGGCGCGCAGGGTATTTCGCGAAGGAACGAGACTGGAACTAACCGCGAAAGAGTTTTCCCTGTTGAGTTTGCTCGCTCGCCATCAAGGGGAGATCCTGTCAAAGATGATGATTGCCGAACAAGTCTGGGACATGAATTTTGATAGTGATGCCAATGTGGTTGAAGTCGCTATTAAACGTTTACGCGCCAAAGTTGATGCCCCATTCGACGTTAAGTTGCTTCATACCGTTCGCGGCATGGGGTATGTCCTCGAAGTCCGGCCTGAGTAAATAAAGGGGATAAGCATGCTCAAGCGTTCCATCTCTGTCCACCTGGCGCTGATGTTTGCCTTATCCGCGCTGCTGATTGTTTCCGTTATTGGCATCCTGCTCAGAAGCTCTTTGCATGATTCCTTACAAAAACAGATGCACAACGAACTGTTGTTCAGGGAATCATTGATGAGTCCGTGGATCACCGCTCGAACCTCAGCCGACGGTTGGTCCACGCTTGCCAATAAATTCACCGTATTAGCCAATTCCGAAGGTGAGCGCGTGCGCTACTGGATAGTCAGCGATAACCCGCGTTTCAGCGTGGGAGGAATACCGCCAGTGGGAGTTCAGTGGTCTTCTTTGCGGGAGGGATTTAATAAAGTACCCGGCGCATCAGAGGGCGCATGCTCGCTGTTTCTGTTAGTGAAAACGATTCCGGCAAATGGTGAAAGACCTGAGTTACGTTATGTGGTCGCCATTGACTCCACGCCGTACATGGGCACGCTCAATGCCTTTACGCGGACACTGTTGATCATTACTGCTCTGGGCGTAGCGATCGTCGCCCTGCTGGGCTACGTTGTTTCAAAGATTGGCCTGCGTCCGGTGGGAATGCTCAGTAAGCAGGCGCAACATCTCGCACCAGGGGATCATAGTCAGCGACTGGATGCCAGAGCCTTGCCCGAAGAGTTGCAGCAACTGGCCTCATCATTTAATGGCGTGCTGGAGCGCCAGGAAATCGCCTGGCGGCAACTTGAAAGTTTTAATGCTGATGTTGCTCATGAACTTCGCACGCCGCTGACTAACCTGATTGGCCAAACGCAACTGGGGCTATCACGCCGACGATCTTATGAAGAACTGGAAGAATTATTGGGCTCGAATCTGGAAGAGCTTGAACGTATGACGTCTATTGTCAATGACATGCTGTTCCTGTCTCATGCCCACGCGGGGGAACATGCGTCTCAGCTTAAACAAGTCTCCTTGCGAGAAGAAACCCTTAAGACAGCAGAATATGTCGAGCCTTCTTTTACAGAAAAACAGCTTTCGCTGGATGTTGAAGGCGATGCCACTGCGCTTATCGATCGGCGGCTGTTCCACCGCTCACTGGCCAATTTACTGGAAAATAGCGCAAGACATTCCCCCTCCAATAGCACGATTACCGTGCGGTTAAGCGAAAGAGATAATCAGACCTGTGTTGAAGTTTCCAATCCGGGCGATCCGATAGCACCTGAGCACTTACACCGGCTTTTTGAGCGGTTTTATCGCATCGACACCTCCCGGGCAAGAAGTGATGCCCATCATGGGTTGGGTCTGTCGATTGTGCGCGCCGTCGCTATTATGCACCGGGGAGATGCCTTTGCCCGTAGTGAAGGTGGCATCAATACATTTGGCCTCACCTTTGCGATGCAAGCAAATAAAACAGCGGGCAATTCGCCTTCAGGCACTGAGTCTGGTGCAGCGTTAACTGACAAAATTGTCAGGGAGGCGTCAGCCTGACGACATGTCACGCTGATTAGTATCATTGCATCCCCTCCATCATCGTAGATAAGGACGCTTTGCATGATCAGACAGTTACGTTATCTCGGGTTACTACTGCCACTCTTCACCGCTTCATCCTGGGCAGTGGAGCAAAATTCCGCTGTCCATATTGCTCCCGCCGGAAGCCAGAATGCGGTGTACGGATCAGCGGAGAACTTTACCGGTCGTGTCCGGGTTGATCCGCTGTTCAACGCAGACAACGACATCCGTGTTTCCGCGGCTTATGTCACCTTTGAACCAGGCGCTCGCTCCGCCTGGCATACTCATCCGGCTGGTCAGCGGCTGATTGTGACCGCTGGTGTTGGACTCACCCAACAAGAAGGCCAGCCGGTACAGGTGATCCGTGCTGGCGATGTTGTCTCTTGCCCGGCGGGCGTCAAACACTGGCATGGCGCAGCCCCCGGTAGCGCGATGACACATCTGGCAATAACCGGCGTGGTGGATGGCAAAAGCGTTAACTGGAAGGAGTTAGTGACAGATGAACAATACCACGCCCATTAAGATATTAACGGCAGCGGTACTGCTAACCTTTGGTTTTGCGCTTACCGCAAATGCTGCGCTCATCAATAAAGGAGCTACCAAAATGAATCATGAATACACGGTTTCAGATACGCTTTCAGCTCGCCAGCAGGCCATCCCGTTGATTGCCGCCTCAATGGCCAGCAGTCAGATGGATAAGCTGAATGCAGCACTTAATCAGGGACTTGATGCAGGACTCACGATAAACGAAGCTAAAGAAATTCTCATCCAGCTCTATGCCTATACCGGATTCCCCCGCAGCCTGAATGCTCTGAATGAGCTGATGAAAGTCGTCGAAGCACGTAAACAACGTGGCATCGAAGACATTGAAGGTAAAGAGCCAATCGCCCCGGTTCCCGTCGGGGATGAGCTTCGCCGTGTCGGTATCGCAAACCAGACTAAAATCGCAGGAGCGCCTGTCCAGGGGCCACTGTTTGATTTTGCGCCCACGATAAATCAATTCCTGCAAACGCATCTGTTCGGGGACATTTTCGCCCGCGATAACCTCGACTGGCAAGGCCGTGAACTGGCAACAGTTGGCGCATTAGCAGCCACGCCAGGCATTGAAGCCCAATTGTTGTCACATACGCGAGCAAGCATGAGAGTTGGCCTGACAGCAGCGCAGTTACGGCAGTTGGCACAGGTTCTGCGTGAACATGGTGACCATGATGCGGCCACAAGAGCTGAAGAGGCACTGCAAAAAGCGATTGAAAGCAAATAGAGAAGGTCGCCATGCAGACTGGCCCCCTGATCAGAGAACATATGTGATTCATCATCCGCATTCATGAATCTGCCAAATAAAGGCAATCAAGGGGGCAAAATAATTAACGCTGGTAACTCAGATATGATTGAACGGCAACCATAACAGAGGATGTAATCTTGAAAACTGTCTTAAAAACGCTGGCTATCTGCATGATGGCAGGAGGTCTGGCGGCGCAGTCGGTCTCTGCCGAACCATTGGTCATTCAGGAACAAGGAAGCTTTTCTACCGGGGGCACCATCATCACCGCGCCAGGAACATTTGATGCGAAAAAGCCGCTGGACTCGGCGGGGCAAACTTATCATGGCGATCATGCGTCAGTGTTCTACCAAATCCCGGAGAATCCGCATAAATATCCCATCGTTATGCTACACGGCGCAGGTCAATCTTCCCGTACCTGGGAAAGTACGCCGGATGGTCGTGAAGGATTCCAGAACATATTCCTGCGTCGCGGATTCTCCACGTATATTGTCGATCAGCCGCGTCGGGGTGATGCCGGACGTACCACTGTAGAAAGTACGGTTACACCAAAACCCGATGAGCAGATGTGGTTTAACCAGTTCCGTGTTGGCGTGTGGCCAGCGTATTTTAAAGGCGTCCAGTTTTCCCACGACAAAGAGGCACTGAATCAGTATTTCCGCCAGATGACCCCGAATACAGGGCCGTTTGATGTCAATGTCATCTCTGATGCGATGTCTGCCGTAGTAGATAAATCAGGTCCGGCAATCCTCTTCACTCACTCTCAGGGTGGTGGTCCAGGCTGGTATACCGCGATAAAAAACAACAAGGTAAAAGCCATTGTCGCCTTCGAGCCAGGAAGTGGCTTTGTGTTCCCGGAAAAAGAACTCCCACCCCCTATGCCAAGTGCGTTCGACACGCTGAAGGGTGAACCAGTGCCAATGGAGCAGTTTATGGCGCTGACTAAAATCCCGATTCTGATTATTTACGGCGATAACATACCGGATAAGCCTGTAGCCATGCCCGCGCAGGACAGTTGGCGAGTACGCCTGGCAATGGCGCGTACGTGGCGTGACGTGGTTAACAAGCATGGTGGGGATGTGACGGTGACGCATCTGCCTGAAGTAGGGATAAAAGGTAATACCCACTTCCCGTTCTCTGACCTGAATAATGTGCAAATCGCTGATTTGGTCAGTAAATTCATTCATGACAAAAAACTTGATTAATTAAGCAAAGGGGGCTGACTCGCGCTCCCTTTATGTTGGGACTTCCCATATTCCGTCACATCAGGATACAAACGGATACTCTTTCCTTTCCGCAATGAGAGGCACGAAAGAATCTTCATGATTTGATGGCATTCATCGTTGTTGCGCGTAAAAGGAGTTTCACCAGAGCAGCGGTTCAATTTTGTGATTTATTGGTAAATATAAAGAATCGCTGCTCTGAATTACTCCGTTACTCAGCCATTCAGTGAAGCCATGTCAATGACAAAACGATGCGCCATATCCCCTTTTGCAAGGCGGGCAAAAGCATCGTTTATCTGATCAATATTGATCATTTCACATTCGGGATAGACATTATGCTTCGCGCAGAAATCCAGCACTTCCTGTGTTTCTGCAATACCACCGATGAGTGAACCTGCAACACGGCGACGCCCCATAATCAGAGGGATCGTTGAAGGTTCTTCCACAGGACCAACCTGGCCAACAATAACTAATGAACCATCAATATCTAATAATGGGGTGTAGATATTCAGGTCGTGTTTAACGGGAACTGTATCGATAATCAAATCGAATGCGCAGGCTGAGCTTTGTAATGCCTCGGGGTCTGAAGACGGGAGAATGCCTTTTGCACCGAGCGATTTTGCCTCATCCTCTTTGCTTTTCGTCCGGCTAATCACAGTAACGTCAGCCCCCATCGCAACGGCCAGTTTTACCGCCATATGGCCTAATCCGCCTAACCCAATAACACCAACACGGCTGCCAGGGCCAACATTCCAGGTACGTAATGGTGAGAACGTGGTGATACCTGCACAGAGAATCGGCGCGGTTTTCGCTAAATCCATATTTTCAGGGATCCGCAGGACAAATTCCTCACGTACCACAATATGTTTGGAGTAGCCTCCCTGAGTGATTTCGCCGCTAATCCGATCCTTAGCACCATAAGTTGGCGTCATCCCGTGGCGGCAATACTGCTCTTCGCCCTGCTCACACTGGTCGCAGTGCATACAGCTATCGACCATACAGCCAACGGCAACATGATCACCTACCTGATATTTTTTAACCCCCTGCCCCACTGATCTCACGACACCAACAATTTCGTGCCCCGGAATTAACGGATAAGGTTGAGGCCCCCAGTCGCCATTAACTGTATGTAAATCTGAGTGACAAACGCCACAATAAAGAATTTCAATGGCAATATCATTGTCACGTAACTCACGACGTTTAAAATGATAAGGAACCAGCTTTGCGTCGGCAGAGAGTGCAGCATAACCAATAGTTTTCATAACGTGCCTCTTCATTGTGAAATGATTAATAATTTAAGGATCATATCCTTAAATTACTGGCTAAAAGCCATATTGTCTGAATGTGACTACTTTATAAAATAAAGCCTGTACGCTCAGATAAAACATCCTCATCCAAATGATATAGCTCAACAAATACTAAAATCAGTCATGTATTTTTACGCCAAGACAACCACGAACAAACTCAGGATTAAAATGTTTTACGGATTCGCCAACATAGCCTAAATCGAGTGAACTAATTTGTTCCATTTCTTCATCTGTCAGGGAAAAATCCCAGATGGCGAAATTTTCCTCAATACGGTGTTGATGAGTCGATTTCGGTATAACAACTACGCCTCGTTGAATATTCCAGCGCAGGATTACCTGAGAAATCGATTTCTGGTGAGTATTTGCAATACTCTGAAGCATTTTGTTTTCAAATGGCTTATGTCTTCCACCGCCTAATGGAGCCCAGGCTTCAGGCTGCACATTATAGTACTTCATCGTTGCCAGCGCCTCAGGTTGAGCAAAATAGGGATGCAGTTCCACCTGGTTTACCATTGGTTTTACTCTGACAGTTTCACAAAAATTTGCTAATACATGAGGATAGAAGTTGGAAACACCAATCGCTTTCAGTTTCCCCTCATCATAAGCCTCTTCCAGGGCGCGCCACGCACTGAAATAATCGCGCATTGCCTGGTGCAATAAATAGAGATCAAAGTATTCAAGGCCCGATTTTTTTAACGATGCTTCAATTCCTGCTTTTGCTGTATCGCGATCGACCATGTCCTGTACCCAAAGTTTTGAGGTAATAAATAATTCCTCTCGGGTACAAAGACCTTCCGAAATGGCCTCACGAACCGCTTCACCGACAGCATCTTCATTACCGTATACCGCAGCAGTATCGATAAGACGATAACCTGTCCGGATAGCACTCAACACCGACTGTTTACACTCTTCTTTATCGGTAACCTGAAAAACCCCAAAACCGACCATCGGCATTTTAAGATTGTTGCTTAATACAGAAAATTCCACGGTAAGCACCTCCATCACGTATGGATCATTATTCTAAGTTAAAATACAACTCCCGATTAGTATGCAAATTGTGATTTCACTTATGCAGATAATTCATTAATAAAATAGACCCACCTGGTTACGAGGCCACTAAAATCTGCATTCTGGCGGATTAATGAATTTTGTTCATAGCCCCTGACAAATCCTTCCGTCTAATCTCATCACTCCCTTTACGTTATGCTTCCCGTGAACAATAACGGGAGGTAACACCATGCAAACTGTAAAACTGAACAACGGTATTGAAATGCCCTTGCTGGGTTTTGGTGTATTTCAGATGACAGATGCCGCCGAATGCGAAAGAGCGGTTATTGACGCTATTGACACCGGTTATCGCCTGATTGATACCGCCGCTTCATATCAGAATGAAACCCAGGTTGGGAATGCGCTAAAACAAAGTGGTATTGCGCGTAACGAACTCTTTGTCACCACTAAACTCTGGTTGCAGGATACGAATTACGAAGGTGCCAAAGCCCAGTTCGAACGCTCACTGAATCGACTGCAACTTGATTACGTTGACCTGTATTTGATTCACCAGCCATACGGCGATGTCCACGGTGCCTGGCGCGCCATGGAAGAACTGCAACAGGCAGGCAAGATCCGCGCTATTGGCGTCAGTAACTTCCACCCTGACCGACTGGCTGACCTTATCGCCTTTAATAAAGTCGTTCCGGCGGTGAACCAGATTGAAGTTAACCCCTTCAACCAGCAATTACAGGCCGTTCCGTGGATGCAAAGTCGTGGTATTCAGCCAGAAGCCTGGGCACCGTTTGCGGAAGGTAAAAATGGTCTGTTCCAGCATCCTGTATTGGCGGCAATAGGCAAGAAATACGGCAAAAGCGTGGGTCAGGTTGTTTTGCGCTGGATCTACCAACGAGGCATCGTTTCGCTGGCGAAATCAGTACGAAAAGAACGCATGGAAGAAAACATTAACATTCTTGATTTTGAACTCAGTCCTGAAGATATGCTGCAGATTACTGCCCTTGATACTGCAACCAGCGCGTTCTTCTCTCACCACGATCCCGCAATGGTGGAATGGCTGACTGGCCGCAAACTTGATGTTTAAGCCGCGATAAAAGAGGTATTCATTCAATGCAAAAACGTTATCTGGGTAAATCCGGACTCGAAGTCTCCGCCCTTGGACTCGGTTGCATGGGCTTGAGCTACGGCTACGGTCCGGCAACAAATACCCGTCAGGCTATCGAACTCATTCGCGCTGCCGTTGAACGTGGCGTTACCTTCTTCGATACCGCCGAAGTGTATGGTCCGTATCTGAATGAAGAAGTTGTTGGCGAAGCCTTAAAACCGTTTCGTGACCGCGTGGTGATTGCCACTAAATTTGGCTTTACCTTCGGTGATGATAATAAGCAGCAGATTTTAAACAGCCGCCCGGAACATATCCGTGAAGCCGTTGAAGGATCATTACGCCGTCTGAAGACAGATGTTATTGACCTGTTGTATCAACACCGTGTCGATCCAGATGTCCCGATTGAAGACGTTGCTGGAACGGTGAAAGACCTTATCGCAGAAGGTAAAGTCAAACATTTCGGACTGTCCGAAACGAGTGTGCAAACCATTCGTCGTGCACATGCAGTACAACCTGTCACCGCTCTGCAAAGCGAATACTCCATGTGGTGGCGTGAGCCTGAGCAGGAAATTCTGCCGTTGCTGGAGGAGCTGGGAATTGGTTTTGTGCCATTCAGCCCATTAGGTAAAGGTTTTCTGACGGGGTCAATTAAACCAGGGACAACTTTTAGTAAGGATGATTACCGCAGCACCGTACCGCGTTTCGCTGCACAAGCCATTGAAGCCAATGAAAAACTGGTCACGTTGTTGGGTGAGCTGGCTGCAGAGAAAGGGGTAACGTCTGCCCAAATTGCACTGGCCTGGCTGTTAGCACAAAAACCGTGGATTGTTCCCATCCCGGGCACCACTAAACTGCACCGGCTGGAAGAAAACCTGGGCGCTGTCGACATTATTCTTTCGCAGAAAGATACACAGCAGATAACCCAGGCACTGGAAACAATTAAAATCGTCGGTGAACGTTACTCGCCTGAGCACCAGGCACGCGTAGGTCGTTGATGCCCAAACGGGTCCACAGCAAAATGCGGACCCGTTATTCCGAGTAGCGAAGTGCATCGATCAACAGCGCAAAAGCAGGCGGGTGCTGCTTACGGCTGGGATAGTAAAGATAATATCCAGGGAAAGAAGGACACCACTCCTGTAAAACCTGAATAAGTTCGCCTGACTTTACATAATCCTGAACCGAGTTTTCGGGAACACAGGCGATACCAAATCCTGATAATGCTGCATCAATTCTTTCTGGCAGCAGATTAAACGTCAGTTGCCCATCAACTCTGACCCGTAACGGTTTGCCTTCTCGCTCAAACTCCCAGTGATAAATTCCACCGGCAGTTGGCAAACGCATATTGATACACTGATGATTTTGTAGATCGTGAGGCGTTTCTGGTAAGGAATTAGCCGCAAAATACGCCGGTGCTCCCACCACGGCCATCCGCATATCAGGTCCAATCTTCACGGCAATCATATCTTTATCCACACTTTCACCCAGACGGATCCCGGCATCAAAGCGGCCTTCAACAATATCGACAAAACCGTTATCTACCACCAGTTCAACATTGATTTCGGGATACTCCCTGAGGAACGGTTTTAGCTTCGGCCAGACCAGACTGCGCGCAGCATGTTCCCCGGCAGATAAACGAATATTCCCGGAGGGCGTGCCGTTCAGTTGAATAAGTGATTCCAGCTCCTGTTCAAGCTCGTCAATACGAGGCTCAAGACAGGCAATTATTCTCTCCCCTGCTTCCGTGGGAGCCACGCTGCGGGTAGTTCGGGTTAAGAGGCGGATATTTAGCCTTTCCTCCAGCGCCTTAATCGCATGGCTGAGAGCAGACTGAGAAACACCGAGTTTGCCCGCGGCTTTGGTAAAACTTCGCTCCCTTGCCACCACAAGAAATATTTGCAATTCGTTGAAGTTTTCTTTGAGCATTGGCGATTTCCTTGTAGAAGCATTCCCTTCAAAACGCACTCATGAAGGGTGTTCATAGACACAATCATTTTAGCCCCATTATTGACAATAATAATAATTGATATTCTGGCTGTATCGAAAATAAGGCTGAATTATCAGAAGGTTTATCATGAAAATACTCGTTGCAGGAGCGACAGGAAGCATTGGCATTCATGTTGTGAATACTGCTATTGCAATGGGCCATCAGCCCGTGGCTCTGGTCAGGAATCGGCGGAAAATCAAATTACTCCCTCGTGGAACAGATATTTTCTATGGCGATGTTTCAATACCTGAAACACTCACCGATTTACCGAAAGATATTGATGCCATCATTTTTACACTTGGCTCCGATGGTCAGGGACGTATTGGTGCCAGAGCGATAGATTACGGCGGTGTACGTAACATTTTGCGAAGATTCATGGCTACACCTGTTCGCATCGCCCTGATGACAACAATTGGCGTTACTGAGCGCCTCAGTAGCTGGAATCAACGTACTGAAGTTCATGACTGGAAAAGACGAGCTGAACGCCTGGTCAGAGCCAGTGGGCATACCTACACTATCGTCAGACCCGGCTGGTTTGATTACAACAATGATGATGAGCACAGAATCGTTATGCTTCAGGGGGATAGACGCCATGCGGGAACACCGGAAGATGGTGTTATCTCCCGAGAACAAATCGCCCAGGTTCTGGTAACTGCTCTGAGCAACGATGCAGCAAAAAATAAAACGTTCGAACTGGTCGCAGAGCGAGGAGAAGCACAGCAGGATCTCACCCCTCTGTTTGCAGAGTTGCAAAGTGATAATCCACAAAAAAATGATGGGGTTTTCGATATAAACAATATGCCCCTTACTGAAGAACCGGAATGCATTATTAACGACCTGAATCTGTATTCAAAAAATTCAAAAATCTGACAACGTTGTCATATGACAGTCAGTCTTATGACAGTTTAGAACTGTATATTTACATATCAAGAAGGAGGAGGCTCCTCCTGATATTCGTCAACTTCCAAATATATCGTTCAAAACAGGTATCAGATATGAAAGCACTACTAATTACTGCATTATTCATGGGATTCATTTCGGTAAATACCGCATCTGCTGCTGAGGAGATTCGTCATGCAGATGGCAAAGAAAAGATTGGTGTAGTTTCAGTCAGTAATGCCCTGACGCTTGATGAGGTATCAAATGCGCTTTCTCGTAAAGCTGATGAGCAAGGAGCAACGTCGTTCAAAATCCTGTCTACAACTGGGAATAACAAACTGCATGGTGTTGCTGAAATCTATAAGTAAATAGTAACTGACCGTTTATCATGAGCATCGATTCCATGACTTGCCCTTACGGCGAAAATACAGCCTCTGCGGGCTGTAAATACGGTGCTCTCTAAATGTGAATAGCACTATTACGCGGGGATCTTACAAGAAGAGCAGAGTAATCCTCAGGGCCAATTTCAGGTGTCGAATATGGATCACTTTTGTGCGATTAGTAATAATTGATGTAATACATCTTTTCAAATTTGTGATACACCTCAAAAAATTGGTTGACCAAACTCGCTATCTATATACAAGGCGCTTATGAGGTGCGCTCTTTTTAAAGCGAGGAAATACCAATGAAAGAGAATAAGATACAGGAAATCAGTAATAAACTGATTAATATTGTTGTTTTTGTTGCAATTGTAGAATATGCCTATTTATTCCTCCACTTCTATTAATTACATCAAAAAACAATTCCCTTAGGTGATATTTAATATATGTATCTTCTACCTCCTTCATAATAGCTATGCCTGTGGGAGAGGTATTTGTACTGTTTCAAAGGGAAGCTTAAAAAAACCGTATTTGTGCCGCACTGAAAGAGATTGCGCATTGAGTCAGCATTTTAGTTACCCAATGCGCATGTTGGTTCACTAAATTGCTACTTTGGCTGTGTGATAAATAATCAGCCGGTAAAGCAGAGCTTACCCACATTCTCAAATGCTTTCATACTGCTCCGCGGGTCGCGTCGTAAATCAGCAGTTCGGCTGCTGAATAGTGCCGTTACCAACGATAGCCAACAACATCTCTCACTTCCGGCACGTTCGGTTAGCTGCAGGAATCCCGCATATCCAGGTGGTCATAGGATTTTGTTGAAATTATCTGGACGAGAATGTATCTTTATTGTTATGTTATAACGTAACAGGAAGAAGTAATGAAACAAAATATCCATCCTGAATATCGTACCGTGGTGTTCCACGACACCAGTGCTGATGAGTACTTTAAAATTGGCTCCACTATCAAAACAGACCGTGAGATTGAACTGGATGGCGTAACGTATCCGTATGTAACGATTGATGTCTCTTCAAAATCACACCCGTTCTATACCGGGAAACTGAGATCCGTTTCATCAGAAGGAAATGTGGCGCGATTTACCCAGCGTTTTGGTCGTTTTGTTAGCACGAAAAAGGGGGCATGATGAAAGTCCTTAACTCTCTGCGCACAGCAAAAGAACGCCACCCAGACTGTCAGATTGTGAAGCGAAAAGGACGGCTATATGTCATTTGTAAATCTAATCCCCGTTTTAAGGCTGTTCAGGGGCGCAAGAAAAAGCGTTAACTCTGAGTTCGAAGGTTCAACAATACTTGTCTGGCTGGTCGCATAATCATGCCTGATTAATGCTGGTGTATTCAGTACGCCAGCATTAACTCACCTACTGCTGACGCTGTGTATTAGCTGCATCAATCGCTTTTTGATACCACTTTTCAGCCAGTTGGGGATTTTTCTCGACGCCCAATCCTAGTGAATAAATATCACCTAAAGCCACAAAACTGGGGGCAGTGATATGATCCATTCTGTTGATATGTTTAAGATAAAGGTTTATCGCTTTTTGGTAATCGCGTTCTACACCATAACCTTGCTCATAAAGTTTCGCCAGACGATACTGCGCCGTAATATCATTATGTTTATCGCCGTTCTTATAATATTCCGCTGCTTTTTTATAGTCCTGAGAAACGCCTAATCCTCTTTCATAAATAATCCCAAGATAACGTGCAGCTTTCATTTCTCCCGCTAAGTCAGCTTGCTCAAAAAGGCTTAAGGCTTTGGCATAATCAAACGGTACGCCATACCCATTAAGATATAAAATCCCTAAATCCAGTTTCGCTCGGGGATTTCCGCTGGCTGCTGATTTCGTCAACCATTTAAAAGACTGAGCGTAATTCACCGTTTGATTGTAGTTTCCATTTAGGTATGCTTCCCCCAATCTGGCTTGTGCTTCTGCATCTCCTTGAGCAGAGCGTGCAAGTATTTCGTCAAAATTCATTTTTGATGCCGTATCTGCATATACAGATGCAGAAAAAAATAGAATTACAAATAATAATGTCTTCATTCTGTCTCTCGGCAAAAATGACTGCCAACACGTTACCTGATGACAGTCTGGTCTATTTTTTATTGTTTACGTTGGTTAAATAACCATTCGCGAATAGGTTCTATGCTGTAAGCAATACGCCATGTGTTACGATGCCCACTTGCCCCTTCTCGCGAAGAGTATTCATCAAATACACTGTCTTTTATAAAAACGGTATAACGGATATTAGTTTGTTCTTCAAACAAAGTGTCGGCAGCAAATCGATATTGCTCAGGCTCCCACTGGCCATTCCATGCCGCGCGAGAAACCTTTCCGCCAAATTGCTCAAGACGTTCAGTAATCGCGTTGAAGCTGGGAAAAGCTCCTGAATCATCCTCTGAGGCCATAAACCATAATTTGTTTTTAGCTATTGGAGCAACCTGTTCCGCATCCCACTTTCCTGCAACCAGGTAACTTGCTGTGAAAAAATCAGGATATTTAATATTCATGGCGATGGCCAGCATACATCCCCCTGACTGACCAGTAACATAAATACGCTCAGGATCTATTTTATATTCTTTTACCAAATACTGAACAAGATTTATTGTTGTATCAAGCAATGTTGAGGTACGCCAGTCATCATCAGCAATGATTTCATTATATTGAGGAGCTAAAACATAACAGGGGCGTTTCATTTGCTCTTCAGGTTCTGCCCAAATTACTGCGCCTAACCCCTGAAACAGAGTCGTTGTAACTTGTGCACTGGTAGCCCCTGCATCATGCATAAAAAGAACCAGTGGTAATGGTTTATTTTGTTCTTCAGGAATAAAGAAATTATATTTTAGTATTTTCCCGCTTTCTTTATCTTTATATTCATCTTGTCTAAAACTATCCACTACCAGGTTTGAAACGGCGTTAGTTTCCAGTGTGGTATTTTGTGTGACGACAACAGCAGAAGCATCTTTATATTTAATTGTTTGGTTTAGTTTTTCTCCTGCAACCCAGGTAGGTTTACCTTGCCCTTGTTTGGGCGCTGCTTTTTGTATTGTTGGGTCCGTTATAGTTTCTTGCCATTCATTTTGTGGTTTGCTGTGTTCCAGTTCAAGTATCGCGTACTTACCTGATTTTGCTTCAACCAAAGCTGTTGACTGGCTGACAAATGTTTTATTGATGTGATAATTTTTTACACTAAACTCTATTGTTGAAAGTTCTTCCTTGTTTATAGGTTTTTCAAATTCTACAGCGATCGCAATAAGTCGAACTCCGTCACCAAAAACTTGTGTAATAGCTGTAGCATTTATTGCTTTGTTATTTGTGTTTGCAAATACAATGCGAGGCATTGAAACAATTAAAGCACCCGCAACACTTTTAATTAAAAACTCTCTGCGCGTCGGCATAAATGCCCCTTTACTTCTGATAAAAAGTAGATGAGTATCAGTATGAACAAGGACTATGATTTTTCAACTTTATCATTCGTACTTATATTTAACTTATCTTCAGTGCTAACTCTGTACCTCGTTTTATCGGTAATGTTATAGAAATAAAACCATTCTGTGGATCACGAACATAAGATAAAAAATCTGGTTCTGCGTTATCATTTAATATATATCCTCCCACTCGTAGCTGCGGCGCAACAATCTCAGTAACCTGACGAGCAAGACTTGGGCCATCAGCAAGAGGGAAACCATCAATAAGAATAAAATCGACAGGACCACCGAGATCTTTCAGCGTTTCTCTCGCATCACCGACACGAATATCAACAAAAGACGTAAGACCAGCCTCTGCCAGATTTCGGGACGCGACTTCAGCCTTTTCCCGAACCATTTCAGAACCAATCACCAGTCCGCCACCATTATCTTTCATCGCAGCGGCAAAATAGAGTGCTGACATACCTACAGAAGTTGCAAAGTCCACAACACGAGTGGCTTTCATTGCCCGGCACAGTAAGTAGATAAGTTCCCCCTGCTCTGGGGCTATGGAAAAGCCATAACCGGAAAATTTTTCAGGATCAAGTACAGGAGCTTCGCGAAACATCTCCTGCGGGGGATGTTTACGTTCATTATTCATGCGTTCCAGAACACGTATAACCTGGGGATCACGAATGGGGCTGATGCTATTATTTAATCGACTCATAAATAAGGACCTGTATTTTATGAAGTGATGTTACCTGGTTGTTTTCATACACCATGTTATGATCATTGCTTATGTTGTTGGTATAGTGATACCATTTTTGGTACTGGTCAAGTACCAAAAATGAATACAGGAGTAAATGTCTTTGATGAACAAGAGCGAAGTGAGTACACCGGTGCGACGGGGAAGACCCAAAAGTGCGGGACTTGATGAGCGTAAGAAAGCAATAGTTATTGGTGCGTATAGTGCCTTCATTGAGCTTGGTTTTGCCCAAACCTCAACCACAGAAATTGCTCGTCGGGCAAAAGTATCAAAAAGAACAATTTATGAAGTATTCAGTAATAAAAAGGAAATTTTTTCTGAAGTAATTAAAGAGTATAAAACCCTGTTCCTCGATCTTCCAAGACCGGAAAACGAGATGCTTCCTATTAATGAAACTCTGTTTCGCATATTCCGATTAGATATAGGTCAGGAAGAAGCTAAAGAGAGAGAAGCACTCTTAAAATTAATGACACGTGAATCAATTCTTTTTCCAGAGCTTTCAGACTATTTATATGCCACTAAAACGCTTCATTCAAGAGAACTGTTAATAGAATGGCTGGATATTCAACAAGCTCAAGGGCGTATTGCTGTTAAAAACACGGGTAATTGCGCGGGGATGCTAATGGATATTGTTTTTGGCGCATTAATTCCTCGTCGATGGGTTTTGGACGTTAACGAAGATCAGACACTAACACCTGAAGGTCGTCAGCAGCAACTTGAGGAAATAAAAGAGCGTATCGAAACCGTTATACAAGGGATCAAAACTGAGCCTGCTCATCCATAGCATTTGATGGACGTTTTTTATGCAAATTACGAGGTAGCACTCATACTTTATACAAATAATCTTGCCATCAAAGATGAAACCGGCTTACTCAATCTGACTGATGAAAGTGTCGAAAAGCGCCGGAAGGCGCAGGATGAAAAATATTTAATACGCGTTGCTAATCCGGAATAACACCATCGACAATAAGTTGTAACAAGCCCTGAGAACAATGCTCTATCCGTCCACGAATATGATATACACTAGCCAGATTCTCTGGCGTAATGACCTCTTCTGGATTTCCGCTGGCAATAAGTTTACCTTTTTTTAGCATGACGACATAATCACCGTATCGTAATGCGATATTTATATCATGAACTACCATAACTGTGACTATATTGCGGCTCCGTGTCTCGCTTCTGACTAAATCCATAACATGAAACTGGTGGTTTAAGTCCAATGCACTCAGTGGCTCATCCAGTAGTAATATAGATGGATTTCGGGCCAATGATTGTGCCAGCCCAACCAGTTGCCGCTGACCTCCGGATAATTGATCCAGATAACAAAAGGCCAGATGTTCTATTCCTAGTTGTCTGAGAATAGCTATTGATTGTGTTTTTTCATCTATGCTCCCTATCTTTGAAGCACGCAGAGCAACAAAAATAGATTCCAGCACATTCAAATGCACGTCATGCGGTAAGAACTGTGGTAGAAATATTGTACTGTCGGCACGGGCTGAAAATGGCATCTGCATAAGGTTGACCCCATCAAGAAATATATTACCGCTAACCTTATTCAGCCCCGCCAGGGCACGTAGCAACGTCGACTTTCCACAACCATTTGGCCCCAGAATGATGGTTATTTTTCCGCGAGGAAGTTCAGATAAACTAAGATCACATATTACGTTTTTTTTCTGATAACCCGCGTTTAATTTATACAGTGAAAGGCCTTTCATAACAAACTCCTGCGATAACGCAGAATAATACTAATAAATAATGGAACACCAACAAGTGATGTGACAATACCAATCGGGATAATGACACTAGGAATAATACTTTTCGAGGCAATTGAAGCCAGAGAGAGCACCAGACCTCCAGTTAATGTGCTTCCCGTCAGATAAAAACGATGTTCCTCACCAAATAGCATTCGGGAAATATGCGGAGAGACAAGACCAATAAAACCAATCGGACCAACGAAGGCTACCGACAATGCAGCAAGTAAACTTATACGTAACAGGGAAGAAAGACGCAGTTGATAAGCATTGATACCAAACCCCATAGCCCTCTCTTCTCCCATGCGCAATGCTGTAAGTTGCCATGAGCGAGAAAATGACCATAGAAAAACAATGATAAACACGCCTAATAAAACGCCCAGTCTGCTCCAGGATGCACGAGCCAGACTGCCCATTGTCCAGAATACCAGTCCCTGGAGAGTATCCTCATCCGCAATAAACTGCATCATTGCCACAAGTGCATTGAATGTGAATACCAATGCGATACCCAGAAGAATCACTCCCGAAGTTGCTATTCTTAGCCAACGAGACATGCTATCGAGTAATAAAGCTGACAGAAGAGAAAATATAAAAGCGTTTGCTGGAACAAACCATGTTGCCGATATACCAGGAATACCGATCCCCAGGACAATAGCCAGAGCTGCACCAAATGCCGCCGCAGAGGAAACCCCAAGTGTAAAGGGACTGGCTAATGGATTGTTGAGGATCGTCTGCATTTCTGCGCCCGCGAGTCCCAAAGCCATGCCAACCAGCAAAGCCATTAAGGCGTAGGGTAATCGGATTTCCCAAACAATGACCTGGATGCTGGTATCAGAGCTAAATGGATGCACTAATGCGTGCCATAACTCACTGACTGACAAACTGGAAGAACCCAGAATAATATCCAGAAATAGTGAGAAAAGTGTCGCCAGTGTTATTATTGAAATCAATATAATTCGTTTACGGACAAGTTGGTGGTACTGATACTCTATCGCATCAGGTGATTGTGAATAGATGAGGTACGGCAACGTAACGACTCCTTTATCTCTGCTATTCTGGCAATACGTCTTTGGGGTTACAGATAACTGAATTGAAAGTTTCTGCTGAACAAATAAAAATCACATTCTCTTCATATAACCACATCAAAAATATCCCCGAATCACTTTTCCCAGCGCCTGACTGGTGTTACCATTTCGATATATAACCATTTATATACCGATTTTTAGTGTGATGGAATATGAAAATAAATAATAAGTTGTTTTTATTAATGATTTTTTTGCTTTCTTTATCATTTACTACGCAAGCTGAACGAACTTTCACCGATCAGATTGGTCGTGAGGTGAAAGTACCCGACAAAGTTGATCGTATTGTTGTACTTCAACATCAAACTTTGAATCTTTTAGTGCAGATGAATGCCACCGATAAAATCGTGGGTGTTATGTCAAACTGGAAACAGCAACTTGGCAGCAATTATGCACGCCTTGCACCAGAATTAGTCAGCAAGGCATCATTAGGAGATTTAACCCATGTCGATGCTGAAAAATTGGTGGCCTTGCATCCACAGGTCGTTTTTGTCACCAATTATGCGCCGCAAGAAATGATCGACAAAATCAGTAGCCTTGGAATTCCAGCAGTAGCAATTTCTTTGCGGCACGATGACGAGGGAGAGAAGAATAAACTTAATCCAACAATGGCTGATGAAGAACAGGCTTACGTAAAAGGGCTATATGAAGGGATTATGCTGATAGGCAATATCATCAATAAGCCTGAAGAGGCTAAAGCGTTAATCAAGGCCACTGAAAATGGTCGTAATATTGTGAGTGAGCGGCTGCAGAATCTACCCGAAGAAAAGCGTATTCGTGCCTATATGGCTAATCCAGAATTGACAACGTATGGTTCCGGAAAATACACAGGATTAATGATGAAACATGCCGGTGCAGTAAACGTCGCCGCGTCCACCATTAAAGGGTTCAAACAAGTCTCAATGGAACAAGTAATTGCATGGAATCCTCAGGTAATTTTTGTGCAAAATCGCTACCCTGGCGTGGTGAATGAAATACGGTCAAATCCGCAATGGCAGGTAATAGATGCTGTCAAAAATCATCGTGTTTATTTGATGCCAGAGTATGCAAAAGCATGGGGTTATCCGATGCCCGAGGCTATGGGTATTGGAGAGTTGTGGATGGCGAAAAAACTGTATCCTGAAAAATTCAATGATATCGATATGCATAAAATAGCCAATGACTGGTATAGAAAGTTTTACCGTACTAATTATCAAGGTGAAGAATAATGCGTGTACTTGCTGCGGGTAGTTTACGCCAGGTATGGAAATCACTTATATTGGGATTTCAGGATGATAATGTTCATTGTGACTTTGGTCCAGCCGGTATATTGAGGGAACGTATTGAAGCGGGTGAGAGATGTGATCTTTTTGCATCAGCGAATATGACTCATCCGCAAATGTTAATGGCCACAGGACATGCCTTGTGTATTAAACCTTTTGCCTATAATCGTTTGTGCCTGTATGTTCGGGCGAATAAACTTAATGAAAATGACGATTGGTTTTCTTTATTAAACAGGGAAACGTTGCGAATCGGGACATCAACCGCGGGATGTGATCCCGCTGGTGATTACACTCACCAGCTTTTTGAAAATATGGGTAGTGTTGGAGTAAAAATAAGACAACGAGCGGTTGCATTGGTGGGGGGAAGAAATTCATTACCTCTTCCAAAAAATGTGATAGCCGCGCAGTGGCTAATTGAAAATGATTATACCGATTTGTTCATAGGTTATGCCAGTTACGCTCCCGGCTTACAATCAATTGAATCAGTAAAAGTTATAGAAATACCTGAACCTTATAATCCGATTGCTATCTATGGATTTGCCTGTCTGACCGAGAAAGCCAGGCCACTTTGCAACTTTTTAGTTTCGCCAGATGCCAGGGCGATACTTGAGCAACATGGGTTTATGTCATCACGTTGAGCCTACACTCTTCGCATTACAAACTATAAATACCATTATATAAATAAATCAGTTAATTCATCATAACTGCATTTCCACACCCTGTCCCAAAATATGTGAAACTTTATGAATCTCAGTTTTACCCAGTATGCGTATTGATACCTGCATAGTCCAGGAGAAAGTAAATGGCGATGTAGACGTATGAAAAGAAGAATAAAGCCACGGCTTTGATCTATAAAAATGGCGCTATATCTGCGCCATTTTTATCATTCAATTCGTTATCTGCTTGAACCTAAAGGGATCTCAGGATCAGGCTCGTGAGTAATTCTGTTTCGTAAATCTCTACGAATAATTTCAATAGACCAGAACCATACTAAATGTCCAAAAATTTCAGAGACATTCTCATACCACGGAAGATCAAAAAGAGGTGGTGTAAGTCCCATTAGAGGGAATGAAATCATATGAACAAAAAGTTGTGCTAAAGCGCCTGCAAGCAAGCCCTGCCAAAGTTTAATTTTGGGAAATACTTCGGCTACTACGCAATAACCAACAGCAAAAACTATCGAAAAGATTATGTGCGTTACACCAACCCAGTTAAAGACATGCCCGGCGAAGGTATAAACCGCCGAATTTGGATCTGTCAGTCCCAACCAATCCCGAAGAAAAATATACGGAGGATTAAGAAAGTTACGGGAGCAATCAATTTGTCCTGCCGCCCTGATTAATGATTCCGGACCACACGCTGCATTAAACATATCAATCGGACTACGTGGCGGCAATGGGACTTCTGCCCCCCACTTAACAAATGCTGAAACAACGCCAGCAATCAGCCCGATAAATGCAGCAAGACCATAACGTCTACGGTTTGGTGGAGTTTGCTCAAATACATTCATACTTACCCTGTTTATTTCATTACGTTAAAGCACCTCTTTAGGAGTATTCATAAAAATAATGAGAATGTAAAGAACTGTATTGTTTTGTATTGATAACAGGTTATTTAATAACCTGATAACGTATACTCCATAATTTCTCCACATTTTCATGTTAAATATAGTAAAGAGAGTATGATGTTTCTCTCAGAGATAATTAATCATTCCTTTTGCCCACCTCAACGGTGGGCTTTTTTTTATGCAAAGTCTAAAAATTACACAGACAATAAAAATAATTCAAAATAACCGTAACTTATCACTTATCCGACTGTTACAAACTACAATAGTTAATCTTTTCTGGTTATATTTTATCTGACTGCTAATATTTAAACAGACAGGAAAATTAATAAGAATTGCTAATCATTCAACACACATACCACTGAAAGGTCACCAACCTGCCGCAGGTGGTAAAAATGGTATTGCTGCGGTTTTGTTGTGATTTTTATAAGCAGTATTGGTGAATTATGAACCATCAGCCCCATGCATGACGTGCATTTTTCCGAGTATCCTTGTTACTGAGCCGGGATGCCGGATAGTGCACGAATAATAAAAGTGTCTCAGCCGAAGAATAAACGGCTCCGCTGGATGGAGTCTCATGAAGCACAAAGGCTGATTGTTGAATTTGTATTGATAACAGACTTCGTTGCAGGAAATGGGAGGCTGGGAGTCTATCGAAATGGTTCGTCGATATGCTCACCTTGCACCTAATCACCTTACCGAACACGCACGGCAAATAGACTCGATCCTGAACCCATCGGTCCCAAATTTGTCCCAGTCAAAAAATAAGGAAGGTACTAATGATGTGTAACTTATTGATTTAAATGGTGCCGATAATAGGAGTCGAACCTACGACCTTCGCATTACGAATCTGTAGCACCAGTCATAACTATCTGTTTTAGCAAGCATTAACCGCATTCACCAAGCAATAGTTGATGGCACAAACAGAAAGTTGATGCATGATGTTGTCATGTGTATGTCACAAATACGGCACAACGATCTTCAAACATGTAGCCACTCAGCATAGAAGAGCACAAAGCCTTGCAATCCAGTGCAAAGCTTTGTGTGTCTCAGTTTTGTCTGACACCAACTGGAAATCATCAAACTTAACTGAGGGAGTATCGTTGATGCTGTAAATAATGACTCCAAGGACCGAACTTTCTATCCAATCGGAGTTACCAGATAACTTTCCTTCCTGCCGTTCAGCGCGTTTTCAATGGGATTCTGAAGATGTGTGCGGTATATCTTCACCTTCAACATCACAGACCAGCAAGGAGCCATCACATGGATTATGTGACCAGTCTATGACCAGCAGCGCATCCTTCATGATGCCGCAGCGATAGATAGTCTCTGACTCTTTCATGTAGTACGTTGAAGACGGTTTATGAATGAGCCGCTCATCGAGCGACAGGCGTTTCTCAACGTAATCAGCCGCAGGGCTCTGGAATCCAATGACACACATCTGGTAGATACTGTATGTACACACAGCACTACCGATCTATAGTGTCGATCAATAGTCAAAGTAATGCTAAACTCCAACACTACTTTAAAATCCTTATACAACAGACAATTAAGATTTGAAAAATGTTGATTAAATACAGACCAGAAATTGATGGATTGAGGGCAATAGCCGTTTTGCTTGTTGTTATATACCATGCGTTCCCATCGTTGATACCTGGAGGGTTTATTGGCGTTGATATATTTTTCGTTATATCTGGATTTTTGATTACATCAATTTTGAAAGCTGAAATATCAAATAGCAAATACTCAATAAAAGAGTTTTATCGCAGGAGAATTGACAGACTTTTCCCTGCTCTACTTTTAGTAATGTTTTCTGTTTATATCTTTGGGTGGTTCACTCTGTTCTCCGACGAGTTTATGCAACTAGGAAAGCAGCTAGCTGGAGGTGCTGGATTCATTGCAAATATAGTACTGTACAGCGAAACAGGTTATTTTAATGCCACTTCCGCAACCAAGCCATTTCTGCACTTATGGTCTCTTGGTATAGAGGAACAATTTTATTTATTATTCCCCGTCATTCTTTATTTTTCTTATAAGAGAAAGCTTAATCTAGTTTTGGTGGTGTGCTTTCTTGCTATAATTTCATTCGTGCTTAATATTTTTAGCATTAGTGAAAATGTTGAGAGAACCTTCTATCTACCGCAGTATCGACATTGGGAATTATTGCTTGGCGCTGTACTTGCTTTGCTATTGCATGGTGAAAAAGGTAAACAGCCGAATAAGTGGTTGGCTGTCACTCTAACTGTGCTGTCTGTTTCAGTTATACTCATTGCAGCATTTGTATTAACATCGACAACGCCGTTCCCGGGATGGTATGCATTACTTCCTGTGGTAGCATCTGTCTTTCTTATATTCGGCTTGCAATGTGATGGACCTATCAAATCAATACTTTCTTCTAAACCATTTGTTTTCGTTGGGTTAATAAGTTATCCACTCTATCTTTGGCACTGGCCTCTTTTCTCTCTTGCTCATATTATTAATGGCAGCACACCACCAGATTTCATTATGCTCGGTCTGATGGTTGCGTCGTTCGTTCTTGCAACTCTAACTTATTGGTTGGTTGAAAGACCATTAAAACGTGTCAAATCATGGAAAGTTAAAACAATCCCGATGCTTGTATTGATGGCAATAATAGGAATTGCTGGTTACATCACCTATGCAATGAAAGGAATTGATTCCAGATCTAATATTGAGACAAGCAAGGAAGTTAGCAGACAGCTTAATGGTGCTTTGTGGCAATACAGCAAAAATGATAACTGCTTAACACGATTCAAAACTCATCTGGCTACCGATTTGCCTTGGTGGTTCTGCTCGCTTAAACACAACTCCGAGCCAGATGTTTTATTGCTTGGTAATAGTTATGCAAACCATTTATACCCAGGCATAGCATTCAATAAGAGCCTTAAAGATCTAAACGTTTTGTCAATTGGCATTTCTGATGTAACATCTCAGGTATTATCACCTGATGATAAAAACCAATACGATCAATTAATGTTTATTGACGACATTATCAAAAACAATGCGTCAATCAGGTATATTATAATAAGTGGAATTGACCCTAAGGCTGATGATAGATACATTGATGGTCTCCTAAAAAGGATGCAGACAATAACAACTCATGGTGCTAAAGTTATTATTTTCTATCCCCATGTTAGACTCGCCGATGACATTAAGGCTTGTTTTTCAAGACCTCTGAAAAGCCCTAAAAACTCTTGTGAGTCAGATTTGACTGAACTGAATGACATTCAAAAACATATGGATTACTTAAAGGAAAGAGTATCTAAGGTTTATCCTAACACTATGTATTTTGATGTAAACGAGGCATTCTGCGATGAAACAAAATGTACTTCAGTGAAAAATGGCCTCCCAATGTATAGGGATGAGTACAAACATTTCTCTGAATATGGTAGTTATCAAGTCGGGAATGCATTCTCAGCTTGGGCTAAGCAACACATACCTGAAATTGTTCGATAATAATAAAGCCCACGACAATAGTCGTGGGCTCAACATTACCAGTCCGCATAAACAAATAAACCCCTCATGAGGTTTCTGTATACTGTTGTTGTGCTGGATGGAAAAGAAAATAATATTGTAGACATTTTACCTTTGATTGGTGATGCTACAGCACTTTTCATTCCAAATTTGAATGGAGCAGCAGACGTAATGGGTGTATTGGTAACATCCTCCTCAAAATACCCATCTTCCGTTGCCCCCATCAACACAGATCCATTTATAGATGCGCCTCCATTTAATGCAATCATCTGGACCCATGCACCAAACCCTTTTCTATATCTTATTGTTGTTGCTAGTGCAGATGAAGAACCTTTGAATGCTATTCCTGAGACCTTTACACCTTCCTGTGTTGTTGTGTGGTCACTATTAGCTGATGCTGTAATTATGCGAGTTGGCCAGGCATTATTTGTTATGAGTCCATCGGCACTATTTTGATCTTTAGGCATAACTTTTTGAAGTAACCCATCTAGTGACCAATGCGTACCATTTGGATTGCCGCCTCCGAATAGATAGGCTTCGGTTACAAAAGGTTTTACATATACTTTGGATGCTAGTCCTTTCACTAAATCCCTAAAACCTTGAGTGTCACGGATCCGTCCAGTAATCCCTGCATCCCCTACTCCATCCCAGACAAATGCCCCATACTCACCATTTCCAGCCTGGCCAAAGATATATCCAGCCTTTTTCATCTGCTCAATAGATCCAAAATTTGCACCAGAAAATGCCGCCACCACAGGAATTACCCTGCTAGTACCTAACATCTTACCAAGGCCGCCATAATCTATTCTCATGCTGATTAAGTCCTCCTCTACGGCATCATTGATGCTAAGACCAGGATAGCTCTTAGAATAGGAATTACATAGAACTAGGTCATAATTTGTCGAGTATGCTTGTTCAAAAGGACCTGCGCCCGAAGGTAATTGGTCAACCATGGCAAGGCTTTTGTGTGTTGCGGCTCTCATAGTAGCGATTTTTGACTCTTGGTCAGCAACAGATATTCCTCGCGCACCTGGTTCATCATAAACAGAATAACCAATTACTGCCGGGTGATTTGTTGAGTCAGTAATAAAGCGCGTCAAATCACTGATGGCTGTCGGGCTTTCAGTTCCAAGGATTACACCCAATCCTGCAGTGAATGCGTTATCAAGCAGTTTGGCTACCGTTCCGTTTGCGTCGATAGATCCGTTGTTATTAAAATAGCAATAATGGTTAATAGCATTAAAGCCAAGTGATTTTATAAATAGAAGCTCTGAAAAATCATATGCCGATTCAACATAGCAGATTCTTAGCTTTTCAGATGGGTTAATTTGAGTGTATGACGTTGCTAACGTTTCACCTAAAGAGTATCTAGTTATATCTATTACAAAATCACCTGATATTCTTTGCCCTTTAGTATTTATGATTTTAGTAACTTTATACTTCTTACCCTTGATCCCTATGATTTCTTTGCCAGTATCAAATGCTGCCTGAATGGCGTCTGACCAGTCATCATCAACAACAAGATTTTCATAATCTTCGATGTAAGCATATACATCACTACGCTTATTAAGGTTGTCTATATCAGTCTGCTTTGCGGCCCCATTTACTAAATCCACACCACCAGGTGCAGCAAGCTCCTGTCTTAACTGATCAGGATCGTACTTCAGCACATTAGGAAAATAGAATTGCTGTGCACCATACGCATCATAAACAGCCATAGAATGGCCTTGCACAGTTACGAACTTGGCAATCTGTCCGTTATATACCGGATATCCAGCAGCGTTAATGATGATTGGTTGCGAAACAGGAACGTGAGAACCGTCTTCGTTCTCCACATAAACCTGAATCTGGTTTTCAGGATTTACCGGGTCAGTGTCAATTTTACCGATATAAATTTTTCCATTGGCTACGGCTTTAAAAGAACGTGCCATAGTGAAGAGTTGCGAAGGCATCGATACGATCACATTGGCTGTAATGTCTGTCATTTAATTTGCTCCAGATACAAGGAATAGCCGCAGCATGGCTACGGTGAATTTTGGGCATAAAAAAACCCAGCCGAAGCTGGGTCGTTGCGTTGGTTATCTGTCAGTAGTTATGTACTGAAGGAGGTAATTCTTTATTCTTAAGTCTCATCCATGCGGAAAGATTCGTTGGTCCGTCTGGCTCATTGATATCAACATCTCGTGTGTGATTGATTAAAACGTCTCTCGCCATATCGATAATACGGGAGAACTCATAACCGCAGTCATGACATCTGCCAGAATAGTTCGATTGAATTTGTTTTAGCGCCGGATACAATTCGCGGAATAATGCCTGTGAGCGGTTGGCATAATCCCATAACCATACAAGGCTGTTTGCTTCTTTTGCAGAAAGCTCGTCGGTTTTCTTCTCTTGTTTGCCGATAAATTCACCTTCAAGCACTACCCTGTGGATGTACTCTACGGCTTGCGGTATCTGAGATGCATCAAGCTCTTCAATACTTTCCACATTGAAACGCTGATGAATCATTGCATAAGCTTCTGGGTACATTAGATGCTTTTTGCTGACTAGCATATTTACAGCATCACGAAGCGGAGTCCTATCATCAACAGATGTTTTCTTACGTGCATTTTCTGCCTTTCCCTTTGTCCAGTAGTCATGCAGTACAGTAAAGCATTCTTCCTGGTACTGAATCAGTTTATCACGGATGTCAGCACGAACTTTCTCAGGGTTGATGCTGAACAGCCATCCATTTAACTTCTTCAAAGGAAGGCAGAGTAGCTTACGAAGCTTCCCATCAGCGGCAACCATGTTCATATGAACACAGTTGAATTTGCTAATCTGCTTCATGAGTTTTGTTTGCTGCGTTGACCAGCTCATTCCAAGGTTTTCAACGATTGGCTTCATCGCAACATATGCAACTCCGGCAGCCATGGCGGTGATAATTTGCTGACCGTTGAATGGTACGTAAGAGGTGTTCACTGCTTCTAAAATTGCTATACTATTCATGTTGGTTTTTCTCCACGGATTTACTGACAACCGAAGCCCTGACTGTTCCCGCAGTTGGGGCTTCAACTTTACGCGCCAATGCGCCCTTCCTTCTTAAAGCTTTCCATTACTCTCTGATAAATCTCAGAGTTAACAGACCTGCCATTCTCTTCCGCCACCTTGCGGACCAAATCCAATACTTCTTTAGGCCACCGCAAATTGAACTGCGGCATCTTGCTCATTCCTTTCATATTCACCTCACAATATAGGTCCACCGTGGACCTATTGAGAATATAGTAGAGTGCTTCTATCATGTCAATACACTAACTTGGAGTGATGGCATGGCTAGAGATGATCCGCACTTTAACTTCCGTATGCCTATGGAAGTAAGGGAGAAATTAAAATTCAGGGCGGAGGCGAATGGGAGATCAATGAACTCCGAGTTGTTACAAATCGTCCAAGATGCTCTATCAAAACCATCGCCTGTGACTGGATATCGCGACGATGCAGAACGACTCGCTGATGAGCAGTCAGAGCTTGTTAAGAAGATGGTGTTTGATACGCTGAAGGATTTGTACAAAAAACCCACCTGAAGGTGGGTCCTATTTATTAGTCTTGCTTTGTTGATGGCATAAGAGATGCGTTTGCCTCTTTTGGCTTCAAGGTATACATCCCACCATTAAAAGGATCTACAGCAAGCCAACCAATTAACCCACCAAACACAAGGTTTCCACCAATATACCAGCCATTAGCATTGGCTTTGATTGGCAGGGTAACTGGTTCGTACCCATCCTTTTCCATAGTGATCTGGTAGCTCTTTTTGCCAAAATAACTACCATCTGACTTGGCAAGAGTTACTCCTTGCGGGGTCTTACCTTGCGCAACAATCACGCCTGATTCGTCTTTTAGACGGGATGGAAAACCGCCGCCATCGCCTGAACTGGGAGATGAGCCGGGACAGGTGTTTGCGACTTGGCAATCCGGTGCCGGAGTATAAACCAAAGCTGGCAAGCAAAGGAACGAAGACGAGGCATCTGGCAATACTTCGCGCCATTCTCAATATGGCTGTTGAATGGGGATGGCTTGACAGGGCACCCAAAATATCAACACCACGCGTTAAGAATGGACGCATCAGATGGCTTACAGAGGAGGAATCGAAGCGCCTGTTTGCAGAAATTGCTCCTCACTTCTTCCCTGTGGTCATGTTTGCAATCACGACAGGCCTTCGCCGTTCCAACGTTACAGACCTTGAGTGGTCACAGGTCGATCTGGATAAGAAAATGGCATGGATGCACCCTGATGAAACAAAAGCTGGCAATGCGATCGGAGTTCCTCTTAACGAAACCGCATGCCAGATATTAAGAAAACAGCAGGGGCTCCATAAGAGATGGGTATTTGTCCACACCAAACCTGCCTACCGAAGCGACGGAACAAAAACAGCAGCGGTAAGGAAGATGAGAACCGACAGCAACAAGGCATGGAAGGGAGCGTTAAAGCGGGCAGGCATTAGCAACTTCCGATTCCATGACCTGAGGCATACCTGGGCAAGCTGGCTGGTTCAGTCCGGGGTCTCTCTTCTTGCACTTAAAGAGATGGGAGGATGGGAAACTCTCGAAATGGTTCAAAGATACGCCCACCTTTCAGCCGTGCATCTCACCGAGCACGCGAGCAAAATCGATGCGATTATAAGTCGCAATGGCACAAATACGGCACAAGAGGAGAACGTAGTTTACTTAAATGTGAGGTAACTTATTGATTTAAATGGTGCCGATAATAGGAGTCGAACCTACGACCTTCGCATTACGAATGCGCTGCTCTACCAACTGAGCTATATCGGCCCTGAAAAGGACATGTTCACGAACGTGAACCACGGTGAACAAGGTTAAAACTAACCGGGCGATGCGTCAATGGCCTTGTGAATCAAATGGCTACTTTTGCATCACCCGGTTTTATTTACGCACGAACGGTGTAATCACCAATACCGATCCACTTGTAGGTGGTCAGCGCTTCCAGCCCCATTGGTCCGCGTGCGTGGAGTTTTTGCGTGCTTACCGCCACTTCCGCGCCAAGACCAAACTGGCCGCCGTCGGTGAAACGTGTAGACGCGTTAACGTAAACAGCAGAGGAGTCCACTTCATTGACAAAACGCTGGGCATTGCGCATATCACGCGTCAGGATCGCATCGGAGTGTTGCGTCCCGTGCTCACGAATATGGGCGATGGCGTCGTCAAGATCGCTGACGATTTTGACGTTCAAATCTAACGACAGGAATTCATCGTCATACTCTTCCGCCTTAACAGCCACCACTTTCGCAGATCCTGCCTGCAACTGCGCCAGTGCCGCAGCATCGGCGTGTAACGTCACGCCGCTTTCCGCCATTTGCTTGCTTAACGCAGGCAGGAAGTTATCAGCGATGTTTTTATTCACCAGCAACGTTTCTACCGTATTGCAGGTACTCGGACGCTGGGTTTTCGCGTTGACGATCACTTTCAGGGCTGCAGAAATGTCAGCGCTTTCATCAACGTAAATATGGCAGACGCCAATGCCGCCAGTGATCACCGGAATTGTCGACTGCTCGCGGCACAGCTTATGCAAACCAGCACCACCACGCGGGATCAACATGTCGATGTATTTATCCATGCGCAGCATTTCACTCACCAGTGCGCGATCCGGATTATCAATCGCCTGCACTGCGCCTGCCGGTAAACCGCAGGATTTCAGGGCGTCCTGAATCACCGCTACCGTTGCAGCGTTAGTGCGACAGGTTTCTTTGCCGCCGCGCAGGATCACCGCGTTACCAGTTTTCAGACACAGCGAAGCGACATCAACTGTCACGTTCGGACGCGCTTCATAAATTACACCTATAACACCCAGCGGCACGCGGCGACGCTCCAGACGCAGGCCGCTGTCCAGCACACCTCCATCAATCACCTGCCCTACCGGATCGGCAAGATTACACACCTGCCGCACATCGTCGGCAATGCCTTTCAGGCGCGCGGGCGTTAACGCCAGACGGTCAAGCATCGCTTCGCTAAGGCCATTGGCACGCGCGTCAGCAACATCCTGGGCGTTAGCATCGAGGATGCTTTCGCTCTGTGCTTCCAGCTCATCAGCGATCTTTTCCAGCACGCGATTTTTTTCGCGGCTGGAGAGTTGCGCTAATTTATACGAGGCTTGCTTCGCAGCAATGCCCATTTGTTCCAGCATCGGCCTGCTCCTTAACGGGTAATCATGTCATCACGGTGAACGGCAACCGGGCCGTATTCATATCCCAGTATTGCATCAATTTCTTGCGAGTGGTGTCCGGCAATACGGCGCAATGCATCGCTGTTATAGCGGCTAACGCCGTGAGCAATATCGCGACCTTCGAGGTTGCAAATGCGGATGACTTCACCGCGGGAGAAGTTGCCACTCACGCTTTTAATGCCTTTCGGCAACAGGGAACTGCCGCGTTCAAGAATAGCGGCGGTCGCCCCTTCATCTACAGTAATTTCACCCGCTGGCGGCGCGCCAAAAATCCAGCGTTTGCGGTTTTCAAGCGGAGTAGCCTGGGCATGGAACAACGTACCAACCGGGATACCTTCCATCACGTCGCCAATGACGCCTGGCTTGCTACCCGCGGCAATAATGGTATCGATACCCGCACGACAGGCTACGTCAGCCGCCTGCAACTTGGTGCCCATGCCGCCGGTTCCAAGGCCTGAAACGCTGTCACCGGCAATCGCGCGCAGCGCATCATCAATACCGTAAACATCTTTAATCAGTTCCGCCTGAGGATTACTGCGCGGGTCTGCGGTATACAAACCTTTTTGATCGGTCAGCAGCAGCAGTTTATCGGCACCGGCCAGAATTGCCGCTAACGCCGAGAGATTATCGTTGTCGCCAACTTTAATCTCTGCCGTAGCGACAGCATCATTCTCATTAATTACCGGAACGATGTTGTTGTCGAGCAACGCACGCAGGGTATCGCGGGCGTTCAGGAAGCGTTCACGATCTTCCATATCTGCACGCGTCAGCAGCATCTGCCCGACGTGAATACCGTAAATTGAAAACAGTTGTTCCCACAATTGAATCAGTCGGCTCTGCCCTACCGCCGCCAGGAGTTGTTTCGAGGCGATAGTCGCTGGCAGTTCCGGGTAGCCCAGGTGCTCACGTCCGGCGGCAATCGCGCCTGACGTCACAATTACAATCCGATGCCCGGCGGCATGTAGCTGCGCGCACTGGCGAACAAGTTCAACAATATGGGCACGGTTCAGGCGGCGCGATCCGCCTGTTAGCACACTGGTGCCGAGTTTTACCACCAGCGTCTGGCTGTCACTCATGATTCTCTGCCATTCAATGTTAGGAAAAATGATATCAAACGAACGTTTTAGCAGGACTGTCGCCGGTTGCCAACCATCTGCGAGCAAAGCATGGCGTTTTGTTGCGCGGGATCAGCAAGCGTAGCAGCCGTTGTTTACGCTTTTATTACAGATTTAATAAATTACCACATTTTAAGAATATTATTAATCTGTAATATATCTTTAACAATCTCAGGTTAAAAACTTTCCTGTTTTCAACGGGACTCTCCCGCTGAATATTTGTGCGTTAATTAAAATCAGGAATGAAAATGAAAAAGAGCACTCTGGCATTAGTGGTGATGGGCATTGTGGCATCTGCATCCGTACAAGCTGCAGAAGTATATAATAAAGACGGTAATAAACTGGATGTCTATGGCAAAGTAAAAGCCATGCATTATATCAGTGATAATGAGAGTAAAGATGGCGATCAGAGTTATATCCGTTTTGGTTTTAAAGGCGAAACACAAATTAACGATCAACTGACCGGTTATGGTCGTTGGGAAGCGGAGTTTGCCGGAAATAAAGCGGAGAGTGATACCGCACAGCAAAAAACGCGTCTCGCCTTTGCCGGATTGAAATATAAAGATTTAGGTTCATTCGATTATGGTCGTAACCTTGGCGCATTGTATGACGTTGAAGCCTGGACAGATATGTTCCCGGAATTCGGTGGCGACTCCTCCGCCCAGACCGACAACTTTATGACTAAACGCGCCAGCGGCCTGGCGACTTATCGTAACACCGACTTCTTCGGCGTTATTGATGGCCTGAACCTGACCTTGCAATATCAAGGAAAAAACGAAAACCGCGATGTTAAAAAGCAGAACGGCGATGGCTTCGGTACGTCACTGACATATGACTTTGGCGGCAGTGATTTCGCTATCAGCGGTGCCTATACCAACTCTGATCGTACCAACGAGCAGAATCAGCAAAGCCGTGGCACGGGTAAACGCGCAGAAGCGTGGGCTACGGGTCTTAAATACGATGCTAATAATATTTACCTGGCAACCTTCTATTCTGAAACGCGTAACATGACGCCAATTTCTGGCGGCTTTGCCAATAAGACGCAAAACTTTGAAGCAGTCGCACAATACCAGTTCGACTTTGGTCTGCGTCCATCCCTGGGTTACGTATTATCAAAAGGGAAAGATATTGAAGGCATCGGTGATGAGGATCTGGTCAATTATATTGATGTTGGTGCCACGTATTATTTTAACAAAAACATGTCAGCATTTGTTGATTATAAAATCAACCAACTGGATAGCGATAATAAGTTGAATATCAATAATGATGATATTGTCGCGGTTGGGATGACGTATCAGTTTTAATTAATATTGCCGGATGCGAGGCATCCGGCACATTTCACTCACGCCGTTAACTTCACCGGTTCATCGCGAAAATCATCCGCCGGTTCCAGCTTAAAATTCAGCGTCGTCAGCAGTTCACGCAGCTTTTCATGAAACTCACGCAAAGTATGCTCCAGTCGCTCAACCACTTCTGCATCGTTAACCGGAACACTCGTCCAGTCACCTGCTTTATCAAATAGACCGAACTGATAACTGTAGGTAAAACGGGACTCCTGCGCTTCCAGTTCCATCCACCAGCCCCAAAACTCACGCACTTCCGGCGCGGGTTTCACGTTGACGCATACAGCCAGACAATCGAAAAAGAATCGATTATCTTCGCACTTACCTTCACGAATATACGGGCCAAGTGCGGTAAATTTTTTGATCAATCTGCTTTTCGGGTGTCCACTCGGTAACGTCATTGCGATCTCCTGTTGTGATGCAACTGTTTTACCAAATTGACAAAATTTATCAAATTTTTAACACAATCGTTTTTCGATCCAGTCGGTGATTTCCTGAAGCGCTTTGTCAAAATTCCGATACACCGGATTAAATGGAATTTCTAACAATTTACCGTCGGCAGATGACGAAGTGATTAAGCGGGAATCCTCTTCCGGGCTGAACGGATCGTTCTTCCAGTAACCTGATAACATTGGCGTTGGGCAACGACGTCCCAACAATCCTTGCACTTTTAATGAATAGCGATTCAGCTCCACGCGCAACGCTTCGTCGGAAGCATCATGCATCCCCAAACGGCTGGCCAGTACGTCAAGATACATTTCCGGCACCTGTTGCTGGCACTTAAAATCACTCAACAAGGTGTGAACCACCGGCCCAAGACAGGCAACGGCTTTCAGACGCGGCGATTCAAGGTATGCGAGGCGCACGGCAACGTTAGCACCAAAACGGAAACCAAAGGCTGCGACGCGTGTGTGATCCACCCACGGCACGTTTGGCAACGCCTTTAAAACATGTTGGTGCAGCAAGCTGGAATCCTGGGTGAGTTTCCATTTTGAGGAAAAACCGACCGAAGGCATATCAATAGTCAGCATCGCAATGCCGCGCGGTGCAAAATAGCGCTCATAAAGGGAGTAATAGTCTGTTTGCATCGCATCCAAACCACCACACATTAATACTGTCGGGAATGGGCCATCGCCTTTTGGCATATGCAAAAAGCCAATGATGGGCGCGCCGCCCGGCACAGTAAACTCCATCTGCCGCATGGTGCCAGGCAGACGTTGCGCCGCTTCTTCATACGCGCGATTTGACAACGCCTGTACCTGTTCAGCCAGATCATCGCCCTTCAAGTGCGGATAGGCGGCAATATTGTACAACGTAGCAGCGTGCAGCCAGTGACGCCCGCTGACTTGCGGGTCTTCTTCCGCACAGGCTTTCTGTTGCCACAGCATTGCCTGGGTGGCCCACTCATAAATCCAGTTGCCACCGCGGTAGCCAATCACCGTATCGTATAAATCATTGTCGGTGCGTTCGGCATCGCTCATCACAATACGCGCCTGGACATCGAGGATTTCACGCGGATCAACGCCACGCCAGATCCACATCAGGCGGTTAATCATACGATACCAGTGAGGAATATTTTTGCCATCGAGGGCCGACTGCACCGACGGTTGCGTACCGCGGTTAAAACGGCGGACTAGCGTCGAGGTTTCAGGGTGTTTAAAGCGGGGTTTGAACAGGGTTTCGCTCAGGTTAGCCTGTGTCATGGATGCAGCCTCCAGGAATACTTACTGGAAGCTATTGTAACCTGCCTGACGTCAAAAAGAACAACGCCCGGCAAAGCCAGGCGTTGAAAAGATTAGCGACCAGAGATAGGCGGAACGAACACCACGCCCATATCCCACGGCTGCTCAATCCAGGTATTTTGCGGGATATCAACAACATAATCATCAACCAGCGGACGACCAGCCGGTTTAGCGAAGATGGTGACAAAGTGCGCTTTTGGATACATTTCACGGATTGCCACCGCAGTACCGCCGGTATCTACCAGGTCATCAATGACGATGAAGCCTTCACCATCGCCTTCTGCGCGTTTCAGTACTTTCAGTTCACGCTGGTTGTCGTGATCGTAGCTGGAAATACATACGGTATCGACATGACGAATACCCAGTTCACGCGCCAGTAAGGCTCCGGGCACCAGACCGCCACGGCTAACGGCAATAATGCCTTTCCATTGTTCTGAAGGCATCAGGCGGCTTGCCAGTTTACGTGCATGAATCTGCAACATGTCCCAGGTGACGATGTATTTTTCGCTCATGTGAAGTGTCCCAGCCTGTTTATCTACGGCTTAAAAAGTGTTCGAGGGGAAAATAGGTTGCGCGAGATTATAGAGATCTGGCGCACTAAAAACCAGTATTTCACATAAGTCCGCGTCTTTTTGCACACTGCTACTACCTGTCGCTGGATAAAGTGGTATTCTCAAACATATCTCGCAAGCCTGACTTGTGCTGACAACATTTTCTGCTAACCCTGTGACCTGCAATACTGTTTTGCGGGTGATCGACAAGGAGACTTAACGTGTCTGAACTGTCTCAATTATCTCCACAGCCGCTGTGGGATATTTTTGCCAAAATCTGTTCTATTCCTCACCCGTCCTACCACGAAGAGCAGCTTGCTGAATACATTGTAGGTTGGGCAAAAGAGAAAGGTTTCCATGTCGAACGCGATCAGGTGGGGAATATCCTGATTCGTAACCCTGCCACTGCAGGTATGGAAAACCGTAAACCGGTCGTCCTGCAGGCTCACCTCGATATGGTGCCACAGAAAAACAACGACACCGTGCACGACTTCACTAAAGATCCTATCCAGCCTTATATTGATGGCGAATGGGTTAAAGCACGCGGCACAACGCTGGGCGCGGATAACGGTATTGGTATGGCCTCTGCGCTGGCGGTTCTTGCCGATGACAACGTGGTTCATGGTCCGCTGGAAGTGCTGCTGACCATGACCGAAGAAGCCGGTATGGATGGCGCGTTCGGCTTACAGAGCAACTGGTTACAGGCTGACATTCTGATTAACACCGACTCTGAAGAAGAAGGTGAAATCTATATGGGTTGTGCGGGTGGTATCGACTTCACCTCTAACCTGCATTTGGATCGTGAAGCGGTTCCGGCTGGCTTTGAAACCTTTAAGTTAACCTTAAAAGGTCTGAAAGGCGGCCACTCCGGCGGTGAAATCCACGTTGGCCTGGGTAATGCCAACAAACTGTTGGTACGCTTCCTGGCAGGTCATGCAGAAGAGCTGGATCTGCGCCTTATCGATTTCAACGGTGGCACACTGCGTAACGCCATTCCGCGTGAAGCCTTTGCGACCATCGCTGTTGCAGCCGATAAAGTCGATGCACTGAAATCTCTGGTGAATACCTATCAGGATATCCTGAAAAACGAGCTGGCAGAGAAAGAGAAAAACCTGGCATTGTTGCTGGACTCTGTAGCGAACGATAAAGCTGCACTAATTGCTAAATCTCGCGATACCTTTATTCGCCTGTTGAACGCCACCCCGAACGGCGTTATCCGTAACTCCGACGTGGCAAAAGGCGTGGTTGAAACCTCACTGAACGTCGGTGTGGTGACCATGACCGACAACAACGTAGAAATTCACTGTCTGATCCGTTCGCTGATCGACAGCGGTAAAGACTACGTGGTGAGCATGCTGGATTCACTGGGTAAACTGGCAGGCGCGAAGACCGAAGCGAAAGGCGCATATCCCGGCTGGCAGCCGGACGCTAACTCTCCGGTGATGCATCTGGTACGGGAAACCTATCAGCGTCTGTTCAACAAGACGCCGAACATCCAGATTATCCACGCGGGCCTGGAATGTGGTCTGTTCAAAAAACCGTATCCGGAAATGGACATGGTTTCTATCGGGCCAACCATCACTGGTCCACACTCTCCGGATGAGCAAGTTCATATCGAAAGCGTTGGTCATTACTGGACACTGCTGACTGAACTGCTGAAAGAAATTCCTGTGAAGTAATAACGATAACGTCCACGCCTGCGGGCGTGGACTGTTCAAGGATGAAGGGCAGAATTGTATGGCGATTTACATTGAAATAACAAAGCATTATGAAACCCATGAAAAAGTCGCATATTTGTATAGCTGCGACCATATTTCATGGGGGGTATTTTTGATCACCAAAGAAAATTTCGCGCTGAAATCCGTGAAAGAGCTTGAAGGTGAAAAGCAGAGTTTTTTTATGCTCAGAGCCTGGGGCAAAGTCAGAAGAACATATTTAACCACGAGAGAATTTCCCAAGGAAATATGTTACGCAGCCTGACGTCAGAACAATTTTTTCACGCGTTTTACAATCATCATTTTGACATTACGCTTGCACCACACAGCAATAGCCGCCGTTACCAATATCAACTCCAGTAAAAACGACCAGTGTAATAAAAAATTTAGCCACCACGGCTGATGTACCGCCGTAATATGAAATAGCGCAAACGGTTTATTAACGAAAGGCATTAGCCACCAGATATCCCCAACCAGCGTATCAAGTAATAAATGCACAATACCATTCAGGCAAAATATCACCCCCAACCACGGCGGAAGTTTATTCTTCGCGACGCCAGCCCAGAGTAGCGTCGCAGCCAAAAGTGTGAACCATAGCAATGGCCAATGAGACGGGTAAAGATGATGATGACGTTGCCCGCTATCAATCAGATAGCACCAGAAGAGATCAAAATCGGGTGCAACTGCCCCGACTAAGGCAATAACCATCACCCTCCGCGCATGACGAGCAATCAGCGGCAAGCGTTTTACTAAAGTACAATTTATTAAATATCCAGCCGGAAGATGACCGATAAACATGATGATTCCTTTCGTTTTCACCCGCTGCTTTCACGGAGAAAACGGCGGGACATGTTCCTGAATTACACAGCGATAAAAGCCATCCCTGTAAACGTCCGTCGCGGGTTACCACGTTCAATCTGATGATGGAACATTCGCCGCTGCGATTTCAGCGCCGCGCTATTTTCCTGTTGCTGTTGTTCCAGCTTCCAGGCAATCAGCAATCGCGCCAGCCGTCTGTTAGCATGCTGGCTACGTTCCGATTGTACCTTCACACAAATCCCACTTGCCAGATGCGTGGCGCGCACCGCCGAGTCGGTTTTATTGACATGTTGACCGCCCGGCCCCGACGAGCGCAACGTCTCATAACGGATCGCATCTGATTGTTCCTGCTCATCAGCGGTAAAACGCCCAATGCCCAGAAACCAGTTTTTACGCCCATGATGAGGTCGATACGGGCTTGGGCAAATCCACTGAATCGTACCACACCAGCGTTCACTTAATGCCCATGCATTATCGCCATCCAAAGAGACCAGCGCCGAACGCAGCGTGTCAGAGTAGCGCCCCGTTTCTGTTTCCAGCACCGTTACCGCGACGCGCTGTTGGGTAGCTTCTTTAATCAGCCTGTCCAGCACCTTTTTGACGGCGAGACAGCATTCTTCTGGCCCCTGGGCAGAGGAGAGTTGCAACAAGATCATCCTTTTTTCCCTCCACTGTTTTTGAGCGTCAGTACCGGACGCAACCGCGCGACTGGATTAACTAAACCGGCCCGTACCAGGCATTGCACCACGCTTTCTGCTGATTTATAGGCCTGCGGCGCTTCTTCGAAGATGAGTTGTTTATCGCGACAAATTACCCGGCTGCCAAGTTCAGTACGCGAGAGTTGCGTCACGGTGTATTTCGCCGCCAGACGCCCTTTACACTCGGTACGTCCCCATTTGCGTCCTGCCCCATGCGCCAGCGAATGTAATGTTTCTTCACAAATGACAGGCTGAACCAGCCACGAGAAATCACCGCGTGAGCCGGGGATAACCACCAGACCGCTATCATCTGGCGTTGCCCCTTTACGATGTAACCAGCCTTGTTGATCGCCAATTTGACTCGCGGTAATAAAGTTATGTGCCACATCCAGAACCAGACTTCCCGTCGCCTTCACCTGCTGCATCATGCGCAAAGCAATCATCTGGCGATTCATACGCGCAAACGCCAACGCATCGTCATGCTCCGCGATATAACATAGCGCGTCGTCACAGACTTCTGGCAAGCCATGATGAGAAAACGAGGCAATATGTCGCTGTAAAATAGACTGCCCCAAACCACGCGAGCCGCTATGAACCAGCAGTTGCAAATACCGCGCATCCATACCAGCCAGTGCAAACAACTCAGCGTTGATGATTTGATCAATCTGTTGCAGTTCAGCGAAGTGATTGCCGCCGCCGATGGAACCCAGCGAGCTGCGCCACGGATGCTGTGCAAACGCTGACGGCAGGTTTTCCTCCAGCCAGCTTTCTTCGGCAACATCATCCAGAGCAGACAATCGCTTTTCAAACTTATCGGCATTGTATTTGCGGGCAAGGATATCTGTTTGCCATAGCGCCATGCCGCAACCGATATCATTGCCGACCAGCGCCGGGTAAAAACGCCCAACGGAGAAGAAGGCTGCGCCAATCGGGTAGCCGCGTCCGGGGTGTAAATCTGGCATCCCTACTACGCGTTGCATATCGGGAAGTTTTGCTGTGGTGTGTAATTGTTGGATCGCTGAACTCTCGATCCACAGGTCATCGGATGCGATGGTAAATACCGCATCGGATAAAGGACGAATATATTTGCCCATGTACCATTCCATTTATACTCATCATACTTCAAGTTGCATGAGCTGCGACTCAAATTATTAAGAGTAACAATTAAAAAATCAGAAAATGGCAGACGAATCCAGGGCAAAAAAAAGAATTAATCCTGGAAAGGTCTGCAAAGCGTCATTGATAAAGAATTTGTCATGATTGACCTCCTTGCAGTTTGTGGAATAAGAAAACGCGCACATACTAGGCAGGCAATATTTACATTGCAAGCTGGAATTAATCTGGCTGCTGATAACGCATATAAAAATTAGTCAACCACTCTCCCCGGCATTCAACGTTCTGCTGCTTAACTACCTGAAAACCATAACGTTCAAAAAAGGGTTTCGCCGTTATGCTGGCATTTACTGTAAGTTCGGATTCAGACTTAATCGATGGTTTTAACAAGGCGCTGGCGACACCGCGGCGGGTGTATTTCGGGTCAACAAATAATAAGTCGATATAGCGGTCAATTAGCGTAATAAATCCGACTGGTTGCTCATCAATGACCGCAACCCGCACTTGTGATTGCGCGATTTTTTTCTTCCAGCGTGTTTCATCAATCTGCGCCCAAGCGGCAATTTGCTGCGGAGAATAATGTTGGCTAGCCGTCATCGTAACCGCTCTAAGGAAAATAGCGCATATGTGCTGAAAATCTCCGGGCCGATAGTCTCTTATTGATATGTTATTCATAACCCCAACACCAGTTGTCTTTCCATTTGCGGATCCAGCAACGTCACATGCAAGCCCACCAGCCGCACACCGCGCCCGCTGCGGCGTTCATCCCAGGTTTTACGCGCGGTGGCGATTAGGTCAGCTTTATTCAATCGCGGCCAGACATGTTCCTGAGTGGTTTGCTGAAAATCGTCGAACTTTAACTTCACCCCCTGACGAGCAATCAGCAAATCTGGTTTTACCTTCGCCAGACGGCGTTCCAGCTCCGGGTATAGCCGCTCAATGATCGCTTCACATTCAGACCAGTGATGAATATCTTCCGCCATCGTGCGTTCCACGCCGACGGATTTGCGCAGACGTTCGCTGTTAACATCGCGCTCATCGATGCCCTGACTACGCTCCCATAAAATGTGGCCAAATTTGCCAAAACGTTTGAGCAACATCACCAGATCATACTTTTGCACATCGCCGCAGGTTCGCAGCCCCATCGCTTCCAGTTTTGCCGCCGACACTTTGCCGACACCGGGAATTTTCGCCAGCGGCAGGGTTTGCAGAAATGCCGGAACGTCAGCCGGAGTAATCACAAACTGACCGTTGGGTTTATTCATGTCAGAAGCGATTTTAGCGAGAAACTTTACCGGCGCGACGCCCGCAGACGCCGTCAGTTGCAACTCGTTAAAAATCGTCTGGCGGATTTCCTGGGCAATGAGGGTCGCAGAACCGTGGCAATGTACGCTGTCGGTGACGTCAAGATAGGCTTCATCCAGCGACAGCGGTTCAATGCGCGAAGTGTAGCGCGAGAAGATTTCGCGGATATGATTCGAGGCTTCTTTGTAAGCGTCAAAGCGCCCCGGAAGCAGCGTAAGATGTGGGCATAATTTGAGCGCCATACCGGTCGGCATTGCACTGCGTACACCAAATTTACGCGCGGGATAATTAGCGGTGCTGATCACCCCCCGACGTTCGCGGCTGCCGCCAATAGCAATAGGGATAT
>OAXB01000081.1_pt1 | contig 54373 bp, 64 predicted proteins | sample 1501541 | NCBI WGS metagenome assembly OAXB01 (sample SAMEA2580302, study PRJEB22360) | human gut metagenome | biome: human gut; feature: human-associated habitat; material: faeces | place: Denmark | collected 2008/2010
AAAACGTCAAAACCGCGGCTCCCGAAACTCAACGGGTGATGGGGGCTGAAAACATTAAACACAGGAGGAAACATGAGCGCATTTTCTTTTAACACCACTTATCAGCCAACCGGCGATCAGCAGAAGGACGCAATCGCACAAATCGACATCATGCAGAGTCGTGCTGTTCAGGCAAATCTTGCATATCAGAGCAACCAGGATGCGGAAACGCTGATGAAACAGTTAGGGCAAATCAATGATGAACTGGGGGCGCTGTTGGATAGCCTGGAAAATCACACGCCAGTTATCAGAAAAAAAGCCAGTGATTTGAGTGCACTGATGATGCTTTTCAGCCAACAGGTTGGTCAGCCCATGACCAGTCCGGTGTGATGATTCTTCCCCTGATTGTTGTCGATTTGTTAATGATAATCAGGGGCAGGAAATTAAGCGAAAAAATTTTTGACTTATTTTTTCTTTCAGCGAGGAGTGAATATTATGCGACTGGCTTCCCGTTTTGGCCGATATAATTCCATTCGCCGTGAGCGCCCGTTGACGGATGACGAATTAATGCAGTTTGTGCCGTCTGTTTTTTCTGGTGATAAACATGAATCCCGGAGTGAGCGTTATACATATATCCCAACCATCAATATCATCAATAAGTTACGTGATGAAGGTTTCCAGCCGTTCTTTGCCTGTCAGAGTCGGGTTCGTGATTTGGGGCGTCGCGAATACAGTAAACATATGTTACGTCTTCGCAGGGAAAGGCATATTAACGGGCAGGAAGTTCCTGAAATTATCCTGCTTAATTCACATGATGGTTCATCCAGTTATCAGATGATCCCCGGAATTTTTCGTTTTGTCTGCACAAATGGCCTGGTGTGCGGGAATAATTTTGGTGAAATCCGCATTCCGCATAAAGGCGATATTGTCGGGCAGGTTATCGAGGGAGCATATGAAGTGCTCGATGTCTTTGATAAGGTCACTGATAATATGGAGGCGATGAAAGAAATTCATCTTAACAGTGACGAGCAACATTTATTTGGCAGGGCTGCACTGATGGTCAGGTATGAGGATGAAAATAAAACGCCAGTGACGCCTGAACAAATAATTACTCCCCGTCGTCGGGAGGATAAACAGAACGATCTCTGGACGACCTGGCAGCGGGTTCAGGAGAATATGATAAAAGGTGGATTACCGGGAAAAAGTGCCTCCGGTAAAAATACAAGGACAAGAGCCATTACAGGCATTGATGGTGACATCCGAATCAACAAAGCATTATGGATGATTGCCGAACAGTTCAGGGAGTGGAAGTCATGATAATATAAGTAAAGCCCCGAAAAAATTTTTCGGGGCTTTACTTATATTATCATTCTGCGGCATTGCTGTGTCGTCTGATATGCCTCAATTTCATCAACTGGCTTTCCGGTCGTCTGTAAATATTGTGCCCGCGAAAAATGGTCTGGCAGGAGGCTGCGCAGTTACCGGGTATATATAAGATGGGTTCCCGCTTCGCGGGGCTTCGGCCAGTCAACATTATCACTCATATGATATTTTTGTGTGTGGCCTTCCATGCCGCTGTCGCGGCATAACAGGTATTTGATAATGTATACAATATTAATTGTTCTGCACACTGTTAATTTGGGGAAGTGATTTCTTCGTGGTCGGAACCTGGATGCCTTTACTGCTCTTTATCCCGGTATAGATCCGGTAAACGTCTGATGCATAGGCAAGACGCCTCCGGTTCTGGCGTTCACTCTTTTTGAATCCGGCATTGTATGCACCAACGGCTTCCCAGTATACGCCCCATTTTTTAAATGCTATTGCCAGATAATAGGCACCTGTATAAATGTTCATGCAGGGATCTGTTGTCAAATGTTCTGGCTTAATTCCGTAGCGGGCCAGTTCGTTAAAATGCTGGGAGTCTACTTGCATCAATCCGCTGCCATATCCCGTTACCGGATTAATACCAATGGCATTAACCCGGTAACGGGATTCTTTCCATGATATCGCTCTCAGTAAATCCGGGTCTATTTTGTAATCCCGGCCTGCAAGATCAAAACAATCGGCGGCTTCACAGATCCCACTTATAAACATCAGGCAGATTGCTAACATCCACTTTTTCATTTTTTCACCTCTGGTGACATTATCCGGAAATAATTTAACCTACTCCACTATAAGGCTCAACTAGTTGGTGGTTCTCACCACCAAAAGCACCACACCCCACGCAAAAACAAGTTTTTGCTGATTTATCTTTAATATCATTGAGTTGTATTTGTGGATTTATATTGTTTAAATCTGATTTATTTAAAGCAGCGTCGTTAACGCAGCTACAGCAACGCGCCGACACCGCTTTGTAGGGGTGGTACTGACTATTTTTATAAAAAACATTATTTTATATTAGGGGTGCTGCTAGCGGCGCGGTGTGTTTTTTTATAGGATACCGTCAGGGGCGCTGCTAGCGGTGCGTCCCTGTTTGCACTATGAATTCTAGTGTTTCGAAATTAACTTTGTTTTATGTTTAAAAAAGGTAATATCTAATGGCTAAGGTGAATCTGTATATCAGCAATGATGCTTATGAAAAAATAAACGCGATTATTGAAAAACGTCGACAGGAGGGGGCGAGAGAAAAAGATGTCAGTTTTTCAGCAACGGCTTCAATGCTTCTTGAACTGGGTCTTCGTGTATATGAGGCTCAGATGGAGCGCAAAGAGTCTGCATTTAATCAGGCCGAGTTTAATAAACTACTTCTTGAATGCGTTGTAAAAACACAGTCATCAGTAGCGAAAATTTTGGGTATTGAGTCTCTCAGTCCTCATGTCTCAGGAAATCCAAAGTTTGAATATGCCAATATGGTTGAAGATATCAGAGAGAAGGTGTCGGTTGAGATGGAAAGGTTCTTTCCAAAAAATGATGATGAATAAAGGGAAATAAATTTTGACTTTGTTCAAATATCAGACTTTTTAATGGTTCAAACTGATGACAATAATCAGAATAATTAGTATATTAATTACGTGGTTAATGCCACGTTAAAATTTGAACTTGAAAATCGCCGATGCAGGGAGCTTGTCCCTCCCTGCATCGACTGTCCATAGAATCCTTTGAGGAGGTTCCTATGTGTGTGATGGATACTAGAGAAAGAGCACTCATACGTCAATCAGGCCTGCCGGAAATTATTTTATCCGCAAAATATCCAGTCTGTGTCCGCACAGAGTCAGGAAAATTCATAGACTCAAACTCTGTTTTTTTACACTTAATAAAGTGTCAGAATAGTGATTCTGAAATATGGTTTTCTGGTATTGATATTGATACGCAAATTTTATTTCATACTGCTGAAGTTGATGCTTTCTCGTCCTCGAATGGAGTGAGTATTATTAATGGTGTAATATTGAATGATGTATCATGGGATGTGGTGGTTGAAAGTACGGAAGTGAATAACTTGAATTTGTTTGTCTGGAGATTCTTTGAAAGATACGTAGTTAGTAGCTTTTTTATAAAGGGAAAGGAGTTTAGTTGTGAACCTGACAAATATCGCTTTAATAAGATAATACCGTATCTTTTGGGTTATAGTCATGAGTATTCTTCTCAGAGAATGGATATCTCTGTTGACCAATCTAAAAAAATATTTATGAATTTTAAAAAACACTATGGTTTCTCAGACAGGGATGAGTGGTTGCGATATGCTATAATCTCTGATGTGTTATTTTATCTATATCAATACTTCGCTAGTAATATTAACAGCCTTCACTGTAAAGAAATGTAAGCATTTCCGGCACTAAAAGTGCCGGTTTTTGTTAACGTAATTTACTATTTTGTTGTTTATTTTTGTGTGCGTCTTATGTGAATATTTTGACTAAATCTCTTTTATTTATGGGAGGGAGGGTGATTAAAGGAGCTTTAAGATCTGCGCCAAGTAGAAAGGTTTTACTTACCCTTGATGAGGAAACGAATAAATTATTACTTGGAGCCAGAGAGCGTAGTGGAAGAACGAAAACAAACGAAGCATTGGTGAGGTTGCAGGATCATTTGCAACGTTATCCAGATTTTTATAATGAAGAAATATTCAGGGAGGTGACCGAAGAGAGCGAGTCAACATTTAAAGAACTTTAGTTTTTATCTATCAATATTTAACAGAGGAATCATATGGACGCCGTTTTAAGTGTTCAGGGTGCTTCTGCGCCCGTCAAAAAGAAGTCGTTTTTTTCCAAATTCACTCGAAAGAAGTCGTTTTTTTCCAAATTCACTCGTCTGAATATGCTTCGCCTGGCTCGCGCTGTGATCCCGGCTGCTGTTCTGATGATGTTCTTCCCGCAACTGGCGATGGCCGCTAGCAGCAGTGGTCAGGACCTGATGCAGAGTGGTAACGCCACGGTTAAGGCGACCTTCGGTAAGGACTCCAGTATTGTTAAATGGGTTGTTCTGGCTGAAGTTCTGGTCGGTGCGGTCATGTACATGATGACCAAAAACGTCAAGTTCCTGGCCGGTTTCGCCATCATCTCTGTATTTATTGCTGTGGGTATGGCCGTCGTTGGCCTCTGACAGGAAATAAAACGATGTCGGGAGACGAGAATAAACTTAAGAAATATCGTTTCCCGGAAACACTGACCAACCAGAGCCGCTACTTTGGCCTGCCACTGGATGAACTGATACCCGCAGCAATCTGTACTGGCTGGGGTATCACAACATCGAAATATCTGTTCGGTATTGGTGCAGCGGTTCTGGTTTATTTCGGGATTAAAAAACTGAAAAAGGGGCGGGGCAGTTCCTGGTTACGTGACCTGATTTACTGGTATATGCCAACAGCCCTGCTGCGCGGTATTTTTCATAATGTTCCCGATTCGTGTTTCCGGCAGTGGATTAAATAGAACTGATACCAGGATTGTTATATGGAACACGGTGCCCGTTTAAGTACCAGTCGTGTAATGGCCATCGCCTTTATATTTATGTCAGTGCTTATTGTTCTCAGCCTCTCTGTTAACGTCATTCAGGGAGTGAATAACTACCGTCTTCAGAATGAGCAACGCACTGCCGTGACGCCAATGGCATTTAATGCTCCCTTTGCCGTGTCACAGAACAGTGCCGACGCCTCTTATTTACAGCAGATGGCGCTGTCATTTATTGCCCTCCGTCTGAATGTTTCATCAGAAACCGTCGATGCCTCACATCAGGCGCTTCTGCAATATATCCGCCCGGGCGCACAGAACCAGATGAAAGTTATTCTGGCTGAAGAAGCGAAGCGTATTAAAAACGATAACGTGAACTCAGCCTTTTTCCAGACCAGTGTTCGTGTCTGGCCTCAGTATGGCCGTGTGGAAATTCGTGGTGTGCTTAAAACCTGGATTGGTGATTCAAAACCTTTCACTGATATCAAACATTACATCCTTATTCTGAAGCGGGAAAACGGGGTGACCTGGCTGGATAATTTCGGGGAAACAGACGATGAGAAAAAATAATACGGCAATAATATTCGGCAGCCTGTTTTTTTCCTGCAGCGTGATGGCCGCAAACGGTACGCTGGCCCCCACCGTGGTGCCAATGGTGAACGGTGGTCAGGCCAGTATTGCCATCAGCAATACCAGCCCGAATCTGTTTACCGTTCCCGGTGACCGGATTATCGCCGTGAACAGTCTGGATGGTGCCCTGACCAATAATGAGCAGACCGCCTCCGGCGGTGTGGTGGTGGCCACCGTCAACAAAAAGCCCTTTACGTTCATTCTGGAAACAGAACGTGGTCTGAATCTTTCCATTCAGGCCGTTCCCCGTGAAGGCGCGGGGCGTACCATTCAGCTGGTCAGTGACCTGCGCGGAACCGGAGAAGAAGCCGGTGCGTGGGAAACGTCCACGCCTTACGAATCCCTGCTTGTGACCATCAGCCAGGCCGTCCGTGGCGGAAAATTACCTGCAGGCTGGTATCAGGTCCCGGTGACAAAAGAAACCCTGCAGGCCCCGGCGGGGCTGTCTTCAGTGGCAGATGCCGTATGGACGGGGAATCACCTGAAGATGGTCCGCTTTGCCGTGGAAAATAAAACGCTGTCTGCCCTGAATATCCGGGAAAGTGATTTCTGGCAGCCGGGAACCCGTGCCGTGATGTTCAGCCAGCCTGCCAGCCAGTTACTGGCAGGTGCGCGCATGGATGTGTATGTCATCCGTGACGGGGAGGGCAACTGATGGCCAGTATCAATACCATTGTGAAACGCAAGCAGTACCTGTGGCTGGGGATTGTGGTTGTCGGTGCAGCCTCCGCGATTGGTGGTGCACTGTATCTGTCTGATGTGGACATGTCCGGTAACGGTGAGGCCGTGGCTGAACAGGAACCCGTGCCGGATATGACCGGTGTGGTGGATACGACCTTTGATGACAAGGTGCGTCAGCATGCCACCACAGAGATGCAGGTGACGGCAGCGCAGATGCAGAAGCAGTATGAGGAAATCCGTCGCGAGCTGGATGTCCTGAACAAACAGCGCGGTGATGACCAGCGTCGTATTGAAAAGCTGGGACAGGATAATGCCGCCCTGGCAGAGCAGGTGAAAGCCCTGGGTGCTAATCCCGTCACGGCGACCGGTGAGCCTGTACCGCAGATGCCTGCCTCACCGCCCGGCCCGGAAGGCGAACCACAGCCAGGAAACACCCCCGTATCCTTCCCGCCGCAGGGCAGCGTTGCTGTTCCACCGCCGACGGCGTTTTATCCCGGGAATGGTGTCACGCCACCACCACAGGTGACGTACCAGTCTGTGCCGGTGCCTAACCGGATACAGCGTAAGGTGTTTACCCGTAATGAGGGAAAACAGGGACCATCACTGCCGTACATTCCGTCAGGAAGTTTTGCGAAAGCCATGCTGATTGAAGGGGCGGATGCCAATGCCTCTGTCACCGGTAATGAATCCACGGTGCCGATGCAGCTGCGTATCACCGGCCTGGTGGAAATGCCGAACAGCAAGACGTATGACGCAACGGGATGTTTTGTTGGTCTGGAAGCCTGGGGGGATGTGTCCAGTGAGCGTGCCATTGTACGCACCCGCAATATCAGCTGCCTGAAGGACGGCAAAACTATTGATATGCCGATTAAGGGGCATGTCAGCTTCCGGGGTAAAAACGGTATCAAGGGCGAAGTGGTGATGCGTAACGGCAAAATCCTCGGCTGGGCATGGGGCGCGGGATTTGTTGACGGTATCGGTCAGGGAATGGAGCGCGCCTCCCAGCCGGCTGTCGGGCTGGGTGCCACAGCCGCTTACGGGGCTGGTGATGTCCTGAAAATGGGTATCGGTGGCGGCGCATCGAAAGCCGCACAGACGCTCAGTGACTACTACATCAAACGTGCCGAACAGTATCACCCGGTGATACCGATTGGTGCGGGCAACGAAGTGACCGTGGTGTTCCAGGACGGCTTCCAGCTGAAAACCGTGGAAGAGATGGCGCTGGAACGCACGCAGAGCAGAGCGGAAGAAGACAATCCGGAAAGTCCGGTTCCTGTTCCGCCATCGGCTGAAAGTCATCTTAACGGCTTTAATACTGACCAGATGCTGAAGCAGCTGGGCAACCTGAATCCGCAGCAGTTTATGTCCGGCAGCCAGGGAGGGGGCAACGATGGCAAATAATATGTCACTCCGTCAGATATGCCATGCCACCCGGTATGTTGTTGCCCAGGGCCTGTGTTGGTTGTTCTGGTGTCTGAAATACGCCGTCATTCTGCCGCTGGCCACAATGGCTCTGCTGGCGTTACTGGTTTTATGGAAGGACAACACCACACCGGGGAAATTGCTGGTTCAGGAGATCGAGTTTGTAAGGGGCAGAACGCCAGCCGGGCTGTATCCGGTCCGATACTGCTCGAACAGTTTTGGTTCCGATTTAGCGATGCCTCCGTCTGTAACGTGCGGTTTTCGCCGGGGGGATGCTACAGAATATGCCAGGGAGACTGACCAGTCTCTGATGCAACTGTTCACCGCATTATGGGCAACGCTGGCACTGATGTATGTCTCGCTGGCGGTGATCTCCGGAAAATATCCGATGCGACCCGGAAAAATGAAATGTATCCGGGTGGTAACCGCAGATGAACATCTGAAGGAAGTTTATACGGAAGACGCCTCCCTGCCGGGAAAAATCAGGAAATGCCCTGTTTATCTTCCTGATGACAGAACAAACAGAAACAACGGAGATAAAAATGAACATGCGTAATATTAATGTTATTACAGCCCTTTCTGTGCCGGGTAAAACCGTGTCAGATGATTTTATGCATGCTGTTCTCAGTAACTGCACCACAAGAATCGTCCTTCCTGCACCGAAGGAATTCAGTTCTGAATCATTGCCGCACAATTTTAATATGGCTGCTGTCGGTGTGATGAAGGAGGGAATGTCGATGCGTTTATTTTCTTCTCCGGGGCATATTGTGGCCACCGGACAATCCGGTGGCGGAAAATCTGTTCCGGTGAAAGAACTAATCGACAGAATTATTCAGAAATATAAGGAACCCTTCGATGAATAAGCTGGTTTCTGATGGCAGCGTCAAAAAAATAAATTATCCGGTGCTGTATGAGTCCGGAATAACACCTCCGTTATGTGAAGTCAGTGCACCAGAGCCTGATGCGGGTGGGAAACGCATTGTGGCATATGTTTATAAATCATCACGGAATACGGTTTTTGAAAATCCTGACATTGTAAAAACCTGTACGGTCAGGGATTTGAAGAAGGATTTTGTGAACTGCGATGAGAAAGGTGAGGGACAATGAAACAGATTTCTTTATTTATTCCTCTGCTGGGGACCTTATTACTTTCCGGCTGTGCCGGAACCAGTACGGAATTTGAGTGTAACGCCACCACATCAGATACCTGTATGACGATGGAGCAGGCCAATGAGAAGGCCAAAAAACTGGAGCAGTCCTCAGAAGCAAAGCCGGTTGCGGCATCACTGCCGCGCCTGGCTGAAGGGAACTTCCGGACAATGCCTGTGCAGACCGTCACCGCGACCACTCCGTCCGGCAGCAGACCTGCGGTGACAGCACATCCGGAGCAGAAACTGCTGGCACCACGCCCGCTGTTTACCGCTGCCCGGGAAGTGAAAACGGTTGTTCCGGTCAGTTCAGTTACGCCGGTAACACCTCCTCGTCCGCTAAGAACGGGTGAGCAGACGGCAGCATTATGGATAGCGCCTTATATTGATAACCAGGATGTTTATCATCAGCCATCCAGCGTGTTTTTTGTTATTAAACCGTCTGCGTGGGGAAAACCACGTATTAATTAACTGGCCCTGAAGTTGTATATCAGCCGGCAATGCCGGCGGGCTTTCTGTATTCAAAATCTGCCTGTAAAACGAGTGCCCTGTGCGTGAAAAGGGATGGGCGGTAGCGTGTCAGAACATGTCGGGAGGAATATTCCGTGAGTGATGAAGCCGATGAAGCATATTCAGTAACAGAACAACTGACCATGACAGGAATAAACCGGATACGCCAGAAAATAAATGCTCATAGTATTCCTGTTTATCTCTGTGAAGCATGCGGAAATCCTATTCCGGAAGCCCGGCGGAAAATATTTCCCGGTGTGACGTTATGTGTTGAATGTCAGGCGTATCAGGAAAGGCAGAGGAAACACTATGCATAAATCAGAAACTGAAAAAATAGATTCTATTCTGGATGAACATCAACAGATATATCGCAGACATAACCGAATAAATAACATCCTGGCGTATTGTGCGTGTATTGCATGGATTCCCTGTATTATTGCTGCGTTCGGCGTTGATGGTATATATCTGAAAATCCTGTTTGCGGTCCTTGCCTGCAGTGGTGCGGTATGCTTTTTTATTTTCTTCTTCACCCTCCTGCCGGAATCACTCATGGTCCTCAGCCGTCAGAGCCTGATTCAGCTTATGCGTCTGACTGAAGACGTACCGGATGCGAGACAGGAACTGCTTAACCGTCTGCTGTCCGGTAAAAAACTGACTGGTCGGGATGAAAAGGATATCCGGCGTCTCTGGCAGGAGAAAGTGGATGCAATGCAGGAGTCTGCCACCCGTCAGCGTGAACAGGATACCATCCGGAAGTTTGCTGAAGAGAGTAAATCTGAATGACAATCTGCCATGTCTTATGACCTCATAAGTTAACTGAAGGAATATTCAGTGATTAATATATAAGCGGAGGTAATAAAGAATGCATACCTTTATTTTTCTTGTGCTGATGAAAAATGTTGGCGGTGGTGGTATCTGGAATATTACACCCATGCCAAATACGGATGTATGTGTACAGATCCTTAGGAGAATATAAGCGCGTGGAGGCAGGGGCTTAGAAAATACAGGGGAGTGTATTGAAGTTAAAACAAATGAACCTTTGAACAACGTGATGGAAACACTGAATGGTGGTGGGCAATGAGTGCTTACTGCTTCGAAGGAAAATGAAATGAAGTCGATATATTTAAAATCTGTTCTGGCTTTTATATTTGTTGGCGTTATGGCTATGTTGATATGTGGTCTTTTTTACAATGATTACCTTGAGCAACAACCTGCAACACCAGAACAACTGACAGAGATTACACAGGATACCCCCTGTGCAGCAGAAGCATTTAAGGAAGCTATTAAGTCTGACACATCTGATTATCAGCCTGAACCTTTAAGTCTTGGTAAGGCAAAAGAGCTTGCATCAGCGTGTAGAGAAAGAAACGAAATGGCAGAGGTGAAACGGGTAAGAGAAAATGAGCGCAATAAAATACGCGAAAAACAACTTCAGGCATTAAATGATGCTCATTCAGTAAAGGAACGTTAATCCTGGTTTCCTGTTAAAAGCCTCCATTTCTTATTTTGTGCTGTGGTTTTAAGAATGGCACTGCGTGATATATCCACGGCCACAGACTGATATTTTCCTTTTTTAAACGTACTAAGGAATACTCATATGAGTAATAACCCACTTGAGGCCGTCACTCAGGCGGTTAACTCCCTCGTCACAGCACTGAAACTGCCTGACGAATCCGCAAAGGCCAATGAAGTTCTGGGCGAAATGAGCTTCCCGCAGTTCAGCCGTCTGCTGCCGTACCGTGATTATAACCAGGAATCCGGTCTGTTCATGAATGACACCACGATGGGCTTTATGCTGGAAGCCATTCCCATCAATGGGGCGAATGAGTCTATTGTGGAGGCGCTCGACCACATGCTGCGCACCAAACTGCCGCGCGGAGTGCCGTTCTGCATCCATCTGATGTCCAGTCAGCTTGTTGGTGACAGAATTGAATACGGGCTGCGTGAGTTCTCCTGGTCCGGTGAACAGGCTGAACGGTTTAACGCCATTACCCGTGCCTATTATATGAACGCGGCAGCGACACAGTTTCCGCTGCCGGAGGGGATGAATCTGCCCCTGACCCTGCGCCATTACCGGGTATTCTTCTCGTACTGTTCTCCCTCGAAGAAAAAAAGCCGGGCTGACATTCTGGAAATGGAAAACCTGGTGAAAATCATCCGGGCGTCGTTACAGGGGGCCAGTATCACCACACAGACGGTGGATGCACAGGCCTTTATCGATATTGTCGGGGAGATGATTAACCATAACCCGGACTCCCTGTACCCGAAAAGACGTCAGCTGGACCCGTATTCTGATCTGAATTATCAGTGTGTGGAGGACAGTTTTGATCTGAAAGTCCGGGCTGATTACCTGACGCTGGGCCTGCGTGAGAACGGCAGGAACAGCACGGCCCGCATCCTGAATTTCCATCTGGCCCGTAACCCGGAAATCGCCTTCCTGTGGAACGTGGCCGACAACTACAGCAACCTGCTGAACCCGGAACTGTCCATCTCCTGTCCGTTCATCCTGACGCTGACTCTGGTGGTGGAAGACCAGGTGAAAACCCACAGCGAAGCCAACCTGAAGTACATGGACCTGGAGAAAAAGTCGAAGACCTCCTATGCCAAATGGTTTCCGTCCGTGGAGAAAGAGGCGAAGGAGTGGGGGGAACTGCGTCAGCGGCTGGGCTCCGGTCAGTCCTCCGTGGTGTCCTACTTCCTCAACATCACAGCATTCTGCAAGGACAATAATGAAACGGCGCTGGAAGTGGAGCAGGACATCCTGAACAGCTTTCGTAAAAACGGTTTTGAGCTGATTTCACCGCGCTTTAACCACATGCGCAATTTCCTGACCTGCCTGCCCTTTATGGCCGGGAAAGGGCTGTTTAAACAGCTGAAAGAGGCCGGAGTGGTTCAGCGCGCAGAGAGCTTTAATGTTGCCAACCTGATGCCGTTAGTGGCGGATAACCCCCTGACACCGGCAGGTCTGCTGGCACCCACCTACCGTAACCAGCTGGCGTTTATCGATATTTTCTTCCGGGGGATGAATAACACCAACTACAACATGGCGGTCTGTGGCACCTCCGGGGCCGGTAAAACCGGGCTGATACAGCCACTTATCCGCAGCGTGCTGGACTCCGGAGGCTTTGCCGTGGTGTTCGACATGGGGGATGGATACAAGTCCCTGTGTGAGAACATGGGCGGGGTGTATCTGGACGGTGAAACCCTGCGTTTTAACCCGTTTGCGAACATCACCGATATTGACCAGTCAGCGGAGCGTGTCCGTGACCAGTTGTCAGTGATGGCCAGCCCCAACGGTAACCTGGATGAAGTGCATGAAGGTCTGCTGTTGCAGGCGGTCAGAGCCTCCTGGCTGGCCAAAGAGAACAGAGCACGTATTGATGACGTGGTGGATTTCCTGAAAAACGCCAGTGACAGCGAGCAGTATGCCGAGTCACCGACTATCCGCAGCCGTCTGGACGAAATGATTGTGCTGCTTGACCAGTACACTGCCAATGGCACTTACGGCCAGTATTTTAACTCTGATGAGCCGTCCCTGCGGGATGACGCAAAAATGGTGGTGCTGGAGCTGGGCGGACTGGAAGACCGTCCGTCACTGCTGGTTGCGGTGATGTTCTCCCTGATTATCTACATCGAGAACAGGATGTACCGCACGCCGCGTAACCTCAAGAAACTGAACGTTATTGATGAAGGCTGGCGTCTGCTGGACTTCAAAAATCACAAGGTCGGTGAGTTTATTGAGAAAGGCTACCGTACTGCCCGCCGTCATACCGGTGCCTATATCACCATCACACAGAACATCGTCGACTTTGACTCTGACAAGGCCTCCAGTGCTGCCCGCGCGGCATGGGGTAACTCCTCCTACAAAATTATCCTCAAACAGAGTGCGAAGGAGTTCGCGAAATACAACCAGCTGTATCCGGACCAGTTCCTGCCACTGCAGCGCGACATGATTGGTAAGTTTGGTGCGGCCAAAGACCAGTGGTTCAGTTCCTTCCTGCTGCAGGTGGAGAACCACTCCTCCTGGCACCGTCTGTTTGTGGACCCGTTAAGCCGCGCCATGTACAGCTCTGACGGCCCGGATTTTGAGTTTGTGCAGCAGAAGCGTAAAGAGGGGCTGAGTATTCATGAGGCGGTGTGGCAGCTGGCGTGGAAGAAGTCAGGGCCGGAGATGGCTTCGCTGGAAGCCTGGCTGGAAGAACATGAGAAATACAGGAGTGTTGCATGACCACAACGCAAAAAACGACTGACGTTACAGCCCGTCGACGCAGCCACTGGTGGTGGACGGTGCCGGGATGCCTGGCAATGGTGTTACTGAACGCAGCCATCAGTTACGGCATTGTCAGACTGAACGCACCGGTGACTGCCGCCTTCAACATGAAACAGACCGTGGATGCGTTTTTTGACAGCGCCAGTCAGAAACAACTGTCAGAAGCACAGTCAAAAGCCCTTTCAGCGCGTTTTAATACGGCACTGGAAGCCAGCCTGCAGGCGTGGCAGCAGAAACACCACGCGGTCATTCTGGTGTCGCCTGCCGTGGTACAGGGGGCTCCGGATATCACCCGGGAAATCCAGCAGGATATCGCCCGGCGAATGAGGGCGGAGCCATGAGATGCCGGGGGCTGATTGCCCTGCTGATATGGGGGCAGAGTGTGACCGCCGCCGATCTTGGTACCTGGGGCGATCTGTGGCCGGTAAAGGAGCCGGACATGCTGACGGTGATCATGCAGCGCCTGACGGCACTGGAGCAGTCCGGTGAGATGGGCCGGAAAATGGATGCCTTTAAGGAGCGGGTGATCCGCAACAGTCTGCGGCCCCCTGCCGTGCCCGGTATCGGACGCACGGAGAAATACGGCAGCCGGTTGTTTGACCCGTCCGTCAGACTGGCTGCGGATATCCGGGATAACGAAGGGCGGGTGTTTGCCCGTCAGGGTGAAGTGATGAATCCGCTGCAGTATGTTCCTTTTAACCAGACGCTGTATTTCATCAATGGCGATGATCCGGCGCAGGTGGCCTGGATGAAACGCCAGACGCCGCCCACACTGGAGAGCAAAATTATCCTCGTGCAGGGCAGTATCCCGGAGATGCAGAAGTCTCTGGACAGCCGTGTTTACTTTGACCAGAACGGTGTGCTCTGCCAGCGCCTCGGCATTGATCAGGTCCCGGCACGGGTGAGCGCCGTTCCCGGCGATCGCTTCCTGAAGGTGGAATTTATTCCGGCAGAGGAGGGCAGAAAATGAAGCGAAGCCTGTGGCTGCTGATGTTATTCCTTCTCGCCGGTCATGTCCCTGCAGCGTCTGCGGATTCTGCCTGTGAAGGGCGTTTTGTAAACCCGATCACGGATATCTGCTGGAGCTGTATTTTCCCGCTCTCGCTGGGCAGTATCAAAGTCAGTCAGGGTAAGGTCCCCGACACGGCGAACCCGTCGATGCCCATTCAGATTTGTCCGGCACCGCCGCCGCTGTTCAGGCGTATCGGGCTGGCCATTGGTTACTGGGAGCCGATGGCGCTGACGGACGTCACCCGGTCACCGGGATGCATGGTGAACCTGGGCTTCAGCCTGCCGGCTTTTGGTAAAACGGCACAGGGAACGGCGAAAAAGGATGAGAAGCAGGTGAACGGGGCGTTCTATCACGTTCACTGGTACAAATACCCGCTGACGTACTGGCTTAACATCATCACATCGCTGGGCTGTCTGGAAGGTGGTGACCTGGATATCGCTTATCTTTCTGAAATCGACCCCACCTGGACGGACAGCAGCCTGACCACCATTCTCAATCCGGAAGCTGTCATCTTTGCCAATCCGATAGCACAGGGGGCCTGTGCAGCAGATGCCATTGCCAGCGCCTTTAATATGCCTCTCGATGTTCTGTTCTGGTGTGCCGGTTCGCAGGGCAGTATGTACCCGTTCAATGGCTGGGTGAGTAATGAGTCCAGTCCGTTGCAGTCCTCCCTGCTGGTCAGTGAACGCATGGCGTTCAAGCTGCACCGTCAGGGCATGATTATGGAAACCATCGGGAAAAATAACGCCGTCTGTAATGAATATCCGTCCCCAATCCTGCCCAAAGAACGCTGGCGTTATCAGATGGTGAATATGTATCCGGACAGCGGACAGTGCCACCCGTTCGGGCGCAGTGTGATGCGCTGGGAGACGGGAAAAAATCCGCCCAACACAAAGAAAAACTTCGGCTACCTGATGTGGCGTAAACGTAACTGTGTCTTCCTGTGAGGTGAATGATGAAGCTGAGTATGAAATCTCTGGCAGCACTGCTGATGATGCTGAACGGGGCGGTTATGGCGTCAGAAAACGTGAACACTCCTGAAAACCGCCAGTTCCTGAAGCAGCAGGAAACACTGAGTCAGCAGTTACGTGAAAAACCGGACACACAGCTGCAGGCATGGGCAGAACAGCAGGTCAGGGCGAATCCCCTTCAGCATTCCGATAACCAGTTTCTCGATGAACTGGTCCGTAAACAGCAGGCTGCTCAGAAGGATAAACCACAGCAGGGTGCCGTGTATTTTGTGTCGTTTTCCATACCCGAAGAGGGGCTGAAACGGATGCTGGGAGAAACCCGGCACTACGGTATTCCGGCCACACTGCGGGGTATGGTGAACAACGACCTGAAAGCCACGGCTGAAGCAGTGCTGTCTCTGGTGAAAGACGGTGCGACCGATGGTGTTCAGATTGACCCGACGCTGTTTTCACAGTACGGCATTCGCAGCGTGCCGGCTCTGGTGGTGTTCTGCAGCCAGGGGCACGACATCATCCGGGGAAATCTGCGCGTCAGACAGGCGCTGGAGAAAGTGGCCGCCACAGGAGACTGCCGGCAGGTGGCTCAGGGACTGCTGGACGGCACCGGGGATAAGTCGCAATGAGTTTACCTGCAGGCTATTACCGGATTGACCCGGACATCCGTGCACTGGTGGCCGCGATGAACGTTCACGGATTTCGTACATATGCGTCCTGTCAGGGGCATGGTTTCCCTGTTACAAAGCTGCCGCCTTATATCGCCTTTGCCTGTCCGGTAAAAATGGCTGCCCTTCTGGAGCAGCGACTGCGGCAGGATGCTGAATCAGCAATACCACGTCTGACATGGGGATGGTCGGTGAAGGGGACTTTTAACAGTGATTTTCAGCTTTGCTTCCGGCTTCAGCCTGAAGGCCCTCATCACTGGTATCACCGGTACTGTCGCCGCTCACTGCGTGCAGACTTCAGGACGCTGGTCCGATTAGTGAATCCGTAAATCTGTTCCCGTTAAGGAGGCATTGATGGCGCTGACAAAGAAACAGCGGGAAAAACTGCGTATGAAATTCGGTGGCCGTTGTGCGTACTGCGGCTGTGAACTGCCGGAGAAAGGATGGCATGCCGACCATGTTCAGGCGGTGCTCCGCAAGTCAGAGCAGTGCATGAAGGCTGCAGAAAAGCGCATTTTCAGGCTGAAATCCACCGGTGATGTTTTCAGACCGGAGGCCGACTGTCCGGAAAACCTCGTCCCGGCCTGTGCGCCGTGCAACCTGCTGAAAACAACATATTCGCTGGAGATGTTCAGAACGCAGGTGTCCCTGCAGGTTGAACGGGGGCGAAGAAGCAGCGTGAATTTCAGGACCGCAGAACGGTTCGGGCTGATTCAGGTGGTGAACAAACCAGTCGTGTTCTGGTTTGAGCAATATCAGAGGGAGAGTGAGGTATGAAACGTCTTCTGCCATTGCTGCTGGGGCTGGCAGTCAGTGTGGCACAGGCTGACAGCAACAGTGATTACCGGGCGGGTTCTGATTTTGCCCGTCAGATTCAGGGGCAGGGTACAGGCAGTATTCAGGGCTTTAAGCCACAGGAGAGTATCCCCGGCTATAACGCGAATCCGGACGAGACAAAATATTACGGTGGTGTGACTGCTGGCGGGGATGGCGGCCTGAAAAATGACGGCACCACGGAATGGGCGACCGGTGAAACCGGAAAAACTATCACAGAGTCATTCATGAACAAGCCGAAAGACATTCTGTCACCGGATGCGCCGTTTATCCAGACCGGCAGGGATGTGGTGAACCGGGCTGACAGCATTGTGGGAAATACCGGGCAGCAGTGCAGTGCGCAGGAGATAAACCGCAGTGAATTCACAAACTATACCTGTGAGCGGGACACGATGGTGGAGGAGTACTGCACACGGACTGCCAGTATCACCGGGGACTGGAAATACACGGATGAATATCGTGAGGTGACGATACCGCACTCACAGTTCCGGTTCAGTATGAACGGGCTGAAACTGGTGTTCAGTGTCACGGCTCCGGTAACCGGTACAGTGGAAAGTGCATCATTGTCTGTATACGCCGCTTTTTTCTTCCTGAATTCTCGTTATACCTTCATGAATTCAACGTTCAATGTTGGCCTGGTAAACGGGCAGTCGGGTACTTTCCCCTTGTCCGGGGCGACAGGTTTGCAGGTGACACAGGGGCAGGTACTGACCGGCAGTGGCTGTACTGCTAACGGTAACTGTCTTTCTGGCGGGAACGGTGACCGACAGGTTTATGAGAAACTAGCCAGCGGCGCGTCCACCTTTACGCTGAAACTCAGGATGAAGGTCCGTGATAAAGAATGGGTTCCACGGGTGGAGTGGGTGGAGAGTTGTCCGTTTAATAAAGCGGATGGCGTGCTGAAAGGTACTGAGTGTTCAGAGCCGGGGGGTACGAAAACCGGAGTGATGGAAGGTAAACCCTGGAGCATCACACAAGCATGCTGGGCATACCGGGATAAATATGTCACTCAGTCCGCAGATAACGGCACCTGTCAGAAATATGTCGATAATCCGGCCTGTACGCTGGCCTCACGTCAGTGCGCGTTTTATTCCGATGAGGGAACCTGTCTGCATGAGTATGCCACGTATTCCTGCGAGTCAAAAACATCAGGAAAAGTGATGGTCTGTGGGGGAGACGTCTTCTGTCTCGATGGCGAATGCGATAAGGCTCAGAGCGGGAAGAGTAATGATTTTGCCGAAGCCGTTTCTCAGCTGGCGGCACTGGCCGCAGCAGGTAAGGATGTTGCGGCGCTGAACGGGGTGGATGTCCGTGCTTTCACCGGTCAGGCGAAATTTTGTAAGAAGGCTGCAGCCGGATACAGCAACTGCTGTAAGGACAGCGGCTGGGGACAGGATATCGGGCTGGCCAAATGCAGCAGTGATGAAAAGGCCCTGGCTAAAGCAAAATCAAACAAACTGACCGTCAGTGTCGGAGAATTCTGTTCGAAGAAAGTGCTGGGTGTCTGCCTGGAGAAAAAACGCAGCTACTGTCAGTTTGATTCGAAGCTGGCGCAGATAGTCCAGCAGCAGGGGCGCAACGGTCAGCTGCGTATCAGTTTTGGCAGTGCGAAGCATCCTGACTGTCGGGGGATTACGGTTGATGAGCTGCAGAAAATTCAGTTCGACAGACTGGATTTCACTAACTTCTACGAAGACCTGATGAATAACCAGAAAATCCCGGACAGTGGTGTTCTGACGCAGAAAGTGAAAGAGCAGATTGCTGACCAGCTGAAACAGGCAGGACAGTAAGGTATGGAAAATAACCGGGGAAAATGATGAAAGTCATATTCACGTCGAACCGTTTTATTGATTTTCTTATCCGGCTTCTGATTACAGTGATTGTCATTTCCCCGGTAATTATCTGGTCGTGGGATACGGTAAAAGAAACCACTGCAGGTGAGATACTTGCTGCTGCTTTCGTTATTTTTTACTCCGGTGTGCTCCTGTTTATTCTGTATTTTTGTTTTTCTGCCCTGACTGACCTGCAGAAACCTGATGAAAGAAAAAGTGATGAAAGGAATGAAGATGAATAAAGCATTACTGCCACTGTTACTCTGCTGCTTTATTTTTCCGGCGTCAGGAAAAGATGCAGGCTGGCAGTGGTATAACGAGAAAATAAATCCGAAGGAAAAAGAAAATAAACCAGTACCTGCAGCCCCCCGTCAGGAGCCGGACATTATGCAGAAACTGGTCGCACTGCAGACGGCAACAAAGCGGGCGCTGTATGAAGCCATTCTGTATCCCGGCGTGGATAATTTTGTGAAATATTTCCGGCTGCAGAATTACTGGACTCAGCAGGCCGGGCTTTTCACCATGAGCGCCAAAAAAGCCATGCTGGCGCATCCCGAACTGGACTATAACCTGCAGTACAGCCATTACAACGGCACGGTCCGGAACCAGCTGGCGGCAGACCAGGCGCAGCAGCGACAGGCCATTGCGAAACTGGCTGAACACTACGGCATCATGTTCTTTTACCGGGGGCAGGACCCCATCGACGGGCAGCTGGCGCAGGTCATTAATGGCTTCAGGGATACCTATGGTCTGAGTGTTATTCCCGTTTCCGTGGATGGTGTGATTAATCCGCTGTTGCCGGATTCCCGGACTGACCAGGGGCAGGCGCAGCGCCTCGGCGTGAAATATTTCCCGGCCATGATGCTGGTTGACCCGAAACAGGGCAGTGTTCGTCCGTTATCATACGGTTTTATTTCGCAGGACGACCTGGCAAAACAGTTCCTGAACGTTTCTGAAGATTTTAAACCGAACTTCTGAATTACGGATATTTTCCGTTCGTCAGTAAATTCCATTAATTCTGAACCTGGTAATAATTCACCATTTATTCCGGTAGTCCCTTATTTAATTCTCTGTATGACAGGAGAGTTTTACTGTGCATAAATATAAATTCTCTTTACCCCGGCTTGATATTACGGGAATGTGGGTATTTTCCCTGGGTGTCTGGTTTCATATCGTCGCCCGTCTTGTTTACAGCAAACCCTGGATGGCTTTTTTTCTGGCGGAGTTGATTGCGGCCATCCTTGTGCTGTTCGGCGCATACCAGGTGCTGGATGCATGGATTGCCCGTGTCAGCCGGGAAGAGCGTGAGGCACTGGAAGCCAGGCAACAGGCCATGATGGCAGAGCAGCAGGAGGGCGGACATGTCTCTCACTAAATTACTGCCGGTCATTTTGTTGATGATGGCCACAGGTGTGCAGGCCTCCACCCGGGATGAAATTGAACGACTCTGGAATCCGCAGGGTATGGCCGCGCAGCCTGCACAACCGGCAGCAGACACATCAGCCAGGACAGAAAAGCCGGCTCCCCGCTGGTTCCGCCTCAGCAACGGCAGGCAGGTTAACCTGGCCGACTGGAAGGTGGTGCTGTTTATGCAGGGGCATTGCCCTTACTGTCACCAGTTTGACCCGGTACTGAAACAGCTGGCACAGCAGTACGGCTTTTCCGTTTTTCCCTACACCCTGGATGGTCAGGGGGATACCGCCTTTCCGGAGGCATTGCCGGTGCCACCGGACGTGATGCAGACCTTCTTCCCGAATATCCCGGTGGCCACACCGACCACCTTCCTGGTCAACGTCAACACGCTTGAGGCATTACCGCTTTTACAGGGGGCAACGGATGCCGCCGGTTTTATGGCGCGGATGGATACCGTTCTGCAGATGTACGGAGGAAAAAAAGGTGCGAAATAAGCAGGTGGTGTTACTCATTGCCGGAATATCCGGCATCGCGACGGGAATAATCGTCAGCCTGAATATCCCCTTTATCCGTCAGGGGCTTTTTTATCCCGCCAGCCCTGTAGAAATTGTCGTTTCGCTGTGTCTTACCTTTTCTGTTTCTGTTGTGTTTTTTGTGGGGGCAATTGTGGGATGGATTTTGGTGTCTGAAATATATTACAGCCGCATGACCGGTCTGAATGAATCATCAGTAATATCAGAGGAAACTTATAATGACAGCAAACAAAAAGAATCAGGAATTCAAAATCAGAAAAATTAGACGGAATATTGAGTATAGTTTCAGGGATTCTGACAGATATTTTGATTTGTTTATTGTTTTTCTTGTTGCCGGAATTGTTTTATGGGCAGTTATGCACGTTATTTTCGATGTCTGTATTGATTCATGGATGGCCGACCCGAAATTACTTAATTTCCAGTATATGTGGAATGTTCTGATGAAAGTCATTCCGTTTACGTTATGGGCGCTGGCAGCAGGGTTTCTTGTTACATTTTTTCTGTCCCCAATGTGCGAATTAATATTCGGAAATATCATGATATTCCTGCTGAAACGCCGTATGCGCCGGGAGAACACATTAAGGGAGGGCAGCAATAATGCTTCGCATTAAGCCTCTTTTTATTCTTTGTGCCGCCTTACTGACGGTGACGCCTGCAGCGTCAGCGGATGTGAACAGCGACATGAATCAGTTCTTTAACAAGCTGGGCTTCGCCTCCAATACCACACAGTCGGGCGTCTGGCAGGGGCAGGCTGCCGGCTATGCTTACGGCGGCTCCCTGTATGCCCGTACTCAGGTCAAAAATGTTCAGCTGATTTCCATGACGCTGCCGGATATCAATGCCGGATGTGGCGGCATCGATGCCTACCTCGGTTCGTTCAGTTTTATTAATGGCGAGCAGCTGCAGCGTTTTGTTAAGCAGATTATGAGCAATGCTGCCGGTTACTTTTTTGACCTTGCCCTGCAGACAACGGTGCCGGAAATCAAAACCGCAAAAGACTTCCTGCAGAAAATGGCAAGCGACATTAACAGTATGAACCTCAGTTCCTGCCAGGCGGCGCAGGGGATTATTGGCGGGCTTTTCCCCCGGACGCAGGTGTCCCAGCAAAAAGTCTGTCAGGACATTGCCGGTGAGAGCAATATTTTTGCTGACTGGGCGGCTTCCCGGCAGGGATGTACCGTTGGCGGGAAATCTGACAGTGTCAGGGATAAAGCCAGCGACAAGGATAAGGAGCGGGTGACCAAAAACATCAACATCATGTGGAATGCGCTTTCCAAAAACAGAATGTTTGACGGCAACAAAGAGCTGAAAGAGTTTGTGATGACGCTGACCGGCTCACTGGTGTTTGGTCCCAACGGCGAAATCACACCCTTGTCAGCCAGAACCACTGACCGCTCAATTATCCGGGCCATGATGGAAGGCGGCACAGCAAAAATTTATCACTGCAACGATTCTGATAAATGCCTGAAAGTGGTGGCAGACACACCGGTGACCATCAGCCGGGATAATGCACTGAAGTCTCAGATTACTAAACTTCTGGCCAGCATTCAGAACAAGGCGGTCAGTGACACGCCTCTTGATGACAAGGAAAAAGGCTTTATTTCCAGTACCACCATCCCCGTCTTCAAATACCTGGTTGACCCGCAGATGCTCGGTGTTTCCAACAGTATGATTTACCAGCTGACGGACTATATCGGTTACGACATCCTGCTGCAGTACATTCAGGAGCTGATACAGCAGGCCCGGGCGATGGTGGCCACAGGAAATTATGACGAAGCAGTTATCGAACATATTAACGACAACATGAATGATGCCACCCGGCAGATTGCGGCGTTTCAGTCACAGGTGCAGGTACAGCAGGATGCGCTGCTGGTTGTCGATCGTCAGATGAGCTACATGCGTCAGCAGCTTTCCGCCCGCATGCTCAGTCGTTACCAGAACAACTATCACTTCGGAGGGAGCACGCTGTGAATGAAGTTTATGTGATTGCCGGTGGTGAGTGGTTGCGGAATAACCTGAACGCCATTGCCGCCTTTATGGGAACCAGGACGTGGGATTCCATTGAAAAAATTGCGCTCACATTGTCTGTTCTCGCGGTGGCCGTGATGTGGGTACAGCGGCACAACGTGATGGATTTGCTGGGCTGGGTGGCCGTGTTTGTGCTTATCAGCCTGCTGGTTAATGTCCGCACATCGGTGCAGATTATTGATAACAGTGACCTGGTCAAAGTTCACCGGGTGGATAATGTACCGGTCGGACTGGCAATGCCACTTTCACTGACGACCCGTATCGGGCATGCAATGGTGGCCAGTTACGAGATGATCTTCACGCAACCGGACAGTGTCACCTACAGCAAAACGGGGATGCTGTTTGGCGCAGAACTGGTATCAAAAAGCACCGACTTTTTGTCCCGCAATCCGGAAATCGCCAATCTTTTCCAGGATTATGTGCAGAACTGCGTGATGGGGGATATTTACCTGAACCACAAATACACGCTGGAGGAGCTGATGGCCTCCGCTGATCCCTACACGCTGATTTTTTCCCGCCCCAGTCCGCTACGGGGCGTTTATGACAGCAATAATAATTTCGTGACCTGTAAGGACGCGTCGGTTTCGCTGAAAGACAAGCTGAATCTGGATACACAGAGTGGCGGAAAAACCTGGCATTATTATGCCCAGCAGCTATTTGGTGGACGCCCTGATCCGAACCTGTTGTTCAGTACGCTGATTGGCGACAGTTACAGTTACTTCTATGGCTCAAGTAAATCAGCCAGCCAGATCATCCGCCAGAATGTCACCATCAATGCGCTGAAGGAGGGGATCACCAGTTATGCCGCACGTAATGGTGATTCAGCCAGCCTGGTGAATCTGGCCACCACGTCATCGATGGAGAAGCAACGTCTGGCACATGTCTCCATCGGTCATGTGGCGATGCGGACACTGCCCATGACGCAGACCATCCTGACGGGGATCGCCATCGGTATTTTCCCGCTTCTGGTACTGGCGGCTGTCTTCAATAAACTGACGCTGTCCGTCCTGAAAGGCTATGTGTTTGCCCTGATGTGGTTGCAGTCATGGCCAATGTTGTACGCCATTCTGAACAGCGCCATGACATTTTATGCGAAGCAGAATGGTGCACCGGTGGTGCTCTCGGAAATTTCACAGATACAGCTGAAATACTCCGATCTGGCTTCCACTGCCGGGTATCTTTCCATGATGATCCCGCCATTATCCTGGATGATGGTCAGGGGACTCGGGGCCGGATTTTCCAGTGTGTACAGCCATTTCGCTTCCTCTGCTATCAGCCCGACTGCCAGTGCGGCAGGTAGTGTGGTTGACGGTAATTACTCCTACGGCAACATGCAGACGGAAAACGTGAACGGATTCAGCTGGAGCACCAACAGCACCACGTCGTTTGGTCAGATGATGTACCAGACCGGCAGTGGCGCAACCGCCACACAGACCCGTGACGGTAATATGGTGATGGATGCAAGCGGAGCGATGTCCCGGTTACCGGTCGGCATCAATGCAACGCGTCAGATTGCGGCGGCACAACAGGAAATGGCCCGGGAAGCATCGAACAGAGCAGAAAGTGCCCTGCATGGGTTCAGCAGCAGTATTGCCAGTGCCTGGAACACGCTCAGTCAGTTTGGTTCTAACCGGGGGAGCAGTGATTCTGTCACCGGTGGTGCTGACAGCACGATGAGTGCTCAGGACTCCATGATGGCCAGCCGTATGCGCAGTGCAGTGGAAAGCTATGCGAAGGCGCATAATATCAGTAATGAGCAGGCGACTCAGGAACTGGCATCAACAAGTACCAGGCTATCTGGTGGAATGTATGCTGATGCTCATGCTGAATGGGGGGTTAAACCTAAAATTCTTGGTGTTGGTGGTGGGGTAGGCATCAGAGGTGGATTTAAGGGGAGCCTGGATGCAACGGATGATGACTCACATTCAGCAAGTAGTGGCAGCAGGGCTACCCATGATGCTCGCCATGATATCGATGCTAAAGCCAGTAAGGACTTTAAAGAGGCCAGCGATTACTTTACCAGTCGCAAAGTCAGTGAATCCGGCAGCCATACTGACAATAATGCCGATTCCCGCGTGGACCAGTTGTCTGCAGCCCTGAACTCAGCGAAACAGAGTTACGACCAGTACACGACGAATATGACCCGCAGCCATGAATATGCTGAAATGGCATCCCGTACTGAAAGCATGAGTGGGCAGATGAGCGAAGATTTGTCGCAACAGTTTGCACAGTATGTGATGAAACACGCACCGCAGGATGCCGAAGCTATTCTGACAAACACCAGTTCACCGGAGATTGCAGAACGCCGTCGGGCGATGGCATGGTCTTTTGTTCAGGAACAGGTGCAGCCTGGTGTTGATAATGCCTGGCGTGAATCCCGTGGGGATATTGGTAAAGGAATGGAGGGCGTACCTTCGGGTGGTGGCAACCAGGATATTATTGCTGACCATCAGGGGCATCAGGCCATTATTGATCAAAGAACGCAGGACAGTAATATCCGTAATGATGTAAAACATCAGGTTGATAATATGGTCACAGAATATAAAGGGAATATCGGAGATACTCAGAATAGTATTCATGGCGAAGAAAATATTGTAGACAGACAATATTCAGAGTTAAAAAATAATCACAAACAGGAAGAAATTCAACAAAACAACAGATATAATGAAGAAAATAAACGACAGAAATTAATGCCAACACCGTCTGAAGATGCGTTAAAACAGATGGTGGATGATAAGAAAGAACGATTGAAGGGGCCATTATGATCACTCACTATGATATAAAAATGGAGATGCAAAAACTAAAGGAGGTACTCTCTGTAGAGGGTGTTAATATCCCATCATTATTACAAGTCATAAAGCCGGGAACTTATGTGTTTTTATGGGTTTTATTATGGCCAACTTTTCTGCGTTTAGTATCGGTTAAAAGTGATGTCAGGGATGTTGGCTTTGATATATGTGCTAGTGGAATGATGGGGTTCCTGCTTTTTGTGGCTATTACAAATGGAATGATGTTATACCTTGCGATTCCTGATAGTTTCAGAAAGGATTCAAAAATAATAAATTTTATGTATTCTAAGAGTAAGACATATATTTTGTTGTTTTTGATTGTTTTTTCTATGGTTTCGTTTATGCATTCTATCTTATATGTTTTTGCACTAATGATTACATTCATATTATTTTTCTTGGTGTATACCATAGATATAAATCGTTATAATCTCTCAGCTATAGCCTCAGTAATAGGACTGTTCAAAAAAGAGTCTGTTAGTTAAAAGGATATTTTGGATGAAAACAAAAAAATTGATGATGGTTGCACTGGTCAGTTCCACTCTGGCCCTTTCAGGGTGTGGTGCGATGAGCACGGCAATCAAGAAGCGTAATCTTGAGGTGAAGACTCAGATGAGTGAGACCATCTGGCTTGAACCCGCCAGCGAACGCACGGTATTTCTGCAAATCAAAAACACGTCTGATAAAGACATGAGTGGGCTGCAGGGCAAAATTGCTGATGCTGTGAAAGCAAAAGGATATCAGGTGGTGACTTCTCCGGATAAAGCCTACTACTGGATTCAGGCGAATGTGCTGAAGGCCGATAAGATGGATCTGCGGGAATCTCAGGGATGGCTGAACCGTGGTTATGAAGGCGCAGCAGTTGGTGCAGCGTTAGGTGCCGGTATCACCGGATATAATTCCAGTTCTGCCGGTGCCACACTCGGTGTGGGCCTTGCTGCCGGTCTGGTGGGTATGGCTGCAGATGCGATGGTGGAAGATGTGAACTATACCATGATCACGGATGTGCAGATTGCAGAGCGTACTAAGGCAACGGTGACAACGGATAATGTTGCCGCCCTGCGTCAGGGCACATCAGGTGCGAAAATTCAGACCAGTACTGAAACAGGTAACCAGCATAAATACCAGACCCGTGTGGTCTCAAATGCGAACAAGGTTAACCTGAAATTTGAAGAGGCGAAGCCTGTTCTCGAAGACCAGCTGGCCAAATCAATCGCAAATATTCTCTGAACCTCGTCAGGAGGCTGGTCTGACCGGCCTCCTTGCTGACGCCTCGCGTTGCTCGTTGTCCAACCCCGGGACGTAACAAAATAAATTTTGTCACTTCCCGACGTTTCCGAAATAAATATGAAAACACTGAGCGGTTGTGCAAATTCTTTGTGCGACCGTGAAGTGTTGCCGGCGAAGCCGGGATCTTCCGGAGAAAGTCATTATGACATCAGACAATATCGCTGAATATGTTGGTGAGAATAATCAATTTACTGAGAAGCCTGTAACTGAATACCCCCCGGTGATACAGGATAATACAGTGACCACTAAAGACTATCTGTACAGCAATAATATTGATACTGACCTTTTAGTGGTTATCGGAGGGCTTATTGTTATATTGTTTCTCATGATGCTTATCATGTACTTTATTAATTCTCTCAGGCATAAGGAATTAACTGAAATACTGACAAAAATATCTTTTCCTGAAAAATCCGGGAGCAATTCGCTTAAACCGGAAGCGGTCAGCTGTAATTTGTTGTCCCTGTGTGTGCTGGCACCGGTATTCTTTACACCCAGAAAGCTGGCTGAAGTTTCCAGGGAGATCATCGTGGCGAGTGCGCAGGAAATTGCATGGACGCCGGGGAGCAGTCGTATTGATGGCCACCAGGCGGAGAATATCACCTGGGCGATTTCATCGCAGTCTCCTGCCGATAAGTATGATCTCATCAATAAAACGTCCCGTGTTTCTCCTGACAGTGGCCGTTTTTATGAACCGGACACAGTTCTGGATCACCGTGAGCGGGTACGCCTTTTTGTTCAGATCCAGTTTCCGCATGGGAGTGACTGGTCTGAAGTATTGCGCCTGACTGACATTGTTACAGAGAAGGTCTCTTCCGGCAGGGCTGCAGGCGGGTATCACCACCGGCATACAGGGTACACCTGGTCTGTTTCTGTGAATTAACCCCACATCATCCTTTTCTGCCCTGTTCCAGATTTTCCCGGAGTTTCATCATGAGTTTTAACGCAAAGGATATGACCCAGGGCGGTCAGATTGCGTCCATGCGTATCCGCATGTTCAGCCAGATCGCCAATATCATGCTTTACTGCCTGTTTATTTTTTTCTGGATCCTCGTTGGTCTGGTCTTATGGGTAAAAATAAGCTGGCAGACGTTTATCAACGGCTGTATTTACTGGTGGTGCACCACGCTGGAAGGCATGCGGGATTTAATAAAATCCCAGCCGGTCTATGAGATCCAGTATTACGGCAAAACCTTCCGGATGAACGCGGCTCAGGTACTGCATGAAAAATATATGATCTGGTGCGGAGAGCAGCTATGGTCTGCATTCGTTCTGGCGTCTGTCGTGGCCCTGGTTATTTGCCTGATTACCTTCTTTGTTGTTTCCTGGATTCTGGGGCGTCAGGGTAAACAACAGAGCGAAAATGAAGTCACAGGTGGTCGTCAGCTGACAGACAATCCGAAAGATGTTGCCCGGATGCTGAAAAAAGACGGCAAGGACTCCGATATCCGGATTGGCGACCTGCCGATTATCCGGGATTCCGAAATCCAGAACTTCTGTCTGCACGGCACAGTCGGGGCCGGTAAGTCGGAGGTTATCCGTCGTCTGGCCAACTACGCCCGTCAGCGCGGTGATATGGTGGTGATTTATGACCGTTCAGGGGAATTTGTTAAAAGTTACTATGATCCCTCCATCGATAAAATCCTGAATCCGCTGGATGCCCGCTGTGCCGCATGGGATTTGTGGAAGGAGTGCCTGACACAGCCGGATTTTGATAATACCGCGAACACGCTGATCCCTATGGGTACAAAAGAGGACCCGTTCTGGCAGGGGTCAGGACGTACCATTTTTGCGGAAGCGGCGTACCTGATGCGTAATGACCCCAACCGCAGCTACAGCAAACTGGTGGACACACTGCTTTCCATCAAAATCGAAAAACTGCGTACCTTCCTGCGTAATTCACCGGCAGCCAACCTGGTGGAAGAGAAAATTGAGAAAACGGCGATTTCCATCCGTGCTGTGCTGACCAACTACGTGAAAGCCATCCGTTACCTGCAGGGGATTGAGCATAACGGTGAGTCTTTTACCATCCGTGACTGGATGCGGGGTGTCCGGGAAGATCAGAAAAACGGCTGGCTGTTTATCTCGTCGAATGCCGACACCCATGCCTCCCTGAAGCCGGTGATCTCCATGTGGCTGTCCATTGCCATTCGTGGTCTGCTGGCAATGGGAGAAAACCGTAACCGTCGTGTGTGGTTTTTCTGTGATGAATTACCCACGTTACACAAACTGCCGGACCTGGTGGAGATCCTGCCGGAAGCCCGTAAGTTCGGTGGCTGTTATGTGTTTGGTATCCAGTCCTATGCCCAGCTGGAAGATATCTACGGTGAGAAAGCGGCTGCCACGCTGTTTGACGTCATGAACACTCGTGCCTTTTTCCGTTCTCCCAGCCATAAGATTGCAGAGTTCGCTGCCGGTGAGATTGGTGAGAAAGAGCACCTGAAAGCCAGCGAGCAGTATTCCTACGGTGCTGATCCGGTACGTGACGGGGTATCGACCGGTAAGGATATGGAGCGCCAGACGCTGGTCAGTTATTCCGACATTCAGTCTCTGCCGGATCTGACCTGTTATGTCACCCTGCCCGGACCGTATCCGGCAGTAAAACTCTCACTGAAATATCAGGCACGTCCGAAGGTTGCCCCTGAGTTTATTCCGCGTGACATCAACCCGGAAATGGAGAACCGTCTGAGTGCCGTACTTGCCGCAAGGGAAGCAGAAGGTCGTCAGATGGCCAGCCTCTTCGAACCGGATGTGCCGGAAGTTGTTTCCGGAGAAGACGTGACTCAGGCTGAACAGCCGCAACAGCCGCAACAGCCGCAACAGCCGCAACAGCCGCAACAGCCGCAACAGCCGCAACAGCCGCAACAGCCGCAACAGCCGGTGTCTCCTGCCATAAACGATAAGAAGTCAGATTCAGGTGTGAATGTTCCGGCAGGGGGGATCGAGCAGGAGCTGAAAATGAAACCGGAAGAAGAGATGGAACAGCAACTGCCACCCGGGATCAGTGAATCCGGTGAAGTGGTGGATATGGCCGCTTATGAGGCATGGCAACAGGAAAATCATCCGGACATCCAGCAGCAGATGCAGCGTCGTGAAGAGGTGAACATTAATGTGCACCGGGAGCGTGGAGAGGATGTTGAGCCGGGAGATGATTTCTGATGATGAGTATCGCGCAGGTCAGATCGGCCGGAAGTGCCGGTAACTATTATACCGACAAGGATAATTACTATGTACTGGGCAGCATGGGAGAACGCTGGGCCGGCAGGGGGGCTGAACAGCTGGGACTGCAGGGCAGTGTCGATAAGGATGTTTTTACCCGTCTTCTGGAGGGAAGGCTGCCGGACGGAGCGGATCTAAGCCGCATGCAGGATGGCAGTAACAGGCATCGTCCCGGCTACGACCTGACCTTCTCCGCCCCCAAAAGTGTCTCCATGATGGCCATGTTAGGTGGCGATAAGCGCCTGATTGATGCACATAACCAGGCCGTGGACTTTGCTGTTCGTCAGGTGGAGGCGCTGGCCTCCACACGGGTGATGACGGACGGACAGTCAGAAACGGTGCTGACCGGTAATCTGGTGATGGCACTGTTTAACCACGACACCAGTCGCGATCAGGAACCACAGTTACACACGCATGCGGTGGTGGCTAATGTCACGCAGCATAACGGCGAATGGAAGACACTGAGCAGTGACAAAGTGGGGAAAACGGGGTTCATTGAGAATGTGTACGCTAATCAGATTGCCTTTGGCAGGCTCTACCGGGAAAAACTGAAAGAGCAGGTTGAGGCGCTGGGCTATGAAACCGAAGTGGTGGGTAAGCACGGTATGTGGGAGATGCCGGGCGTACCGGTGGAGGCCTTTTCCGGACGCTCACAGGCTATCCGGGAGGCCGTCGGGGAAGACGCCTCGCTGAAATCCCGGGATGTGGCGGCACTGGATACGCGTAAATCCAAACAGCACGTCGATCCGGAAATCAGAATGGCTGAATGGATGCAGACGCTGAAGGAAACCGGGTTCGACATCCGGGCATATCGTGACGCGGCGGATCAGCGTGCGGAGACCCGCACGCAGGCGCCCGGGGCTGTTTCACAGGAGGGGCCGGATGTGCAGCAGGCGGTGACACAGGCGATTGCCGGATTAAGTGAACGAAAAGTGCAGTTTACGTATACGGACGTGCTGGCCAGGACGGTCGGCATACTGCCGCCGGAAAATGGTGTGATTGAACGGGCACGCGCCGGTATCGATGAGGCCATCAGCCGTGAGCAGCTTATCCCCCTCGATCGTGAGAAGGGGCTGTTCACGTCCGGGATTCATGTGCTCGATGAGCTGTCCGTCCGGGCACTCAGTCGTGACATCATGAAACAGAACCGGGTGACCGTACATCCGGAGAAAAGTGTCCCCCGGACGGCTGGTTACAGTGATGCGGTCAGTGTTCTGGCACAGGACCGTCCGTCGCTGGCCATTGTGTCCGGGCAGGGCGGTGCAGCCGGGCAGCGTGAGCGGGTGGCTGAACTGGTCATGATGGCCCGGGAGCAGGGGCGGGAAGTGCAGATTATCGCTGCTGACCGTCGCTCGCAGATGAACCTGAAGCAGGATGAACGGCTGTCCGGTGAGCTGATAACCGGACGTCGTCAGTTGCTGGAAGGCATGGCCTTCACGCCGGGCAGTACTGTTATCGTTGACCAGGGCGAAAAACTCTCCCTGAAAGAGACGTTAACCCTGCTGGACGGTGCCGCACGTCATAACGTACAGGTCCTGATAACCGACAGCGGGCAGCGAACCGGTACAGGCAGTGCGCTGATGGCCATGAAGGATGCCGGGGTGAACACATATCGCTGGCAGGGGGGAGAACAGCGACCGGCCACCATCATCAGTGAACCGGACCGTAATGTCCGCTATGCCCGGCTGGCCGGAGATTTTGCGGCCAGCGTGAAAGCCGGAGAAGAGAGCGTGGCACAGGTCAGCGGAGTACGGGAACAGGCCATACTGACACAGGCCATTCGCAGTGAGCTGAAAACACAGGGCGTGCTCGGACACCCGGAGGTAACCATGACCGCCCTGTCACCGGTCTGGCTGGACAGCCGGAGCCGTTATCTGCGGGATATGTACCGTCCGGGGATGGTGATGGAGCAGTGGAACCCGGAGACACGCAGTCATGACCGCTATGTGATAGACCGGGTGACAGCGCAGAGTCACAGCCTGACCCTGCGGGATGCGCAGGGCGAAACGCAGGTGGTGCGTATTTCCTCCCTGGACAGCAGCTGGTCGCTGTTCCGGCCGGAAAAAATGCCGGTGGCAGACGGCGAGCGACTGAGGGTGACAGGGAAAATTCCCGGACTCCGCGTCTCCGGCGGTGACCGCCTGCAGGTGGCATCCGTCAGTGAAGATGCGATGACGGTTGTTGTGCCGGGGCGGGCTGAACCGGCCACCCTGCCTGTGGCTGATTCACCGTTCACGGCACTGAAGCTGGAGAACGGCTGGGTGGAAACGCCCGGGCATTCCGTCAGTGACAGTGCGAAGGTTTTTGCCTCCGTCACACAGATGGCAATGGACAATGCCACCCTGAACGGTCTGGCCCGCAGTGGTCGTGATGTCCGGCTGTATTCCTCACTGGATGAAACCCGTACTGCGGAAAAACTTGCCCGCCATCCGTCCTTTACGGTGGTTTCTGAGCAGATAAAGGCGCGGGCCGGTGAGACATCGCTGGAAACGGCTATCAGTCATCAGAAGTCCGCACTTAACACGCCGGCACAGCAGGCCATTCATCTTGCCCTTCCGGTGGTGGAAAGTAAAAACCTGGCCTTCAGCCATGTGGACCTGCTGACAGAGGCAAAGTCGTTTGCTGCAGAAGGAACCAGTTTTGCTGACCTGGGGCGGGAAATCAATGCGCAGATAAAACGGGGCGATTTACTGCATGTGGATGTGGCAAAAGGTTATGGCACAGGCCTGCTGGTTTCCCGTGCGTCGTATGAGGCTGAAAAAAGCATTCTTCGCCATATTCTCGAAGGTAAGGAGGCGGTCACGCCGCTGATGGAGAGAGTACCTGGCGAACTCATGGAGAAACTGACATCAGGACAGCGCGCCGCCACCCGCATGATACTGGAAACGCCCGACCGTTTCACGGTGGTGCAGGGCTATGCCGGTGTGGGTAAGACCACACAGTTCCGGGCGGTGATGTCAGCCGTGAACATGCTGCCGGAGAGTGAGCGTCCCCGTGTCGTTGGGCTGGGCCCCACGCACCGTGCGGTCGGGGAGATGCGCAGCGCCGGCGTGGATGCACAGACACTGGCGTCCTTTCTGCATGACACGCAACTGCAGCAGCGCAGCGGAGAAACGCCGGATTTCAGCAACACGCTGTTCCTGCTCGATGAGAGCTCAATGGTGGGCAATACCGACATGGCACGGGCATACGCCCTGATTGCGGCCGGTGGTGGTCGTGCCGTGGCCAGCGGTGACACGGACCAGCTGCAGGCCATCGCGCCCGGTCAGCCTTTCCGTCTCCAGCAGACGCGCAGTGCTGCCGATGTGGCCATCATGAAGGAGATTGTGCGTCAGACGCCGGAACTGCGGGAGGCGGTATACAGCCTGATTAACCGGGATGTGGAAAGGGCACTGTCCGGGCTTGAGAGTGTGAAACCGTCTCAGGTGCCACGTCTGGAGGGCGCATGGGCACCGGAGCACTCCGTGACGGAGTTCAGTCACAGCCAGGAAGCAAAACTGGCAGAAGCGCAGCAGAAGGCGATGCTGAAAGGCGAGGCTTTTCCGGATGTTCCCATGACACTGTATGAAGCCATTGTCCGCGACTATACCGGCAGAACACCGGAAGCACGGGAGCAGACGCTGATTGTTACGCACCTGAATGAAGACAGGCGCGTGCTGAACAGCATGATTCATGATGCACGGGAAAAGGCCGGTGAGCTGGGAAAAGAGCAGGTCATGGTGCCTGTCCTGAACACAGCGAATATACGTGACGGAGAACTGCGTCGTCTTTCCACCTGGGAGACACATCGGGACGCACTTGCCCTGGTGGATAATGTGTATCACCGGATTGCCGGTATCAGTAAGGATGACGGGCTGATAACCCTGGAGGATGCGGAAGGTAACACGCGGCTGATTTCGCCCCGGGAGGCGGTGGCTGAAGGTGTCACACTGTACACCCCGGACACCATCCGGGTGGGGAGCGGTGACCGGGTGCGCTTCACGAAGAGTGACCGGGAGCGCGGTTATGTGGCCAACAGCGTCTGGACGGTGACAGCGGTTTCCGGTGACAGTGTCACGCTGTCGGACGGACAGCAGACCCGGGTGATTCGCCCCGGACAGGAGCGGGCAGAGCAACATATTGACCTGGCCTATGCCATCACCGCCCACGGTGCGCAGGGTGCGAGTGAAACCTTTGCCATCGCGCTTGAAGGCACGGAAGGTAACCGGAAACTGATGGCCGGCTTTGAGTCAGCCTACGTGGCCCTGTCGCGTATGAAGCAGCATGTGCAGGTGTACACTGATGACCGTCAGGGCTGGACGGATGCCATCAACAATGCCGTACAGAAAGGGACTGCCCACGATGTGCTGGAGCCGAAAGCTGACCGGGAGGTCATGAATGCAGAGCGGTTGTTCAGTTCGGCACGGGAACTGCGGGACGTGGCGGCAGGGCGTGCCGTTCTCCGTCAGGCGGGACTTGCCGGGGGAGACAGTCCTGCACGGTTTATTGCACCGGGGCGCAAATATCCGCAACCGTATGTGGCACTGCCGGCTTTTGACCGTAACGGCAAGTCCGCCGGTATCTGGCTGAACCCGCTGACCACGGATGACGGAAACGGGCTGCGGGGATTCAGCGGTGAAGGTCGGGTAAAAGGCAGCGGGGATGCGCAGTTCGTGGCCCTGCAGGGCAGCCGTAACGGAGAAAGCCTGCTGGCTGATAACATGCAGGATGGCGTCCGGATTGCCCGTGATAATCCTGACAGCGGTGTGGTGGTGAGAATCGCCGGTGAAGGCCGTCCGTGGAATCCCGGTGCCATCACCGGTGGCCGCGTGTGGGGGGATATCCCGGACAACAGCGTCCAGCCGGGGGCCGGAAATGGTGAACCGGTTACAGCTGAAGTGCTGGCACAGCGGCAGGCTGAAGAGGCCATCCGCCGTGAAACGGAACGTCGCGCAGATGAAATTGTCCGTAAAATGGCAGAGAACAAACCTGACCTGCCGGATGGCAGAACAGAGCAGGCTGTCAGGGAGATTGCCGGGCAGGAGCGTGACCGGGCTGCCATAACTGAACGGGAAGCCGCGCTGCCGGAGAGTGTGCTGCGTGAATCACAACGGGAGCGGGAAGCGGTCCGGGAGGTTGCCCGGGAAAATCTGCTGCAGGAGCGTCTGCAGCAGATGGAGCGGGATATGGTTCGTGACCTGCAGAAAGAGAAAACCCTGGGCGGAGACTGATACAGGAAGACAAACACTGATGACAACGGATAACACGAACACGACACGTAACGATTCACTGGCTGCCCGGACCGATACCTGGTTGCAGTCGTTTCTGGTCTGGTCACCCGGACAGCGGGATATCATCAAAACGGTGGCACTGGTGCTGATGGTACTGGACCACATCAATCTGATATTCCAGCTGAAGCAGGAATGGATGTTTCTGGCCGGGCGTGGAGCCTTTCCGCTGTTTGCCCTGGTGTGGGGGCTGAATCTGTCCCGTCATGCGCATATCCGGCAACCGGCCATTAACCGGCTGTGGGGATGGGGGATTATTGCCCAGTTCGCGTATTATCTGGCAGGCTTTCCGTGGTATGAGGGGAATATCCTGTTTGCCTTTGCAGTGGCGGCACAGGTGCTGACGTGGTGTGAAACGCGCAGTGGGTGGCGTACAGCAGCGGCCATTCTTCTGATGGCCCTGTGGGGGCCTTTGTCCGGCTCCAGTTACGGCATTGCCGGGCTGCTGATGCTGGCAGTCAGCCACCGGCTGTACCGGGCGGAAGACAGAACGGAACGTCTGGCGCTGGTTGCATGCCTGCTGGCTGTTATTCCGGCGCTTAACCTTGCCGCCAGTGATGCCGCGGCGGTGGCCGGCCTTGTGATGACGGTGCTGACCGTTGGTCTGGTGTCCTGTGCAGGGAAATCATTACCCCGTTTCTGGCCCGGGGATTTTTTCCCGGTATTCTACGCCTGTCATCTGGCTGTGCTGGGCGTTCTGGCGCCGTGACAGGTGTGGTATCTTTGACCGTAACAGGATGATTCGTCAGAGGCAGAACACAGCATGACAGAGCAGAAGCGACCGGTACTGACACTGAAGCGGAAAACGGAAGGGGAGACGCCTGTCCGCAGCCGGAAAACCATCATCAATGTCACCACGCCACCAAAGTGGAAGGTGAAAAAGCAGAAGCTGGCCGAGAAAGCAGCCCGGGAAGCAGAGCTGGCGGCAAAAAAAGCGCAGGCCAGACAGGCACTGTCCATTTATCTGAACCTGCCCACGCTGGATGAGGCCGTGAATACCCTGAAACCCTGGTGGCCGGGATTGTTTGACGGTGACACACCCCGGCTTCTGGCCTGCGGTATCCGGGACGTGTTACTGGAAGACGTGGCGCAGCGGAATATCCCGCTCTCGCATAAAAAACTGCGCAGGGCGCTGAAGGCCATCACCCGTTCAGAAAGCTATCTGTGTGCCATGAAAGCCGGTGCCTGCCGGTATGACACGGAAGGGTATGTGACGGAGCATATTTCTCAGGAGGAGGAAGCGTATGCGGCAGCGCGTCTGGATAAAATCCGCCGCCAGAACCGGATAAAGGCAGAACTTCAGGCCGTGCTTAATGAGAAATAAAAAAAGCCTCCCCGGAAACCGGGGAGGCTGAAACAATAAGGCTTAAAAGGAAATAACTTCCATGCCCGAAAGGAAATCGGTCCACTGAATTATTTACCACAATAATACTGACAACTAAAAGGGAGGGGCAGAAAAATGAATGGATTCAGAAACAGTTCACGGAACGGTCAGGTCTGGCGCTGGCAGCGTGCCGGAAGCCGGGCCGTTATTCTGGAAGTCAGTGGACGCTGGATGGAAGCGGCAGAAGCATGGCGACGGGCTGCCAGTGTTGCACCCCGGACAGACTGGCAGCAGTTTGCCCGAAAAAGGGCTGAACACTGCCACCGGCGCTGCCGGGGAAGGGTGTAACGAAAAAAGCAGCCTTCATTACTCCAGGTATTCAGAAGGCTGAATAATGCATGAGATTTTTCTTTTTTATATCTGGCCTGGCAGTATGACCAGTCAGCATTCATTATCACAGGATTATTGCTGTATTAAGTAATAGCGTGCTGTTTTGTGATTGATTTCATAAAACAAGACGTCGTTTAATATGCGCCTGAATATTCACGAGGGAAGTCTTTCTTTTTATATGGTGTTCCCGGAAATAAAATATTTTTTGTTATTGCTCACCCTGTTATGAATAAAAGGTAAAAACATGGAAGAAAATAATACGAGTACAGATAAAAACACCCTGACAGCCCTTATTGATTATGAAAACTGTGGCAGCCTGAAAAATATTTCCCTTGAGCAGTATGGGGAACTGATTATTTTTGTCGGGCCACAGCAGAACGTCGTTGTTCTTCCTGCAGACTCTTTTCCTGAAGGTGCGAGAATCACTATCAGGCAGGTGAGTGGTGTGTCCAGGAATAATGTCGATTTTCATCTTGTTCTGGAGCTGGGGCGGATAAGCTGTTGTGCAGCAGGGAAAGATAAAACATACCACATCATTTCATCGGATAAGGGATATGACGGTGTTATCAGGACGCTGAAAGAAGCCGGTATTACCTGCATTCGTCGTGATGTACCGGAAAGTATTGCTGCTGCCGGTGAGTCTGGTGCAGACAAAAGTAACTGCCTGAAACAACCTTCTGTTCCTGAAAGTGATATCGTCAGCCGTTGGGCAGGAAAGCTGCAGCAGATAGCCGGCAGCGGAGCCGGTAATATGCCTGTGTCCGTCGAAACATTTAATAATTATTTAAAGTCACACATGCGTGACGAATGGAACAAAACCCGGGCAGTGGCGATAAGGAATGAACTGGTTCGTCGGGGAGTCACAGAAGTCAGGGAGAAAAAGATAATCTGGAAAAAGGCGAAAAAGGAGAATAAAGCATGAGGTATCGCAGCTGTGCTCAGATAAAAACAGCCCCCGTTGCGGTTGCGGAGCGAAGGGGGCTGAAAAGGGGAATTAAGGATGATTGTTATTATGGTGAACCAGAAGGTTATCCCTGTCTGTAAGCTGAATCGGACTAAACGACATAATACCTGTAACATCACTGAAACATCAGCGGTATATGTGGTGTGTATGAATATCCCGGCAGGATTAATTCTTCTGTGAGGAAATGCATTGATAAGAAACAGAATAAGTCGGTGGTAAGGAAAATGAATTTATTAATTCAGTATCCGTTTATCAGATAAAAAAGGGAAAGAGTATGGTGAAACTGATTATTTTTATTCTCATTGTTCTGATTATTGCAGCGTTACTTATCCGGATTATCCTCAGAAGTGTAAATCAGCATTCTCCTTTGCTGATGCAATTGCATGCGGCAGGTATACGGACCGGTGATGCAGAGCGAATACTGTCCAGCGGTGAATACTGGCAACGTCAGAAGACGCTGCTGACAGAAAGGGAAGTCAGTTTTATGAAAGGACTGTTCAGAATTGTGGATATGAAGCGGTGGTATCTGTGTCCGCAGGTACGGGTCGCGGATATCGTCCAGCTGAACGGGAATATCCGGCCACGATCACGCCAGTGGTGGCAGTTATTCAGAATGGTGTCTCAGTGGCATGTTGATGTGGTTATCGTTGAGCGGCGTTCGTTCAGTATTGTTGCAGCAGTAGAGCTGGATGATGCCAGCCATTTACGACCGGAACGCAGACGCCGGGATATTCTTCTGGAAGAGGTTCTGAGGCAGGCTGGTATTCCGTTGCTCAGAAGCCACGATGCCAGAAAACTGCTGCAGATGACCGGAGAATGGCTGAATACAACAGGGGCTGATCAGCAGTCCCCGGAACATCGTAGCTGACGCCTTCGCGTTGCTCAGTTGTCCAACCCCGGAAACGGGAAAAAGCAAGTTTTCCCCGCTCCCGGCGTTTCCATAACTGAAAACCATACTATTTCACAGTTTAAATCACATTAAACGACAGTAATCCCCGTTGATTTGTGCGCCAACACAGATCTTCGTCACAATTCTCAAGTCGCTGATTTCAAAAAACTGTAGTATCCTCTGCGAAACGATCCCTGTTTAAGTATTGAGGAGGCGAGATGTCGCAGACAGAAAATGCAGTGACTTCCTCATCTGGCGCAAAACGAGCATACAGAAAGGGGAATCCGCTTTCTGATGCAGAGAAACAAAGATTATCAGTGGCCCGTAAAAGAGCTTCGTTCAAGGAAGTAAAAGTATTTCTTGAACCAAAGTATAAGGCCATGCTCATGCAAATGTGTCATGAAGATGGCCTGACTCAGGCTGAAGTTCTGACCGCACTGATAAAAAGTGAAGCGCAAAAACGATGTATGTGATGATGGGCTTACATTCTTGAGTGTTCAGAAGATTAGTGCTAGATTACTGATCGTTTAAGGAATTTTGTGGCTGGCCACGCCGTAAGGTGGCAGGGAACTGGTTCTGATGTGGATTTACAGGAGCCAGAAAAGCAAAAACCCCGATAATCTTTCTATGTTTGGCGACGAAGAAGATTACCGGGGCTAACAAGAAACCGTATAGCCAACAATTCAGCTATGCGGGGAGTATAGTCATATGCCCGGAAAAGTTCAAGACTTCTTTCTGTGCTCGCTCCTTCTGCGCATTGTAAGTGCAGGATGGTGTGACTGATCTTCAACAAACGTATTACCGCCAGGTAAAGAACCCGAATCCGGTGTTTACACCCCGTAAAGGTGCCGGAACGCTGAAGTTCTGCGAAAAACTGATGGAAAAGGCGGTGGGCTTCACCTCCCGTTTTGATTTCGCCATTCATGTGGCGCATGCCCGTTCGCGTGGTCTGCGTCGACGCATGCCGCCGGTACTGCGTCGACGGGCCATTGATGCGCTGCTGCAGGGGCTGTGTTTCCACTATGACCCGCTGGCCAACCGCGTCCAGTGCTCCATCACCACACTGGCCATTGAGTGCGGACTGGCGACGGAGTCTGCTGCCGGAAAACTCTCCATCACCCGTGCCACCCGGGCCCTGACGTTCCTGTCAGAGCTGGGACTGATTACCTACCAGACGGAATATGACCCGCTTATCGGGTGCTACATTCCGACCGACATCACGTTCACACCGGCTCTGTTTGCTGCCCTTGATGTGTCTGAGGATGCAGTGGCAGCTGCGCGCCGCAGTCGTGTTGAATGGGAAAACAGACAGCGCAAAAAGCAGGGGCTGGATACCCTGGGTATGGATGAGCTGATAGCGAAAGCCTGGCGTTTTGTGCGTGAGCGTTTCCGCAGTTACCAGACAGAGCTTAAGTCCCGTGGAATAAAACGTGCCCGTGCGCGTCGTGATGCGGACAGGGAACGTCAGGATATTGTCACCCTGGTGAAACGGCAGCTGACGCGCGAAATCGCGGAAGGGCGCTTCACTGCTAATCGTGAGGCAGTAAAACGCGAAGTGGAGCGTCGTGTGAAGGAGCGCATGATTCTGTCACGTAACCGTAATTACAGCCGGCTGGCCACAGCTTCCCCCTGAAAGTGACCTCCTCAGAATAATCCGGCCCGCGCCGGAGGCATTCGCACGCCTGAAGTCTGTCAGCGAACAAAAAAGCAGCACTACATACAAAAAACAATCTCACCATCCACCTTCTGGAGCATCCGGTTCCCCCTGTTTTTAATACAAAATGCGCCTCAGCGACGGGGAATTTTGCTTATCCACATTTAACTGCAAGGGACTTCCCCATAAGGTTACAACCGTTCATGTCATAAAGCGCCAGCCGACAGCCTTACAGGGTGCAATGTATCTTTTAAACACCAGTTTATATCTCCTTTAAACTACCTAATTACATTCATTTAAAAAGAAAACCTATTCAGTGTCTGTCCTGTGGACAGACAGATATGCACCTCCCACCGCAAGCGGCGGGCCCCGACCGGAGTCGATTTAGTTACAACATGCAAAAACAGCCCCCGGAAAAACCCCGGTCCAGCGCAGAACTGAAACCACAAAGCCCCCCTCATAACTGAAAAGCGAGGCCGCCCCCGCCCAAAGGGCGGGAACAACATCGCTTTTAATTATGAATGTTGTAACTAAGCAGCATCATTGCTGTCAGTCTTCTGGCTGGACGTATCGAGTACACGCTCGTAAGCGGCCCTGACGGCCCGCTAACGCGGAGATACGCCCCGACTTCGGGTAAACCCTTGTCGGGACCACTCCGACCGCGCACAAAAGCTCTCTCATAGCTGAAAGCGGGTATGGTCTGGCAGGGCTGGGGATGGGTAAGGTGAAACCTATCAATACGTACCGGCTTACGCCGGGCTTCGGCGGTTTTACTCCGGTATCACATGTAACCACAGCGTGCCGCCTTCCATGCCGCTGACGCGGCATATCCTGGTGACGATATCTGAATCGTTATATACTGCGTATATACGTGGTAATGACGAGGTGGCAAATGGCACAGGTTAATATGAGTTTAAGAATTGACGCTGAACTGAAGGATGCTTTTATGGCCGCTGCAAAAAGCATGGACCGTAATGGCTCTCAGTTAATCCGGGATTTTATGCGCCAGACCGTTGAACGGCAGCATAATACCTGGTTCCGTGACCAGGTTGAGGCAGGACGTCAGCAACTCAAGCGCGGTGATGTGCTTCCCCATGACATGGTCGAATCCTCCGCTACTGCATGGCGGGATGAAATGAGCAGGAAGGTCACCGGTAAATGATGGAGATATTCTGGACCATGCTGGCCAGCCAGGACAGAAAGCGCATTCGTGAGTACATTGCGGAGCAGAACCTGATGGCCGCCATTGAACTGGACGAACGGATTGGTTATTCAGCCAGCAGCCTGGCCGGGCAACCGTATAAAGGTCGCAACGGTCGTGTGGAAGGTACCCGGGAACTGGTTATTCACCCGCATTTTGTTCTGGTTTATGAGGTCGACAGCCAGTGGGGAAAAGTGTATATCCTGCGTGTATTGCATACCGCACAGAAGTGGCCATAGACATAGAAGAAGGGCTTTTTGATGGGATTGTATATCAATGTGCTGTGACCGGGCATATGTAGGGGGGTAATAATGAGCTTGCAAAGCATAAAAGAAGACATTAAAAGAAAATTCAATCAATCGTTATATGTTGTAACTGAATTATTGCTCGATATCGCTTTAATCGAATCACTTAAAGTTATTAAAATTGATCAAAAACAGATAAAAAAATTACTGCAAGTTACTGGCTCATATTTTATTGAAAAAAACGACCTTATTTATGATGAAACAGTTATACGTGCTTTAGAAAAAGACAATATTAACAGGGAGTTTATAGTTGATTTATTACGTGATATACAAAATGATAACGAGATAAATACTGATATAGATTTAACTAACTTCTTAGATGCAATGAAGAAATATGCAAAGGATAATGTTAAAGAATATATTTTGTTGGATTCTGGTTTAATAGATAATTATGAGGAGCTAATTAATAAAAGCATTGATTTTATACTTGAACATGTGAGTTATATGCAGGAGACAATTGATTTAATAAAAAAAAGTGAATCTCCAAATAAAGAAAAAATGTTACAGATAACTTATTTTTCATATGCAAGAACAACCGCAACTTATGTAGACGATGCTTCAAAAGAGTTTATACGGGGTGCATATAGTATTTGCCATCGATATATTTTAAAAGAACTACTCAAAAAGAAAAATACTCAAAAAAGTATATGTGAAGTATTTGAAGATAATTTAAATAATGTCACTAATAAAGGTATTGGGAGTGTTAAATATATCTTAAAGGATTTTTTTGGTTTTCCTGAAACCTTTCGCCATTATTCTAATAGACATGATTTGGAAAAAAGGTTTCTGATATATAAGAATTTCGCAAAATACAGAAATAAAATAGTTCATGAAAATGTCATTGAACCTGAAAAATTTAACTACATTATGGGGAATTTTGATAAATGTGATAAATTTTTCTATAGCGTGCTTGAATTATATAATTCAAATGAAAACCAAGAACTGTTAATTGAAGAAATTGTTAACCTTTGTTCAAAGATTGCTAATGAACGTAGCGATATATTAGAGAAATTATATGAAAAGTCAAAAGATTACCTTCCCTACAGCTACAACTAAATAGGAGTTGCCTGGAAAACGGAATTTCCCATGCTAAGAGCATGAAGTTGGAGCAGTTTGGAGATCGGAAATTTTTGTTCGTTAAGCGCATTATTTAATCAATCCCGATGTGTAACGGATTGATTTTCGCCGTTTTTCTCACAGATGAGCCCGTAGTACAGCCGGCTGGTAGCTGGCGCAAAGAGTTATTTTTCTGAGACCGAAAAACCACTGACGATGCGAACCCCTGTAACGGTGTCACGTATTTAATTAGTTAGTTGTGTATAATGAATGTACAATCACCAGAGCAGGAGCAGATTTATGCGTCCGGCAACATTTGAACCACAGCAGATTATTGAGGCAGGTCTGGCATTACAGGCCGAAGGGCGGAATATCACCGGATTCGCACTACGTAACCGCGTTGGTGGTGGTAATCCCGGGCATATTGAAATCACCAGAATAATGGCCGCAGTACAAGTACATTCTGTTTTTTGTTGAACGAACATTTGGCGGCTATAAGTGGCGAGTACAGACAACAATCGATTTGAGTACTGGAGGAGTTTGATTATTGGTGCTGTTTGTTCATAAGTGCTGTGGAATAATTTCATAATAACGACCCTGTTTATTTTGTGTAATGATTGGCAAGAAGATAACTTGATTAAGTTCCCTTTATCCAGCCTGATAGTGGGTAAAGGGAACTCAATAATAATTGAATCAGTTTATTAGCTTCATCGCATTTTTTTTTGTCTCTTCATCACTTTTTTGATCTTGTTGTGAAGAGGATTGAGATGAAGAATTAAAATCGGCCATCTCTTTTGGAAATAGCGATCTCAATATATTCACGATATCTGAAAATGTGGTTTCTTTCGTCAGCAGTTCACATAAAAGGAAAGGGGTCCTGGGATCTTGTCTGTATAAGGCCAGACCTGCCGTCAGTGCAGCCCGGTTAAGGCGGCTGCGTTCCCCTTGCGGGATACTGTCCAGTGTATCACAAACAATTTTATCTGTTTGATTTACATCTGGATTTAGCTTAAAGGCAATGGTTCTGCGCTTGTCCATCATTAATTACCTATGAGATACATACCGTTAACTAAATCATATTGAGAGTTATTGGTTTTGAAAAAACGTTCATCACGAATCTGTGTGTGTTTTTTTACTGCATCGCATATTAATTCTGCGCCACCACCTATAACCATAACATGAGTATAACCAGAAAATTCATTGAGCGTATTTAATACACGTTGCTCAAGTTTACGAAGTGCTTCATTCATTGCTTCGGTGACTATTGATATTTTGTTCTCATCATTAATTCGTTGCTTCAGATAGTTATTATCTTTTCTGTGAATAATTATATCGTCAGCAAGATAGCTACTTCCTTTTGTTCTCGCAAGAGAAAGGGCATCTTTTACTGCAGATGTGACCAGAGATACACCAAGAGATGAGTCTCCGTATATTTTACTGATCCCCGATAATTTTCCCATTACCTGAGAAATATCTAATGTGGTGCCCCCGAGATCTATAATTAATAAAGAATCTAACTCATCCAGTTCTTGTAGAACTTCATAACCTGCCGGTATAGATTCAGGCATGACTTTTACATCTTTTATTGTGAATGTATCCCCACCATTTAATGTAATTTTTTTCCGGAAGTTTGCTTTCTTACGCTCAATATTTTCCGTATTGGGTTGGTTATTCCTGTCGTAATACTCTGTCAGAGGAAGTGTGCAAACAATATCCACTTCGCTTACCGGCAGACCACTGGTCAGTAAGGCGTGGTGCACCGCAACGACATTAACGTCGCTGTATTGCCATGCGATATTGGTTGTGACTACAGCATCCGGGCTGATTGGATCAAATGAATACTGTTCGCCGTTCAGTGTGTAGTTAAAGACCTTTTTATCACCAAAAGAGACTGCCCACTCGCGTTTGAAGCTGTTCGGGCTAATGTGCTGTTTAATTGTTCCGTCGTTTTCCTGCCACTGTAGTTTGATGTTTGTTGAACCGTCATCAATGAATACCAACATTTATAAAACTCCTCATGGTGTTTTTTTGGTGTGCTTTTGGGGTTGCTTTGGGTTTTAAATGGGTTTGTTTGTCAAGTTTACCCCATTTTAACTATCAATCAATGATTATTTGTGTTGTTTTTGGGTTTATTGTGGTGTGTTTTGGGTTGTTTTTGGGTTTTATTTGGCGAGTGACAAAAGATGTCGCTGTGCTCCTCTTTTTACTGCGCCGGCTGACGCGGCGCGGCAGGAACGCTGCCTGTGGTCAGTATCCCGCGTCCGGCCGGGCACGGGACGGGCGCTTTTACCGCTCCCGGCTGGCGTCGGTGGCAGTGTACGCCAGCCCGTCGCCCTTTTCTGATGAACGCCCTTCAAGCCGCTTTCGCGGCATATCCTCGCCGTCAAACAGACGACGGCTGCGGTATTCCACGGTCGGCCTGACCCGTTACCGGACGCGGTGAACAGCCCACAGGCCGCGGGGAACGGGCGCCACAGGGGCGCCCTCCCGGTGCTCTCTGCTGAAGCAGAAGTGAGAGGAGAATTCCCATGCCAAACTGGTGCTCAAATCGTATGCATTTTTCTGGTGAACCGGCACAGATTGCTGAGATTAAACGACTGGCCAGCGGTGCAGTCACACCGTTTTATCGCCGCGCCACAAATGAAGGTATTCAGCTGTTTCTGGCCGGAAGTGCCGGACTTCTGCAGACCACTGAAGATGTGCAGTTTGAACCGTGCCCCGGAGTGACGGCTGCCGGACGTGGTGTTGTATCGCCGGAGAATATCGCGTTCACCCGCTGGCTGACACACCTGCAGAACGGTGTGCTACTGGATGAACAAAACTGCCTGATGCTGCATGAACTCTGGCTGCAGAGTGGTACTGGCCAGCGTCGCTGGGAAGGATTACCGGATGAGGTCAGGGAAACCATCACCGTGCATTTCACCGCCAAAAGAGGTGACTGGTGTGGCTTCTGGAGTAACGAGGATGTATCGGTGTGGTGGAACCGTCTGTGTGACAATGTACTGCCGGAAAAAACCATGCCGTTTGACCTGCTGACGGTTCTGCCCACCCGCCTGGATGTTGAAGTGAATGGCTTTAACGGTGGTGTTCTGAATGGTGTTCCTTCTGCGTATCACTGGTATACGGAACAGTATGGCGTGAAGTGGCCTGTGGGGTATGAGGTGAATATCAGCCGTCAGGGAGAAAACTTCATTCAGGTGGATTTCGACACGCCGTGGTGTCAGCCGGAAAGCAACGTTGTTGCAGAATTAAGCCGCCGTTTCGGCTGCACGCTGGAGCACTGGTACGCCGAACAGGGCTGCAATTTCTGTGGCTGGCAGTTGTATGAGCGCGGAGAGCTCGTTGATGTGCTCTGGGGGGAACTGGAATGGTCTTCCCCTACAGATGACGATGAGCTGCCGGAAGTCACCGGACCTGCGTGGATAGTCGACAATGTGGCGCATTATGGCGGATGAAGTATGACGGAGACGGGCGGGCAACCGCCCGTTTCTTTTCCGGTAAAGGATGTCGCCGTGCTCCTCTTTTTACTGCGCCGGCTGACGCGGCGCGGCATAAACGCTGCCTGTGGTCAGTGTCCCGCGTCCGGCGGGCACGGGACGGGCGCTTTTACCGCTCCCGGCTGGCGTCGGTGACAGTGTACGCCAGCCCGTCGCCCTTTTCTGATGAACGCCCTTCAAGCCGCTTTCGCGGCATATCCTCGCCGTCAAACAGACGACGGCTGCGGTATTCCACGGTCGGCCTGACCCGTTACCGGACGCGGTGAACAGCCCACAGGCAGCGGGGAACGGGCGCCACAGGGGTGCCCTCCCGGTGCCCTCTGTAAGAGGAGGAGTGCTGTTATGTCCCGTTTTATCCTGGGTGACTGCGTGCGTGTTATGGCCACGATTCCTGATAACGCCATTGATTTCATCTTAACCGACCCACCATATCTCGTCGGTTTTCGTGACCGTTCCGGGCGCACCATTGCCGGTGACGTTAACGATGACTGGCTGCAACCTGCCAGTAATGAGATGTACCGCGTACTCAAAAAAGACGCACTGATGGTCAGCTTCTATGGCTGGAACCGTATTGACCGCTTTATGGCAGCCTGGAAACGCGCCGGATTCAGCGTTGTAGGGCACCTTGTGTTCACCAAAAGCTACACATCCAAATCTGCGTATGTCGCGTACCGTCACGAATGCGCCTACATCCTGGCAAAAGGCCGTCCGGCGCTGCCTCAGAAGCCATTACCCGACGTGCTGGGCTGGAAATATTCGGGCAACCGCCATCACCCGACGGAAAAGCCTGTTACCAGCCTGCAACCGCTGATTGAGAGCTTCACACACCCGAACGCAATTGTGCTGGACCCGTTTGCAGGCAGCGGCTCAACCTGCGTCGCCGCCCTCCAGTCCGGACGCCGGTATATCGGTATCGAGCTGCTTGAACAGTATCACCGTGCCGGACAGCAACGACTGGCCGCCGTGCAACGGGCCATGCAGCAGAGGGCCGCGAATGATAACTGGTTTGAACCGGAGGCTGCGTAAATGAACTATGCCGGACACGAAAAACTGCGCGCCGAAGTGGCGGAGGTGGCCAATGCCATGTGCGACCTGCGTACAACCATGAATGAGATGGAGCAGCGGTACAGCTTTAATGCCGACACCCTGCCGGAACGTCTGGTGCGTCAGACGCTGTTTCGCGCAAACCGCCTCCTGATGGAGGCATATACCGAAATTCTGGAACTGGATGCGTGCTTTAAAGACTGAGAAGGAGACGAGAATGTACGGAACATGCGAAACGCTGTGCCGGGAGCTGGCAGCAAAGTATCCGGGAGACACGCCACTGATGCTGGTTATCTGGTCTCCGGAAGAGATTCAGGCACTGGCTGACGGTATGGAAATTTCTCTGACCGATCATGAAATCAGGACCGTCCTGGCGCGCATGGAGGACATCCCGGAAGACCAGCGGACTGAATCCGGTATTTCTTCCGCCGCGGTGATGGAGATTATCAGCAACGTGAGCGAAAACCGCCAGGTGACCGTCCCTGCTGAACTGCTGGCGTCCCTGATTCAGACCGCTGAACAGGCACTGTGGAAACGTGAGTGGGCCGCCCGTGATAACGGCCTCGCCGTCCCGGAATGCGTTACCCGCCGTCAGGCGGTGGTTAATCAGGCCCGCACCCTGCTGAAAAACAACACACACGAAAACAACTGATGTTATCGCCGCCTGCCCTGCGGGCGGCGATACAGGGAGAACGCTTAATCATGAACGAAAACAGCACGCTGAACGCACTGATTTGTCGTCACGCCCGTAACCTGCTGCTGGCGCAGGGCTGGCCGGAAGAGACGGATGTTGACCAGCGAAATCCGAACTATCCGGGCTGGATCAGCATTTACGTGCGGCTGGATGCGCCCCGGCTGGCGACGTTACTTATCAACCGTCACGGCGGCGTACTGCCGCCGCTCCTGGCCTCCGCCATTCAGAGACTGACCGGAACCGGGGCGGAACTGGTACTGTCCGGCAGTCAGTGGCAGTCGCTGCCGGTACTTCCGGCAGACGGAACGCAGGTGTCTTTCCCGTATGCCGGAGAATGGCTGACCGAAGACGAAATCAGGGCTGTTCTTGATGCGGTGCACGATGCGGTACGAAGCATCTGTTACCAGGTGGCAGAAGATGCGCGGCGTATCCGTGCGGCGCTGACCACCACCGGTCAGACGTTGCTGACCCGCCAGACGCGCCGCTTTCGCCTGGTCGTGAAGGAAAGCGATCACCCCTGCTGGCTCGATGAAGATGACGAAAACCTGCCCGTGGTGCTCGATGCCATCGTGAACCGGGGCGCACGTTTTTCGTCGGTGGAAATGTATCTGGTCAGTGAGTGTATTGAGCATATCCTGTCCAGTGGGCTGGCCTGCGATGTGCTGCGTATACCGGATGAACCGCCTCGCCGCTGGTTTGACCGTGGTGTTCTGCGGGAGGTGGTCCGGGAAGCCCGGACCGAAATCCGCAGCATGGCGGATGCCCTGGCCAAAATCCGGAAATGATGACACTGGCGGGGTAAATCCCCGCCTTTTTCCTGCCGGTCCCCGGACAGAGCACAAAGGAAGTCGCCGCCGGCTCCGCTTTACCCGGCCATGCAGAGCATGGCCTTGTGGTTTTTCAGTTATGTGGCCTCAGCGTCGTGTGCGGGCTGTGCCGTGCCTCCATCTTAGCCGGGCTGGCGTTGATGCAAGGGTACGCTTCGCCGCTGCGGTCACCCGGTCCCTCCTTCCCGTCTGCCGTGATTTTCCGGTCGTTCGTCCGCTCAGGTTTCGCGGCCTCACCCTGCAACTCCCGTCAGCCGTGTGCGTCAGGCTGCGGCTTCCCTTGCGCCCTGTGCATCCCCGCCTTATCGCCCGGCTTTTATGGAGGCACGGCACCGCCCGGTGTCGCGGAATATGTGAACAACGGAGGAAAACATCATGCAATATGCGAAACCTGTCACTCTGAATGTTGAAGAGTGCGACCGTCTCTCCTTTCTGCCTTACCTGTTTGGCAACGATTTTCTGTATGCCGAGGCGTATGTGTACGCGCTGGCGCAAAAAATGATGCCGGAATATCAGGGCGGCTTCTGGCACTTCATCCGCCTGCCGGACGGTGGCGGTTACATGATGCCGGATGGCGACCGTTTTCATCTGGTTAACGGTGAAAACTGGTTTGACCGTACCGTGAGTGCTGATGCCGCAGGCATCATTCTGACTTCCCTTGTGATTAACCGCCAGTTGTGGCTGTACCACGACAGCGGGGATGCAGGACTGACCCAGCTTTACCGGATGCGCGATGCGCAGTTGTGGCGTCACATCGAATTTCACCCCGAATGCAACGCGATTTACGCGGCTCTGGACTGATTAACGGACGGGGCGGCAATGCCGCCCCTGTAAAGGAGACGAGAACATGTACTGTACTGTTAAAGAAATTATCCGTGATGTACTGGATACAGACGTGCCGGACAGTGAATGCGTTTTTGCCGTGGTGCTGACCCGTGGGGATGTGCGCCACATAGCCCAGGACTGGAGTCTGACAGACGATGAGCTGGAAACCGTCATGCAGCGACTGGACGATGCCTTTGAGCATGGTGCGGATGTCAGCATTGTTCACGACGTTGTTCGTGAGCTGATGGAAGAAAAGCGCGCCAGCCGTCAGGTGACAGTTCCGGCGGTGATGCTGGAAAAAGTGATGGCGCTGGCAGGCAGTGAAATGAAGCGCCTGTATGCCGTCGGGAGTGAGAACTGGGGCGACGGTGATGCGTTCGTCAGGGAGGAACGCGAAGCAATGGGCGTTGTGTTACAGGCGCTGGACGGGGAGCACATGTCATGAATATCAGCACAGAAACCCGCGAAATTCTGCGTAATTACAAAACCGTGATTAATGCGCGGCGTCGTGAAATGGGGCAGAAACCGCTCTCCACAGCGCAGATTGTTGATGAAATCTGCGATTTTGTGGCGAATCAGCAGGCGGTTTTCCTCGGTGGTCACTACATCCTGCAGGGTAACAGAAACAGGTGATACAGAGGCAGGCGGTGGAGGCCGCCTGTCAGCCCGCGCGAAAACCCCTGGCAGGCTGGCGCCTGCCGGAAGGGAAGCGGGCCACGCTGGCGCGTCGCCCGTTACCCTTCCCGTTTGTGATGTGTCCGGAATGTTTTTTTCTGATGGTATGACCCTGTTCCTGTTGTTGTTGTTGTTCTTTTCTCTGCTGCTCTGATTCTGACTACTGCAGTGTTGTCCTGTCTGCCTGCGCACCTTCGGCTCCCGGCTGCCTGGCGGCATCCGGTCGTCAGGCCCGACTCCGACAGGCAGCTGCTGACGCACCCGCCAGTCTCCGCCGAACCCGCTGGCGCGGTTTCGGGCTGTCGCTACGGTCCGATGCGTCAAAACCCCCGGCTTGCAGCGACCGTTCCGGTCGCGCCGCCTCTGTCGCGCCGTGGCCTGCGCTCCCGGCATCCCGGCAAAAGGCCGCCGGGATGTAAGGCGCAACGCCGTTTCGCGCACGCGCTCTCCGTCGTTGCGGCGGGTCCCTGCTCATTGCCTGCCGGGTGCCACACACCCGTTTGAGTCCCTGTCGCCGGGGGCTGATACAGCCACAACCTGCCGCACTGACTGTCCAGGGTAAATGAACAGCCCACAAAATTTTTTACCCAGAACCCGGTAAAAAATTTTGCGTTCTGCCCAGGACAGGTGCGTCAGGCCGTGGCAGTGATGCCCCTTGCGGCGAAGGTTCTCAAACGGGTGAAGTTCATACCACAGGGAATACAGCAGCAGGTTCCCGCGAAACGTCAAAACCGCGGCTCCCGAAACTCAACGGGTGATGTTCTTTAAAAATCAGGATTTATTTCAGGCTCCGGCAATACGCATTTATGTGTTCTGTCAGTCATCCGGCTGGCAGGTAATGAGAACGCAGAAACAGAAGGAGGAAAACACCGGAGAACGTCAGACGCAGATATGAAAAAAGCAGGTCAGGGACCTGCTTAATCCATGCCGCAGAGACTGCACGAACAGTTTTTGCGGCTCCATTCAACAGTCATAAGGAGTTTCATTTATGACAGTCAGTATTGTTTCACCTTCCGCAGCGGCTGTAAAGCCCCGCCGTCATCCCCGTTTCAGACGCGAAGACATCCCCGCGCCGGAAATTGACCCCGTGCTGAAAGCCTTCGGGCGACACATAGCCCGGAGTTTTCACCGGGGGCGTGGTGTACACATCCCCGCCATGAAAAACACGGCCTTTGGGCAGGTGCTCCGCACACTCGAACTGAAACGCGCTTTTAACTGATGAGGTGAGCCGCCCCGCGAGGGGCGGCAACAGACGGAAGGAGAACATTTTATGACATTAGCAGCAATCACCATGACCGCCCCGGAAGCCGCCAGCCCTGTGCAGATGTACCGTGCGACCTACTCACCGGATGACAACAAACTGCGCCTGTATGCCGTGTCACGTCTTGACCCGGAGACGTATAAAAAAGTGCATGATGCCGGTTTTCGCTGGGCACCAAAACAGGCGCTGTTTGTGGCGCCGGCCTGGACACCGGGTCGGGAAGACGTGCTCCTCTCACTTGCCGGAGAGATTGAGGATGAAGACAGCACGCTCGCTGAACGTCAGGAAGCACGGGCGGAGCGGTTTACCGGATACAGCGGAAAGCGGGCCAGTGAATCCGCACAGGCACTTGATGAAGTGGAAAGACTGGCCGCGATGATCCCGCCCGGTCAGCCCATTCTTGTGGGGCATCACAGCGAACGCCGCGCCCGTCGTGATGCACAGCGTATTGAAAACGGCATGAAACGTGCCGTGATGCTCTTTGAACGTGCGGAATACTGGGAAGAACGCGCGCGGTCGGCACGGCTTCACGCGAAGTATAAAGAACGTCCGGACGTTCGCTGGCGTCGCATCAAAAAAATCGAAGCTGATTTGCGCAAGGCTGAAAAGACCATCGCACAGTCGCAGAAATATCTGACGATGTGGCGGGCTGAATCGCTGGATCTGAATATGGCAAAATTCATCAGCAGTTATGACCGTATCAGTGCCTGTTTCCCGCTGGATACGTATCCGCGCCCGGCAGAAAAAAGCCAGTATGAAGGGAGCCGGTCGTTATGGTCGGCCCTGGATGATGACATCATCACCACGGAGCAGGCCCGCGAAATTGCGATCCGCTGTCATGAACGGCAGATTCAGCATCAACAACGCTGGGTTAACCACTATCAGAACCGCCTGATCTATGAGCGTGCCATGCTGGACGAAAGCGGCGGCGTGGTTACCCGGACACAGGATTTTGAGCCGGGCGGACAGGTTTTCAGCCGGGGCGAGTGGCTGACCATCATCCGTGTGAACAAAAGCAACGGGGCGGTGAGTTCAGTCACAACGCCGAATTACAGTTTCCTCGGGTACAGCGGCACGATGAAAGTGACGCCCGATCGCATCACGGACTACAAAGCACCATCGGCAGAAGAGGCTGCCGTCGCCAGCCAGGCCGCGAAGCGTCCGCCGGTAGTCAACTATCCGGGGGAAGGTTTCCGGGAAATGACAAAGGCACAGTGGGCCGCCCTGCCCCGGGACTGTAAGGCCGTGCGCAGTGTGGCAGAAGCAGAAGACCACGGGGCATACCGCTACCGCCGCACAATGGACAATAATTTCCGTCTGGTGAATGTGTATATCACCGACATGAAAATTACGGAAATCCCACAGAAATAAGGTATATCCCCCCGGGAAATCCCCGGGGGATGACGGAGATAATGACATGCACAGTCAGTTAAGAGAACGTATCCGGCTGATGCGCGCAAGGCTGGATAACGCCGCGCCGGTTGCTGAAATCCGGGCTGAATCTCAGCTTTTTGTGACTCCTGCCCCGGTCTGTGATCGCCTGGTGACGCTGGCGGAGATCAGCAACCGTGATCACATTCTGGAACCCTCTGCCGGCACCGGGGCCATACTGCGGGCGATTCGGGATACCGCGCCGGGGGCCATGTGTGATGCGGTGGAAATCAACAGCGGGCTGGTCCGGTATCTGCGGGAAAATTTTAACGGTGTCAGGGTTCAGTGTGGCGACTTCATGGAATGGCAGCCGGTGCAGTATTACAGCCGGGTTATCATGAATCCGCCGTTCAGCCACGGGCAGGATATCCGGCATATCCTGCGGGCCTTTTCCCTGTTGCGTCCGGGTGGCGTGCTGGTCGCCGTCTGTCTCAACGGACCACGCCAGCAGGAGAAGCTGTTGCCGTTTTCTGACGTCCGCGAGGAGCTGCCGCGCGGCACGTTTGCTTATACCCGTGTTCCGACGATGATTATTCGTCTGCGGGCCTGAAGACGCCGGGCAGGCGGGAGGATAAATGCCTGTCTGTCCGCGCCGGGAAAAAACGCGCGCCGGTGGCGCTGAAAGGGGCCGCGCTGACGCGCCGTCCCTTTCATTACGCGGACGTTCTGACGGGGGCTTCTGTCTTTTCAGACCTGTCATTTGCCTGTTACTGATGATGTTGTTGTTCCTGCTACTGCTACTGCTACTGCTACTGCTACTGTTCTTCTTTTTTCTGATGCTCTCATTACTGTCTGTTTTGTTGTTCTCCTGCTTATGCCTTTTCCGGGCGTCCCCCTGGCGGGGCGGGCTGTCGTGAACGGAGCCAGCGAAGCTGTCTCCGCCCTGGCGGGCTTCCATCCCTGACGCCAAACCCCCTGGCTTGCAGCGACCGTTCCGGTCGCGCCGCCTCTGTCGCGCCGTGACCTGCGCTC
>OAXB01000082.1_pt1 | contig 54035 bp, 35 predicted proteins | sample 1501541 | NCBI WGS metagenome assembly OAXB01 (sample SAMEA2580302, study PRJEB22360) | human gut metagenome | biome: human gut; feature: human-associated habitat; material: faeces | place: Denmark | collected 2008/2010
TCGATCAGCTCCCCCCCCTCCCCCCCCCCCGCGGCCCGCCCCCGCCAGTGGCTCGCCGGCGAATTCGGCGACACGCTGAACTCCAGCATCCACATGGCTCTGGGCGACGAATATGCCGTGTACTCGAAGGCTGGGTGGATCAACGGCGAAGGCGATTACTACGCGTTGAACGATGCGGGCATCGTCTCGTCGGCGTCGGGCGACTACGTGCTGGTCGTCATGACCGACGCGTGCGGCGAATACGGGCTGCTGACCGATCTGATCGCGCTGCTCGACTCGATCCACAGCGCGTCGATGAGCGCCTGACCCGCGCGGCCGGGGTGGTTTCCGCTCGCGGCGGATATCCAGCCAACATTCAGACAGTGAATTTAGTGTGTGCACTATGAACGGCAAACTGCGGGTGCACGGCCATTTCAACGGCCTGAAAACAACGCTGCTTTTCGCGTTGATGTGGGGCATCATCATGCTCATTTGGTGGGCCACCGGGGCTCGCCGCAGCACGCTGAGCGTATACATCGTCATCGGCTTGGCCACCACGTTCGCCTCCTACTGGTTCTCCGACAAGCTCGCCATCGCGTCGATGCGCGCGCGCGAGGTGTCGGAACAGGAGGCCCCGGCGCTGTACCGCATCGTGCGCGAACTGTCGGCCAAGGCCGGCAAGCCGATGCCGCACATCTATGTGGCGCCGACCATGAGCCCCAACGCCTTCGCCACCGGGCGCAACGAGCGGCACGCCGCCGTATGCTGCACGCAGGGCATCCTGCAGCTGCTCAACGAACGCGAGATCCGCGGCGTGCTCGGCCATGAGCTCATGCACGTCTACAACCACGACATCCTGACTTCGGCCGTCGCCTCCGCGATGGCGACGGTGATCAGCTATCTCGGCTACTCGCTCATGTATCTCGGCGGCGGGTCCCGCAACGACCGCGACCGGGAAGGCTCCGGTGCGTTCGGCCTGATCGGCGTGCTGATCAGCGTGGTGCTGGCGCCGATCGCCGCATCGCTGATCCAGATGGCGATCTCCCGTACGCGCGAGTACGACGCCGACGAGGACGGCAGCCTGCTGACCGGCGACCCGGAGGCCCTCGCCTCGGCGCTCAACAAGATCTCGTACGGCGCGCAGACCACGCCGATGGCCAAGACCGCCGGCACGCAGTCCGTGTCCGCGATGATGATCGCCAACCCGTTCTCGGCGACCGGTTTCTCGAAGCTGTTCTCCACCCACCCCCCGACCGACCAGCGCATCGCCCGCCTCATGCAGATGGCGCAGGACATGCGCGCCCAGGGCATCACGCAATCCTATGGGCCCGGTGTGGGCGTCGGCCGATGAGCTCGGCCGCGCATCTTGACGTGACCCAACCGGCGGTGGATGCCGCGGCTGGTTTGGCGTCGTCACCGTCCGACCCGCCCCTGCTCGCCCAGCTGCGGGCCGCCTTGCCGGCTTTGGGCGGCGGTGAGCGCCGGGTGATCTCCGCCATGCTGATGCATCCGCAGGATGTGCCCAATTGGTCCACGGCCGATGTGGCCGAGCACGCCGGCACGTCGCTGTCGACCGTGGTGCGGGCCTGCCAGCGGGTCGGCTTCCGCGGGTACCAGCACATCCGTCTGGAATTCGCCCGGATATCGGACGATGCCGAACGCGATGCGGCGGCGAGCGACACCGTCGCGGAGGAGCCGGCCGCTTCGGCCGCGTTCTCCAACGCGATCGCCGCGCTGACGGTCGCGGCGGGGACGATTGATTTTTCGGCCATGGACCGCGCCTCGGCGCTGCTGATGAACGCGCGCCGGATCCTATGCGCGGCGACCGGGTTCTCCTCCCCCCCGATACAGGACGCGGCGCTGCGCCTGTCCGTGGCTGGTCTGCCGGTGCGCGCTCCCGCCGACGTCATCAGCCAGCAGTTCTGCGCGCACACGCTGGCCGGCGGCGATGTGTGCCTGGCGGTGAGCTACTCCGGCGCCAACGTCCATACGCTGAACACCTGCCGGATCGCCAAGGAACGCGGCGCGGCGGTGGTGGCGGTCACCAACTTCTCCAAGGCCCCGCTGGCCGATCTCGCCGACGTCGCGCTGGTCACCGGGGTGATGCCGCAGGCGCACAGCGTCGATCCCGGGGCGGACCGCGTCGCCGAATTGGTGGCGCTGCAGGCGCTGTGCGCCATGGTCGGCGAGCGTTCCGCGGGCGACGGCGAAGACGACGTGCGCGAGGTGATCGCGGAATCGGTGACGGATTCGGCCGATCGTTGAGCGGTCCGTATCCGATTCGTATCCGGTGTGCATCCGTCGATATTTCCCAATGTTCAACTTGCCGTCGCCGATCAGTCATATCGGCGTCATTCCCGCGTAGGGTTCCTGCGGATAATCATTAGTGGAATTCATTTCATGGTTCACGGAATTCTGGAATAAAGCTGGTTCGCCGGGCTGAGGTAGTGCGGCGAGCCATGAGGAAAGGTAAAACATGAAGGTTCGTGCATATGCCACCGTCGCCGCGGGAGCGCTCGCGGCCATGATGGTGCTCTCCGGCTGCGGCAGCGCCGACGCCAACACCAATGCGGCATCTTCGGACACCGCCAAGGATTCGGCGCTCAGCGGCACCATCACCGTCTACACTTCCGAGCCGCAGGACAAGCTCAACGAGCTGGCCCGCGACTTCAACCAGGTCGAGCCGAACGTCAAGGTGCAGGTGTTCCGCGCCGGCACCGGCGACCTGAACGCCCGCATCGAGTCCGAGCAGGCCAACGGCGGCGTCAAGGCCGATATCCTGTGGGCCGCCGACGCCTCCACCTTCGAGAAGTACAAGAAGTCCGACTCGCTGGCCGCATACCAGCCGAAGGAGGCCGACAAGCTGATCAGCGGCGTGGCCGACGCGGACCACTACTACACCGGCACCCGCGTGATCCCCACGGTGATCGCGTACAACACGAACGCGGTCAAGTCCGCGCCGAAGTCATGGAAGTCCCTGGCCGACTCCCAGTACAACGGCAAGATCGTCATGCCGAACCCCTCGGTCTCCGGCGCCGCCGCCTACAATGCGGCCGTGTGGTACATGGACAAGAACCTCGGCGAGCAGTGGTTCACCGATCTGGGCGCCAACAAGCCCGTCATCGCCGACAGCAACGGCCCGGTCTCCCAGGCGGTCGCCTCCGGCACCCAGCCGATTGGCGTGGTCGTGGACTACCTGATCCGCGACCTGAAGTCCAAGGGCTCGCCGGTCGCCGTGTCCTATCCGTCCGAAGGCGTGCCGTTCGTCTCCGAGCCCATCGGCATCTTCAAGTCCACCAAGAACGAGAAGGCCGCTCAGGCGTTCATCGACTACGTGCTCAGCGAGCGCGGGCAGAAGCTCGCCGTCAAGCAGAACTACCTGCCGGTGCGCAACGACGTCGGCAGCCCGGAGGGCGCCCCGGCGCTCGACAAGATCAAGCTGCTCAACCCAGACCTCGCCTCGGTGACCAGCACCAAGAGCGAAGCGCTCAAGTCGTTCACGGATCATGTCGGCTGACACCATCGCCGTGACCTCCGCGAGGCGTTCCGGGCGGTCGCTCGGGGCGCTTCGCGTCGTATTATGGGTTTTTTGCCTGCTGTTCGTGGTGATGCCGCTGGGTGCGATCGCCGTGTACGGCATCTTCTCGTGGCGCGGCGCCGAAGTGCTCAACGGCGAAGTGCTGCAGGCCGCGATCAACAGCGCGGTGTCGTCGCTGTCCGCCGCCGTCATCGCCACCGTGGTCGCGCTGGCTTTGGCGATCTTCGTCGAGCACACCGATCTGCCCGGGCGCGGCGCGCTGCGCATGATCCTGCTCACCCCGCTGCTGGTGCCGCCGTTCATCGGCGCCATCGCGTGGACCGGCGTGTTCGGTCCGGCCAGCCCCATCAACATGCAGTGGACGCAGTGGTTCGGCCACACGCTGTGGAACCTGTACGGCGCCGACGGCGTGATCTTCCTGCTGGCGCTGCACGGCTACCCGGTGGCGTACCTGATGATTTCGGTCGCGCTGGACCGCGTGCCGTCCGAGCTGGAGGAGGCGGCGCGCATCAGCGGCGCGGCCCCGCTGCGGGTGCTGTCCTCGGTGACCTTGCCGCTGGTCGCCCCGGCCGCGCTGAGCGCGTTCATCCTGCAGGTGGTCAGCAATCTGGCTGACTTCGGCATCCCCTCGATCGTCGGCACGCCGGAACGGTACACGACGCTGGCCACGCTGATCTACCGCTACGTCCAGTCGGGGTCGGTCGACAACCCGCTGCAGGTGGTTGCCGGCATCGGCATCATGATGCTGGCGGTGACGATGCTGGCGTTGTCCGCCGTCAAGCGGATCCCGCAGCGCACGGTGATGTTCGCGCCGCGCTCCGCGAACGCGACGCCGCTGCAATTGCGCGGTCGCCTGCCGATCGCGGCGGTGCTGTGGGTGTTCGGCGCGGCGATCACGCTGCTGCCGCTGTTCGCCCTGGCCTCGCAGTCGCTGCTGGCTGCGCCGGGCATACCCCTGACCTGGCAGAACCTGACGCTCGACAGCTACCGGACCGCCTTCGAAAGCCCGACGACCATGGTCGGCCTGACCACGTCGCTGGCCCTGTCGATAGGGGCCGGCGTGATCTGCGGCATCGTCGGCATGGCGATCGGCTCGCTGGCATCCCGCTCGCGCAAGCGCTCCGACCACGCGCTCGGCAGCATCGCGCTGCTGCCCCAGTCGGTGCCCGGGCTGATCATCGCGGTCGGCTGGCTGCTGCTGGCTCCCCACGTCGGCCTGTTCAACACCCCGTGGGTGATCCTGGCCGCATACGTGACGGCCTTCATCGGACTGGTGGTGCAGACGGTCGAGGCGCCTCTCAAGGCCATTCCCGACGCACTGGTCGACGCCGCACGCATCAGCGGGGCTTCGCCGCTGACCGCCATGCGTGACGTCATCTGGCGGATGGGCGCTTCGGCCGCCGTCACCGGCGCGGCGATGGTGGTGCTGACCGCCGTGCGCGAGCTGACGATCTCGTCGCTGCTGCTCGCCCCCGATGCGCAGACGCTCGGCGTGGTCATATTCGGGCTGCAGCAGTCCGGCGCGTACAACGCGGCCGCGGCGCTGTCGCTGCTGATTACCGTTATTGGGCTCGCCGCGCTGCGGATGGTGACGCGGGCCATGAGAGGAAGATGAGCATGAACACACAACTGGCTGAGCCCGGAGCGAAGGTCGCCGACGCGGCGGTCGCCGACGCGGTGGACGTCGACGGGGTGACCGTGCGTTACGGCAACGGCAATCTGGGCCTCGACGACGTGAGTCTGAACGTGCGCCCGGGCGAATTCATGGTGCTGATCGGGCCGTCCGGCTCGGGCAAGACCACGCTGCTGCGCACGATCGCGGGATTCCTGAATCCGATGTCCGGCAGCGTGCGGATGAACGGCGAAACCATGGCCGCGCCGCACGTCAACGTGCCGCCCGAACGCAGGCATCTGGGCATGGTGTTCCAGCAGCACGCGATCTGGCCCCACATGAACGTCGGCCAGAACGTGGCCTATCCGCTGGTGCAGGCCCGCGTGCCGCGGTCCGAGCGCAGCGCGCGGGTCTCGAAGGCCCTCGCCATGGTCGGCTTGGACGGGTACGCCGACCGCGACCCCGGCGAACTGTCCGGAGGCCAGCGGCAGCGCGTCGCCATCGCGCGTGCCGTGGTGGCCGAGCCGCGCATGCTGCTGCTGGACGAGGCCTTGTCCGCATTGGACGAGCCGTTGCGCGAGGCGCTGCGCATCGAGTTGAAGCATATGACCGCGCAGCTGCATCTGACCGCCGTGCATGTGACGCACGACCGCGGCGAGGCGCTGGCGCTGGCCGACCGCATCGCGATCCTCGACCATGGGCGCATCCGTCAGATCGGCACGCCGAGCGAGTTGCTGGACAATCCGGCCAGCCCGATGGTCGCGGCGTTCCTTGGCGATGCCACGCTGATACCGGGCACCTGCGACGAGCGCGGGTTCCGCGCCGACTCGCTGCCGCTGACCGTGCCGCTGGATCATGTCGCCGCGCACGGCACCTGGGGCCATGGTGTGCTTGCCGTGTCGCCGCATGCCGTGTCGCTGGGTGCGTGGCACGGCGACGAGGGCTCCGGTGCCGGTTCCGGTTCCGGTTCCGGTGCGCAGGGCGCTTCGGCCGGTGCGCCGGTCGTGTCGGCGTCGCTGTACGGGCAGGTGGTCAACACGGTCGTCGTGAACTGGGGCGGACTGGAATTCCGGTGCGCGGTGAGCGGCATCGCGCCCAGAACCGGCGAGCCGGTGGCCCTGAATGTGGGCCGCGGCATGTTCTATCTGGACGGCGCCGGCGAACGGTAGGGGCGTGCGGCCCGGTGCCTGGGCGCCGTGGCCATGCGTGAAAGGCAACAGGAACGAATAAATGGATACAAGTGTCATGAATGGCAGTGAAGGAGCCGGTGGTACGGGAGCCGGCGGTACGGGAACCGGCACGGCGACCGCGGCGGACGGCGGCGAGGTGCGGTTCGAGCGGTGCAGCAACGCCCGGGTCGTGGAGCGGCGCGATGACGGCAGCCCGTGGCTGATCCGCTCCGCGGCGCCGGACGATCTGACCGACGCCGACGAAGCACGGTTGCGGGGGCTTGGAGTGTCCACCATCGTCGACCTGCGCGAACCCGGCGAGGGGCATCCCCGGCATTTCCGCGGCATCACGACCGTGCCGGTCCCGATATACCGCCTTGAAGGCGGAGCGCCGCGCACCGGCACGCTGGAAGGCATCTACGCGTTCATGCTCCGGCACCGCGGCGCGGATCTCGCGCGGGCCGTCGGCGCCATCGCCGACGCGCCGGGCGCGGCTTTGGTGCACTGCAGCATCGGCAAGGACCGAACCGGGCTGGTCGTCGCGCTGGCCCGGCTCGCCGCGGGGTCTGCCCAACAGGGGATCATCGACGACTACGCGCTTTCCGGGGGCCGGCTGGGCGACGCCATCCGCCGGCGCACGCTGGAGGAGGTCGACCAGGATGCGCCCGGCGAGCCCGAGCATTCCGACACCCTTCGCATGCGGCTGGACAGCCCGGTGAGCATGATGGCGTCGATCTGCGACCAGTTGCAGGGGCCGCAGGGCGCCGTGCGCTATCTGCTGCGCAACGGCCTGACGCAGACCCAGCTCGCGGCCCTGCGCGGCAAATGCGCGTCCGCCGGGCGGCTCACCATACTGCACCTGTCCGATCTGCATGCCGAGCAGCCCCCGGCACGGCTGTTCGGCCGCATCGACTCCCTGGATGCGGTGGCCAAGGTCCCCGATTACCTGCGCTCCCTGGCGGTTCGGCCTGATGCGATCGTCGTCACCGGCGATCTGATCCACCATGACGTTCGCGCCTATCGGCGGGTATGCGAGGCGCTGCAGCGGCTGTCCGACGATCTTGGCGCGCCGCTGTGCGTCGTTCCGGGCAACCATGACGACGTGGATGCCGCGGCGGATGCGCTCGGGCGGTATACCACGGCCGCCGTCGCGCCGCAGTCGTTCGGCGTCCGCGGGTACACCCTGCATCTGCTCGACAGCAGCGAGGGATATATCGCTCCCGAGGCGCTGGCCGGGCTGCGGAAGAGTCTGCACGCGCCGTGCGCGGGTGACGGGGCCGATCAGGACGGGGTCGGCTTGTCCGGTCGGGACTCGGCGAGCGGGAATTGCGGCGGTCCGTCGATTCTGGTCATGCACCACAGCCCCGTCGGATCGCTGATGCCGTCGCTGCGGCACATCGCGCTGCATAACGCGGATGCCTTGGCGGACGCGATCTCCGGCGCGGACGTGCGGCTGATCCTCGCCGGGCATTTCCACCATGCGATGCAGGGCGTGTTCCACGGCGTGCCGGTATGCGTGGCGCCATCCATGGCTTACGAACAGCGCATGGACGCCGGAACGGGGCTGGTCGAGGGGCGCAGCGGCGCCGCCTTCAGCATCGAGGAGCTCGGCCCCGAGGGACTGCGCGTCACGACGGTGCCGATGTCCCTTGCCGACGACACGCTGTTTTCGGTGCCGGCCGGCACCTCCACCCATCCGGGGCACCAGCATCATTCGCGGCCGAGCGTCGAGCTGGCGGCCGCGCGCTGATACGCCGTCGTTGCCTTCGCGTTGCCTCGCGTCGCTTTCGCGTCTTTTTCACGCCGCCGCGGATGCGCCGTGGCGGCATTGCCTCTGTCCCGTGATCCGTGGTAGACTGGCAACTCGTGCGCGCAAGTGTGCGAGCGCGGATGTAGTTCATCGGTAGAACGACAGCTTCCCAAGCTGTAGAGGCGGGTTCGACTCCCGTCATCCGCTCCACCAGAAACCGTTGGAATTCCAACGGTTTCTTTGTTTTTCGGGGTGCAGGCGGCGCTTCTGTGCCACGGGAGGCATAGGGCCCGTTTCAGTGCCCTACCGAGGTCCCATTGCTGTGCAGCCCCGTCACGGTGCGTCTTCGCTAGTATTTCGCGCCGTTACTTCGTTGAGTAATTCTGGCTCCCCTCAGCGAGGGGAGCCAGAATTACTCAACGAAGTAACGGCATGGGATACTAGCGCGCGGCGGCGAGATCCAGACCGGCCGCGTCGGCGACCCTGCGCCACCAGTCGACCAGCACCGGCATGGTGGCGTGCGCGTTCAACCCGCTGGGCTGGGGAATCACCCACAGCTGTGCGCCTCCGAACCGGTCGGTCTCTTCCGCGGTGAGGTCCTGCAGTCCCGGCGAGGCGGACTTGTCGGCGAACGCCTGCCGGTACGCCGTGATGCCCAGTATCGCAATGACCCGGGGATGGATCCTCGCGCACAGCTCCCGCAGCCGATCGGCGCCCTGGCGCAGCTCGGCGGTGTTCAGCTCGCTCGCTTTCGCGGTGGCGCGATTGACGAGATTGGTAAGCCCGATGCCGCGGTCGATCATCATGCGCTCATCGCGAAGATGCAGGCCGTAACTGGCGTCCACCTGCCACGGCGTGAGCCCCGAGGCGAAGAGCGACGGCCAGAATCGGTTGCCGGGATAGGCGAAGGGCGCGTTGACCGCGGCCGTCCATAACCCGGGGTTGATGCCCACGATAAGCAGTTTGGGGTGCGGGCAGCGGATGTCGTCGACCGTGCCGTCGACGAAACCGGCGAGCTCGGTGCGTTTCGGACGACGGCCTTCCAGCGGAGAATGTCGAATATCGCTCACGGGTTCCATGGTAGTCGTGCCCCGCTTACGGCGGTTTGCGGCGTAGGTTCGAGTTGTCGGTGCGCCGGTCAGTAGTGAAACCGGTTGTTCTGGATCGAATGGCGCATGTCAAACGTTATATGTGGGGGAGCGTCCGAGAGCGTGCACCGACAACTCGACTGTGCCGTACCAAAGCCCCCTCACGCCATCTGCATCAGCTGATCGATGGTGACGAATTCGTACCCTTGGGCGCGTAGATCGTCGATGATGCGAGGCAGCGCCTTGACGTCCTGCGAGCGGTCGCCCCCGCCGTCGTGCATAAGCACGATGGCGCCGTTGTGCGCGTTGCTGAGCACCGCGTCGTGGATGGCGTTCGGCCCGGGGCGCTTCCAATCCAGCGTATCGATGTCCCATAGCACGTTCATGTCGATCAGATCCGACGCGTCGGCCCACTGCTTCGTGCCGAACGCCCCGTACGGCGCTCGCAGGATCCGCGTATCCACGCCCGATGCGGCCTTGATGCCGGCGAATCCGCCGGTGATCTCGGCCCGCATCGCGGCCTTGTCCAGCTTGGTCAGATCCGGGTGCGTGTTGCTGTGATTGGCGATCTGGTGCCCCTCGGCCAGAGCGCGCTGCTCGACCGCCGGGAATGCCGCGGCCTGCGAGCCCAGATTGAAGAATGTGGCGTGAACGCCTTTGTCGCGCAGGATGTCGAGGATCGCCGGGCTCTGCGGGCCCGGCCCGTCGTCGAAGGTCAGCGCGATCACCTTGCGGCCGGCCGGTCTGGGGTTGAGCGGCTCGACCACCAGATCGACCGGCGGTTCGGTGACGCCCTTGTCGGCCTTCTTCCCGGACTTCTTGCCGACCCAGATCTCGCGCACGCCGTCGCGCCCGTGTTGCCTGACCCGTTGGATGGCGCCGCCGGCGATCACGATATTCGAGCCGTGCGGCACCGGTTCGCGGCTCACGTCATGTGCTTCGGTCGTATCCTTGCCGGATTCGACCGTCACGTCGGCGTGCTCGGGAACGGCGGTGGTCTCGCGGTCCCGCGCGGCGATCTCATGGCCGTTCACCGCGGTGCTGACCGGTTCCCCGCCATGCTGGTCGAGCACGTCGCCGGTGACCGCCAGCAACCGCCCGGGAACGGCGCCGAAATCATCGTTGCCGGCCATCAGCGCGCCCAGCGTGGTGTCGACGCGCATGCTGACCGATGAGCCGTTGACGGTGATGTCGATGGAACGCCAGTGGTGCTGCCACATCCACCACGACCATGCCGCCGCGCAGGCTCCGGCCGCGATCGCCACAGTGATCGCTATGCCGGCCAGCACACGCGGCCATACGCGCCGTTTGAGTGGCCTGTGGTGCCTGCCCAATGGCGGATTCACCCGTGATGCGTTGCCGTACATGCCTCTCCCTGTAATCCTATTGACGCTTGCGGCCGATCGGCCCGGCGCGCCCGCCTGCGCGACCGGTGCTTCCGGCGTGCGGCTCATGGCATGTAGCTTATTGTATGGCTGGTGGCGCGCGGAGCGCGATGCCCTGCGGCATCATGTCGTGCCATGCCGCGGCAAGGGGGTATTGCCCGGCATGGTTATGGATCGTTTCCGATCGTGCTGGTACTGCGGCCGGAGTGTTTCCGGGATTGGGATATGCCGGCCGGCCGCGCTCCGGCAGCGGTGCGTAGCCAAGGGATTCGGGGGTATACGCCGGGGCGGAAACGCGGGAATGACCCCATGAATTGCCGATTCCGATGCCCGCTGCGCCCCGTTCCGCCGGCATACCGCCATTCGGTGAGCTCCGCGCCGCGCGGGCAAGGTGATCTTGCGCACATTCGCCGCCGAGGCCTCCCCGACAATGCGATTCGTCACTCGGCGGCGGGATAATGGAAGCCATGACTATCGCAACTGCCGAACGCTATGCCGAAATGCTGGATGCCGCCCGCCACGGCGGATACGCCTATCCCGCGATCAACGTGACCAGCACGCAGACGCTCAACGCCGCGCTGCAGGGATTCGCCGAGGCCGAGTCCGACGGCATCATCCAGGTGTCGGTCGGCGGCTCCTCCTATTTCTCCGGCCAAAGCGTGAACGACCGCGTGGTCGGGTCGCTCGCGTTCGCCGCATTCGCGCACGAGGTGGCGAAGCGCTACCCGAACATCACGGTCGCGCTGCACACCGACCACTGCGCCAAGCAGTACCTGGACGGCTGGGTCCGCCCGCTGCTCGCGCACGAGGCCGAACAGGTCAAGCGCGGCGAGGAGCCGACGTTCCAGTCGCATATGTGGGACGGCTCGACTGTGCCGCTGGAGGAGAACCTGGACATCGCTGCGGAGCTGCTCGAGAAATCCGTCCGCGCGCATACGGTGCTGGAGATCGAGATCGGCGCGGTCGGCGGCGAGGAGGACGGGCATTCCGCGGAGATCAACGAAAAGCTGTATTCCACGCCGGCCGACGGCGTGCGCGTGGCGGAGCGGCTCGGCCTCGGCGAGCACGGCCGCTATATGGCCGCCTTCACCTTCGGCAACGTGCACGGTGCATACAAGCCGGGCGTGGTCAAGCTCCGCCCGGAACTGCTGCGCGACATCCAGTCCGAAGTGTGGGACGCGGCCCTCGACGGCCGTCTTGGGTCGCTGGGCGCGTCGGCGGTGTCCGCGTGCGCGCTGCCGGACATGCCCGAGCGCAAGCCCTTCGCGCTGGTGTTCCACGGCGGTTCCGGCTCCACGCCCGACGAGATCGCCCGCGCGGTGAGCTACGGCGTGGTCAAGATGAACATCGACACGGACACGCAGTACGCCTTCACGCGCGCGGTCGCCGGCCACATGTTCGCGCATTACGACGCCGTGCTCAAGATCGACGGCGAGGTCGGCAACAAGAAGCTGTACGACCCGCGCTCCTGGGGCCGCGAGGCCGAATCGGCCATGGCCGCCCGCGTGGTCGAGGCGTGCCGGCAGCTCGGCTCGGCCGGCAAGGCGCTGAAGTAGCGAAGCGGCGGGCGGCCTTCGGACTCGCGTTCGCCGGCGTGGTAGCGGTAGAGGCTGTACGGTAGTCTGTGTTCGGCGGAAAAGGCGATGTTGCGGAGGTGCGTTATGCCCGGAATCGTATTGATCGGTGCCCAGTGGGGCGACGAAGGCAAAGGCAAGGCGACCGATCTGATCGGCACCAAGGTCGACTATGTGGCGCGCTTCAACGGCGGCAACAACGCAGGCCACAGCGTGGTCGTGGGCGACGAGTCGTACGCGCTGCACCTGCTGCCGTCCGGCATCATCAGCCCGAAGGCCACCCCGGTCATCGGCAACGGCGTCGTCATCGATCCGGAAGTGCTGTTCGAGGAGATCGACGGCCTGCAGAGCCGCGGCGTGGACTGCTCCCGTCTGCTGGTGAGCGAGGCCGCGCACGTCATCGCGCCGTATCACCGCACGCTTGACAAGGTGACCGAGCGCTTCCTCGGCAAGCACAAGATCGGCACCACCGGCCGTGGCATCGGCCCGGCCTACGCCGACAAGATCAACCGCGTGGGCATCCGCGTCCACGACCTGTTCAACGAGCAGCATCTGCGCGACAAGGTCGAGGCCAGCCTGCACCAGAAGAACCAGATTCTGGTCAAGCTGTACAACCGCCGCGCCGTCGACGTGGACCGCACCACCGACGAACTGCTCGCGCTCGGCGAGCGGCTCAAGCCGTATGTCGCCAACACCGGCCTGATCCTCAACAAGGCCCTCGACGCGGGCAAGACCGTGCTGTTCGAGGGCGCGCAGGCCACCATGCTGGACGTCGACCACGGCACCTATCCGTTCGTGACGTCCTCCAACCCGACCGCCGGCGGCGCCTGCACCGGCACCGGCGTCGGCCCGACCAAGATCACCCGCGTGATCGGCGTTTCGAAGGCGTATGTGACCCGCGTCGGCGAGGGCCCGTTCCCCACCGAGCTGTTCGACGAATCCGGCGAATGGCTGCGCCAGCAGGGCCACGAATTCGGCGTGACCACCGGCCGCCCGCGCCGCTGCGGCTGGTTCGACGCGGTGGTCAACCGCTATGCGAGCCAGGTCAACGGCCTGACCGACATCGTGCTCACCAAGCTCGACGTGCTCACCGGGCTCAAGGAGATTCCGATCTGCGTCGCCTATGACGTGGACGGCGAACGCTACGACGATATGCCGACCGATCAGGCGGCCTTCACCGCGGCCAAGCCGATCTACGAGACGATGCCCGGCTGGGACGAGGACATTTCCGGCGTGCACCGCTTCGAGGACCTACCGGCCACCTGCCAGGCGTATGTGAAGCGCCTCGAGGAGCTGTCCGGATGCCGCATCTCCGTGATCGGCACCGGCCCGCAGCGCGACCATATCATTCAGATCCGTTCGCTGATCGACTGATCGCCGTCACTTCGAATTTCCTGAAGATTCACGATGACTGACGATGACGTCCCAGCACTCGAACTGCCGATTTTGAGTGCGGTTATGCCGGGAACGCCGGATCATGCCGTTGCGGATGACGCGGGGGAGGCGGCTGCGCCCCCTCCGCCGTCGCCGCCGTTGCCGCCCGCGCGCGACTCGCGTGAGCCCCGTGAACCTCGTGAGCCCCGTGATCAGGGCGATGCCGCTGATTCGGAGAGCCCGGACGCCGTTGCGGAGCCGGGAGCCGAATCAGGCGCCGAACCGGCCAACGAACCGGGAGCCGTTGCCGGGGAACCGGCTCCGGCGACCATGGAGATGGCCGCGTCGGCGGTGCGCCCGAATGATGGCGGCCATGCCGCGCCGCCGCAGATCCCGTTGGCGCCGTTCAAGCGCATGCAGGCCCGGTTCAACCCGCTGGCCGACGGCATGATGTATCTGGTGGTGTTCGTCGGCGGTTTCTTCGGCACGGCGATGCGCTACGGCCTCAGTCTGGTCATTCCAGCCTCGCCGGCATCCAGCGGCTTCCTGCATTCGTTCCATCTGGCCACTTTTACCGCGAATATGCTCGCATGCTGCATTTTCGCCATGCTCACCACGTACATGTCCCAGGCGTCGTGGATTCGCAAGCGCGTGCGCCAACTGGCCAGCCGCGGCGTCGGCATGGGCATGTGCGGCGGTTTCTCGACGCTGTCCGCGATGGCCATCGAGGACCTGACCTCCGTTCATCAGGGCAGGGTCGCGGGCTTCATGTTCTATACGCTGGTCAGTTTCGCATGCGGCTTGATCGTGGCATGGCTCGGAACCAGAATCGCGCTCGTGCTTGCGACGAAACGGTCGGTGAGCGTGATCCGCGAATCGCTGGCGAATCCCGGGTCTTCGGTCAGGGCGTCGGCTCCGCCGTCCGGCGACTACGGGCAGCCGCTGCGGCACGGCCAGGCGACGGCTGGTGGGCTGGCGCTTGGCGGCATCTCCGGCCAGGGCCAGGACACCACGCTGGTGCCATCGTTCGAGCCGGATCCGGTGACGGATGAGATTCCGCTGGTCGCCGATCCGATGCGGGGGGAGGCTCGCGAGCAATGACCACGGCTTTGTTGATCGCCCTGTGCGGCGGCTTGGGCGCGGTGACCCGCTTCATTCTCAACACGTCGATCCAGCGCTGGTGGAACCGCGTATTCCCGTTGTCCACGTTCGTGATCAACGTGATCGCCACGTTCTGCGCGGGGGTCGCGGCGGCGGCCTATGCCTACCAGACGGTCGACGAGTACACCTACCTGCTGTTCGTCACGGGCTTCCTCGGCGGATTCTCCACGTTCTCCACGGCCATCAACGAGATGGTGTCGCTGGCGCGCAAGGAACGTTTCGGCATGGCGGCGCTGTATTGCCTGGCGACGATTCTGGTGCCGCTGTGCTGCGTCGCGCTGGGCTGGACGCTGATCGCGGCGACCAGATAGCCGGCCGCCGGTCGGTTGCGGCCGGCGCGGGCGGGCGCAAGCGGCAGCACGAGCGTGTGATGGAAGGTTTTTGTGTAGGCGCCTTGTATCTTGTCCCGCTTCGCGAGCGAACCGGTTCGACCATGAACTATAATAAGACAAGTTGACGAAGTTTGTCGTGGTGGTTGGGTTCATGCGAAACGAAGGAGTGTGTGCTGTGGTAGGTATGCGTGATGTTGCCAAAAAGGCCGGAGTGTCCTTGAGCACGGTGTCCCTGGTGGTGAACGGGACCGGCTATGTCTCTGACGAAATGCGCGATCGCGTCAGCGAGGCGATGCGGTCACTCAACTATATCCCCAACGAATTGGCGCGCAATCTGTACCATGACCGCACCAATATCGTGGACGTGATCGTGCCGACGATCCGCCATCCGTTCTTCGCCACGCTGACCGCCAATCTGCAGCGCGAGTTCTCCGCGCGCGGATTGCGCACGCTGCTGTGCTCCACCATGGACACGGACTCCGACGAGACCGAATACGTCGACAGGCTGCGCCGGCACATGATGGATGGCATCGTGGTGTCGTCGCACACCACCCACGACCCGGAGTACTGGGAGTCGGTCGGCCGTTCCGTGGTGGCGTTCGACCGGTTCCTCGGCTCGAACATCCCCTCGGTCGGCTCCGACCACGAGCAGGGCGGCCGTCTGATCGCCGAGCAGCTGATCTCGTCCGGCGCCCGCCATGTGGCTATGATCGGCGGCCCACGCGAGCAATTCCATGATCGCCCGATGGGGGAGGGCACCACCTTCCCGACGATCCGCTACTACCTGACGCTTGAGGGCGAGCTGGACCGCGCCGGCATCCGGCACGACTACATCGAGGCGGGCGAGGTCTACGACTTCGGCGGCTATGGTTCGGCCGTGCGCGAGGTGTTCGAGCGGTATGACGGCGAGGACGCGGTGGATGCCGTGGTGTGCTCGGACATCGGGGCCGCGTACTGCGTGCAGGAGGCGATGCGGCGGGGCATCCGCATTCCGGAGGACCTGCAGATCATCGCCTATGACGGCACGTATCTGGCCGATGTCGCGGGCATGCGGCTGACGGCCGTCTGCCAGAATTTCGAGTCCATCGCGGCCGCGATCGCCACGCGCATGATGGACGCGATAGAGGGTTCGCCGGCGGAGGGCGCCGGAGCCTCCGCGCCGGGTGCCGAACCGGATGCTGAAGGTGCGGGCGAAGGCGGTTCCGGTGAGGCCGGGGATGCCGGCGACGCCATTCGCGCGGATGGCATCGCGGGGACCGAAGCCGCGGCGGAATCGTCCGTGTTCGTTCCCGTGCGGATGCGTGCGGGCGAGACCACGCGCTGACCCGGCCGGCCGATCCGGCACTGCGTCAACGCTGCGTCAACGCCGCTGCGGCGCCGGATCGGTGGCCATTTTTCCCTGACGGTATCCCAGCGGTCTGTCTCGCAAATGATTGAGTGGTTCGCGCCCCCGCTGGATGGGCGATCCTGTGGATTGCCCATAGCAGTGCGCGAAGCGCACGTCGCATGTAATGTCGGGGGCTGTCGGCGCAGCCGGCTGGGGGTGGCCGGAAACAATGCAGCGTCAAGCATTCGACTACCCCCGGCGCTACGCGCCACCTCCCGACATTACATGCGGCGTGCACTTCCGTGCACTGCTATGGATAGCCCACAGGGCTATCCATCCAGCGGGAGGATCAGCCACTCCGCCATTTGCAAGATAGGCCACTAGCTTCGAGTTGTCGGTGCGTGGGATCGGAGACCGGCCGGTTTTTAGCCCTACAATGCGGGTTGGCAACGTCAACAACGGGCTGTTGGAGCTTGGTCTCGAAAGTGGCGCACCGACAACTCGGCTTTCCCGTGCATCGGGACTGCCGACAACCGAAAATGCGTGTGGCGGATCGGGTGTGGTGGGGTGGTTTGACAGCATCGAACCGGTTCGATACCATAAAACCAATCACGGTTCGCGTGATCGCGGTGCAATACGGGGCATCGCGGCGCGCGAACCCGACACACAAGGAGGAATGATGGACAACACCGTTCAGCTCATTACCTACGCCGATCGCCTGGGGGACGGCAACCTCGCGTCGCTGACCGACATACTGCGCACCCGGTTCGATGGCGTGTACGAAGGCGTGCACATCCTGCCGTTCTTCACGCCGTTCGACGGGGCCGACGCGGGCTTCGACCCGGTCGACCACACCGAGGTCGATCCGCGTCTGGGCACGTGGGACGACATCGGCGAACTGAGCAAGACCCACGGCATCATGGTCGATACGATCGTCAATCACATGAGCTGGGAGTCCAAGCAGTTCCAGGACGTGATGAAGCGCGGCGAGGACAGCCCGTATTACGGGATGTTCCTGACCATGAGCACCATCTTCCCCGACGGCGCCACCGAGGAGGAGCTCGCCGGCATCTACCGCCCGCGCCCGGGCCTGCCGTTCACCCACTACACTTGGGCCGGCAAGACGCGTCTGGTGTGGACCACGTTCACCCCGCAGCAGGTTGATATCGACACCGATTCCGCGGAGGGGTGGGCGTACCTGACCTCCATCCTCGACCGCCTGGCCGAGAGCCATGTCAGCTCGATCCGCCTCGACGCCGTCGGCTACGGTGCCAAGGAGGCCCACTCCAGCTGCTTCATGACGCCGAAGACCTTCGCACTCATCGAACGCATCAAGGAAGAGGGCGCCAAGCGCGGCCTCGAGACTCTGATCGAGGTGCACAGCTATTACCGGAAGCAGGTCGAGATCGCGCACAAGGTCGACCGCGTCTACGACTTCGCGCTGCCCCCGCTGCTGCTGCACGCGATCTTCACCGGCAGGACCGACGCCGTGGCCCACTGGGTCGAGGTGCGGCCGAACAACGCCGTCACCGTGCTGGACACGCACGACGGCATCGGCGTGATCGACATCGGCTCCGACCAGCTTGACCGCTCCCTCAAGGGCCTGGTGCCCGACAAGGACGTGGACGATCTGGTCAACACGATCCACGCCAACACCCACGGCGAATCGCGGGCCGCCACCGGCGCCGCCGCGTCCAACCTCGACCTGTACCAGGTCAACAGCACGTACTATTCGGCGCTCGGCTGCAACGACCAGCACTACATCGCCGCCCGCGCCGTGCAGTTCTTCGTGCCGGGCGTGCCGCAGGTGTACTACGTCGGCGCGCTCGCCGGCGCGAACGACATGGAGCTGCTGCGCCGCACGAATGTCGGCCGCGACATCAACCGCCACTACTACTCGACCGCGGAGATCGACGAGCAGCTGGAGCGTCCGGTGGTCAAGGCGCTCAACGCGCTGTGCCGCTTCCGCAACACGCTGCCCGCCTTCAACGGCGAGTTCGGCTATGAAGCGGACGGCGAGCGCTCGATCACGCTGAAGTGGGCGTCCGCCGACGGGGCGAGCACGGCCGCTCTCGTGTTCGAGCCGGGCAAGGGGCCGGGCGTGGACAGCGACGAGTCCGTCGTCACGCTGACCTGGACCGATGCCGCCGGCAAGCATACGACCGGCGATCTGATCGCCGACCCGCCCGTCGCGGCCTGATCGCGTTCCGGCCGCCGCCTGCACCGCGCCCCTTCCTTCCGCCGCCCTGTTGGACGGGCCGCGGCGGAAAGGGGCGCAGCCATAGGCGAGTCGCGTGCGGCGCGGCGCAAGGCGTCTGAGACCGCTATTACGATACGTCCCGTACACCAATAGAGAGTAAGTAAGAGAGCGCACTACGCCATGACCGACGATCAGTACGATCAGCAATCGACATCCCCGCAGGGCGGGGCCCAATCCCCGGAGAGCCCGGCACAATCCCCGCAATCTCCCGCAGAATCCACACCCCAGTCCCAACCCCAGCCTCAGCCGGCGCCCCAACCCCGCCCGCTGCCCGGCCAGCATTTCATCCGCCCCGGCATCGACGACCGGCCGGATTACGAGAAGGCGCTGAGCCCCGAGGACAAGGCCGCCGTGGCCCGCCTGGCCGTGCCGCTGCGGCGCCGCGCTCCGGAGGCGGCCGCCGCCCAGCCGGAGACCCAGGCCGCCCGCCTGTCCGCGGCCGGTTCCCCCGCAACCGCTGCGTCGGCGGTCGACGCGGCGATCCCCGACATGTCCTCCGCGTTCCTCGACATGCGCGATCCGATGGTCTCCGCGGACGGGCAGCGCCCCGACGCCGCGCAGGTCAGGCGCCTGACGTGGGGCTTCGGCCTTGCGGCCGCGCTGCGCACCATCCCGTGGGTCATGCTCAATATGGTGCTGTTGCCCGCCGTGGTGGACCGGCTGGCCGGCAACGGATACTTCGATGACTTTGCGGCGTTCTGCCACAACGGCGAGGCGGACGGCATGCTGGGCGTCTCGTCCGTGATCCCCTTGGCTGCCATCATTGCGATCGGCTGTGTGGTGGCGCTGTTCGCCAACGCCGTCGTCGCGGTCGTGTCGGACCGCACGCGCACGGCGATCGGCCGCCGCACACCGTGGATCCTCGCCGGCGGCGCCCTGTGCGCGCTGGGCACGCTGATGCTCGGTGCCATCGAAGGCATCAGCGGCGCGTTGCTGTTGTGGATCGTGCTGAACATCGGATACGCGATGGTCGCCACGCCGTTCGCGGCCGCATTCGCCGAACGCATGCCCGACAAGTTCCGCGAACGCAGCATGCGCTGGCGCGGCGTCGGGCTGATGCTCGGGCAGGCGGCCGGCGTCTGGCTCGCCGCGTTCGGGGTGATCGTGGTCGATGGCCGCATGGTCGGCGGGTTCGGCGAACTGCCCTTCGCCGTCTGCGCGGTGATGTTCCTGCTGTGCGCGATCATCCCCCTGCTGGTGTGGCCAAGGGAGCGTTCCAGCCAAGCTGACGCGCGCCAGCCGTTCGATCTGGGGAGCGTGCATGCGCAGTTCCGCATGCCGCAGGACGCTCCCAGGTTCCGCATGGCCTTCGCGGCGCGGCTGTGCATGATGACCGGCGCCGGCTTCGTCTCGGTGTTCCTGTGGCTGATCGTGCGGCACGGCGTGGCCGATGCCGTCCAGTGCCGGACGATGTCGTCCTTCCCCGCGACGATTCCCACGGGCCTGATGCTGGCGCTGATGGCGCTCGCCACGCTGGCCGGCTCCGCGCTGGCCTCGCTGGTAGCCGGGCGGATCGCGGACCGGGTCGAGGACGCGCGGCGCGTGGCGGTTCCCGCCTGCGTGCTGTACGGCGTGCTCATGCTGGTGCCGGTCGTCGCGCCGAACATGACGGGATTGGCCGTGTTCGCCCTGGTTTCCGGCTTCGCGTTCGGCCTGTACGACGTGTTCAACCAGACGCTCGTGCTGGAGACGCTGCCCGATCCGCGTACGTCCGGGCGTGATCTGGGCATGTTCAACGTGGCCAATGTGATCGCGCCGGCGAATGCCTCCGTGATCGGCGCGTGCGTGGCCGTCGCGTTCGGGTACTTCGCACTGTTCGTCGCCGCGTTGGTGTTTGTGCTGGTCTCGGCCCTGCTGATGGTCTGCGCCAGATAGGCGGCCCGTGGCCGTACGGCGGGCGGCCTCCGATCGGCGACGTGGATCGGCGATGGCCGGCGACACGAGAGTGGGTGTTCACAATGTGAACACCCACTGGTACATCGGCGGGGGCGCTCCTATGTTATGGGACCAGTCGAGCAAACAGCTCGGCGGAAACGTTCGATACCGGAAGGAGGTTCGCCACGATGACTGGATACACTGCCTACGCTGCCGTTGATCACACCAACGCTCTGCTGTCCGCACGAATTATTATTCCGTCTTCGCTGGCGGACTGATTCGGCATACAGCTTGAAGCCCCGCCAACGAAGGCAGGGCTGAGAGCGAGTCACAAGCTTTTCTTGAAGCCCTGCCACCGTGGCGGGGCTTTTTTGATGCGCCCCACAAGGTCACCGCCCGTCATTCCAAGCTCGCACAGCGCAACCGCAGATATCCACCAACCGTGAAACCCCGCGTGGAACAATGTGAAACATATTGTGAAACGTGGCGAACGCAGAAGAGAGACATCATGTCAGCAGTCGAAACCACGACTGGAAATACCGTCGCCGGCAAAGCCGGCGCGCTGGTGCGCGATTCGGTCAAAACCGTCATCGCCGCCTCGATGGTCGGCACGGCCATCGAATTCTATGACTTCTACGCCTACGGCACCGCCGCGGCAAACTACTTCCCGCACATCTTCTTCTCCGACAAGACCAACCCGACCGTCGCGATGCTGATGAGCTTCCTCACCTTCGCCATCGCCTTCGTCGCCCGCCCGCTCGGCTCGCTGATCTTCGGCCACTTCGGCGATCGCCTGGGGCGCAAGGCCACGCTGGTCGTGAGCCTGATGACCATGGGCGTCGGCACCTTCCTCATCGGCTGCCTGCCCACCTACGATCAGGTCGGCGTCGCCGCGGTCGCGGTCCTGTGCCTGCTGCGCCTGGTGCAGGGCATCGGTCTGGGCGGCGAATGGTCCGGCGCGGCGCTGGTCGCCACCGAGAACGCCCCCGAGGACAAGCGAGCCCTGTACGGCTCCTTCCCGGAGCTCGGCGCCCCGATCGGCTTCTTCCTGTCCAACGGCACCTACTTCGTGCTCGAGTCCTTCAATGATCAGGACGCGATGCTGGCCTGGGGCTGGCGCGTGCCGTTCCTGCTCTCCGCCGTTCTGGTGATCGTCGGCCTTGTGGTCCGCGTCCACATGGAGGAGACCCCGATCTTCCGCATGGCCCAGGAGCAGAAGAAGGTCGTCAAGTCCCCGTTGACCGAGGTCTTCCGCAAGTCGTGGCGCCAGGTGCTGCAGGCCACCTTCCTCGTGGCCGTGACCTATACGCTGTTCTACACGCTCGCCACCTGGTCCCTCGCCTGGGGCACCAAGGAGCAGGGCGAAGGCGGCGGCGGACTCGGCTTCACCAACCAGGAATACCTGCTCATGCTGATGGTCTCCATCTGCGTGTTCGCCCTGTTCATCGTGCTGTCCTGCCTGTACGCGGACAAGATCGGCCGCCGTCGCGTGCTGGCCTTCTCCTCCTGCGCGCTGGTCGTGTTCGCCGTGGCGTTCCCCTTCCTGCTGGACGGCGGTCTGGTCGGCCAGAAGAACTTCTTCGCCAACATGGTGTTCCTGTGCGTCGGCTTCGCGCTGATGGGCATCGCCTTCGGGCCGATCGGCGCCTTCCTGCCCGAGCTGTTCGACGCCAACGTGCGTTACTCCGGCTCCGGCATCGGCTACAACCTGGCCGCCATCGTCGGCGCGGCCTTCGTGCCGACGATCGCCACTTGGCTGAGCGCCCACTGGGGCGTCCACTCCGTGGGTCTGTACCTCGCCGTGATGGCCGTGTGCTGCTTGGTGTCGGTGCTGACGTGCCGTGAGACCAAAGACGTTGATTTCACCAAGTGATATCGGCGCCCGATAAGCAGGCTCTCGTTACGAGAGCAAAAGCACATTCAATATTTGGACGTGAGCGATCACGCCAATGTAAGGGGGACTAGAACAGTCCCCAGAGGCGGATGGCGCTTCCGTGAGATAGGGACACAATCCCGAACGGAAAATCCATTCGCAATCACAACGGTTGCCGAGCATGCTAGCTCGACATCATCGCTACCTCTACAAAGGAGTGCCAATCATGGCAGCAACAATCTGGTACGAAAAAGACGCTGATCTGAGCGTGTTCGATGGCAAGAAGGTCGCCGTCCTCGGTTACGGCTCCCAGGGCCACGCGCATGCGCTGAACCTGCGCGATTCGGGTGTCGACGTGGTGGTCGGCCTGCGTCCGACCTCGAAGTCGGTCGAGTTCGCCAAGGAGCAGGGCCTTGAGGTCAAGTCCGTGGCTGAGGCGTCCGCCGAAGCCGACGTGATCATGATCCTGGCCCCGGATCAGTACCAGCGTACGATCTGGGCCAACGACATCGAGCCCAACATCAAGCCGGGCGCCGCTCTGGCCTTCGCTCACGGCTTCAACATCCACTACGGCTACATCAAGCCCACTGAGGACCATCCGGTGTTCATGGTCGCGCCGAAGGGCCCGGGCCACATCGTGCGTCGTGAGTACGCCGCCGGCCGTGGCGTCCCGGTCGTCGTGGCCGTCGAGCAGGATCCGCGCGGCGACGGCTGGGCGCTGACCCTGGCTTACGCCAAGGCCCTTGGCGCTCTGCGCGCCGGCGCCATCAAGACCACCTTCAAGGAGGAGACCGAGACCGATCTGTTCGGCGAGCAGGATGTCCTCATGGGCGGCATCAACCACCTGTGCGACATGGGCTTCGACGTGCTGACCGAGGCCGGCTACCAGCCGGAGATCGCCTACTTCGAGGTGTTCCACGAGCTGAAGATGCTGGTCGACCTGGCCAACGAGGGTGGCCTGAACAAGGCCCGTTGGTCCTGCTCCGACACCGCCCAGTACGGCGACTACACCTCCACGGTCATCACCGAGGAGACCAAGAAGCGCATGCAGTACCAGCTCAAGCGCATTCAGGACGGCTCCTTCGCCAAGGAGTTCATGGATGACCAGGCCGCCGGCGCCCCGAAGTTCAAGAAGCTGCAGGAAGAGTACTCTCACCCGCACCTTGAGACCGTCGGCCCGAAGCTGCGCGCCATGTTCTCTTGGAACAACGGCCCGGCCAAGGACCAGGACGAGGCTGAGTCCTTCACCGGCAAGATCGCTCGCGCCCAGGTGCAGTGATTGCTCCCGCTCCGGCTCCCGCTGCCGGGAGCCGTCAGCCGCAGGCTGACTGAGGGCGGTGCATAACGAGACCCGCCGTTCCCGTTCATTCGGGAGCGGCGGGTCTTTTGCGTGCCGGGCCGTGCGGCACGACGGTTGCCGGACGGTTACCGGACGCTTTCGGCCGTTATGGTGTGCCGCGCCTCATAAGTTCGCCTACTGCATCTGGCCCCCCCTCTCGCAGGATGAGCTGGCCGCGAAGCAGTCTGAGGGGAGCCGGAATTACTAAACGAAGTGATGACGTGGAATGCGTAGATAGCGTTCCGCGTTTATTCGCGGCGGAGGCACTCCCTATCGGTCTCCCGCATCTCGTCCAGTATCCTGGCCTCGTTGAGAATGGCCTTGTCCACGGTCTGAGCGTCCACAAGCCGAAGGTTTCGGTAGTGCGCATCGATGACGGTAACGGCGATGCCGTCCAACTTATCCCCCGGCTGCGCGGCTCTGCCCAGAATCGTTTCATAGCCGCTTTCGCGAAGGACGGAGATGATGTCATCGTCGCTCACCTTGTGCTTCGCCGCCATATCGGCGATGGTGGTATCACGGATTTCCAGATACGATATCGCATCGGGCAGGTCCATCGCCGCGGCATAGGTGAGGCAATCGTGAGCGGCGTCATACCGTTCCCGGCGGGTCATCAGCGCGTCGCCCTGCAAGTGCGCTATGTATTTGCTGTGCCCGTAGTCGATGAGTTTGCTCATGTCCTCTGCGTTCTTTACGGCGATGTCGTCCCAGTACCGGGAACGTTCCGCATTGCGTGGCACGCCATACCCATACCAGTAGAATGAGGCGATCGTACTCCGCGCATATCCGGCGACCGGGTCGTCGCACGACGCCGCATACAGCGTCCATCGGAACGCCTGATTGGCTTCGCGGAGGCCGCTTCCCCCGACTTCCCGGGCAATCTTCTCCTTGTGCTGGTACAGATCGCCGATGAGATATCTTGCCGAGTACCGCTGCAGGGCGTCCGCATTCGGATTCGCCGAGAGCACCCGGAGCCAGGCCTCGGCATATTCCGCATCGGCGTCCACGCCTTTGCCGTTCATATAGGCGTCGCCCAGCGTGTATTGCGACTGCGCGCACCCCTGCAAAGCGGCGGACCGATGCCAGCGCAGCGACTCCGCCAGATCCTGCGGCACATCCTTCCCCTTCTCATACCGACTCGCAAGTTCATACTGCGCCGATACGTCGCCGTTGCATGCCGCCTTGCGGTACCAATCCACCGCTTGAGCGGCGTCCTCATCGGTCCCGCAGCCGGAATCGTATAGCTGACCCAGCAGGTATTGGGCTGCGGGATACCCCAGGAGCGCGGCCTCGCGGCATAGTTCGAATGCCTTGTGCGGGTTTTGTCCCACGCCATCGTCGCCGGCTTGGTATCGTTTGGCGAGATCGTACAGTTCTTCGGCTTCTCTCATGGTCGCTTCCTTGTCGGCGGACATCAACGGCGTCGGTGTGTCCCCAAACCGCCCAGAGGCACGGTGATCGTCGGAAACTCCGTCCTGAAACAGGCTTTCGGAGTCCATCGTCATATGCATTTTATCAGCATCGCTCGCGGCGACCCTTCTCAGGCTCCGGTACCGTCTGCGGCGGGACTTGTCCACGCTCCAATAGTGAGCTGGCTCACGTTGTGGACGGCGAAGGGGCTGCGGCGGCGTTCCCGGTAGGATAGGTGTCAGTTTGCGGGACAAAATCCCGCCACGCTTGAGACCGCTCGGGCCGGTAGCCCGGGCGCCTAAACGCGCAGTGTGTACAACTACATAATGCGCAACCACACAACACCGTGTGCCGGCAACAATGACGGTACGCAAGTAAAGGAGTGCTTACATGGCTGCACAAATCTGGTACGAGAACGATGGCGATCTGTCCGTGCTCGAAGGCAAGAAGGTCGCGATCATCGGTTACGGTTCCCAGGGTCACGCGCATGCGCTGAACCTGCGCGATTCGGGTGTCGACGTGGTGGTCGGCCTGCGTCCGACCTCGAAGTCGGTCGAGTTCGCCAAGGAGCAGGGCCTTGAGGTCAAGTCCGTGGCTGAGGCGTCCGCCGAAGCCGACGTGATCATGATCCTGGCCCCGGATCAGTACCAGCGTACGATCTGGGCCAACGACATCGAGCCCAACATCAAGCCGGGCGCCGCTCTGGCCTTCGCTCACGGCTTCAACATCCACTACGGCTACATCAAGCCCACTGAGGACCATCCGGTGTTCATGGTCGCGCCGAAGGGCCCGGGCCACATCGTGCGTCGTGAGTACGCCGCCGGCCGTGGCGTCCCGGTCGTCGTGGCCGTCGAGCAGGATCCGCGCGGCGACGGCTGGGCGCTGACCCTGGCTTACGCCAAGGCCCTTGGCGCTCTGCGCGCCGGCGCCATCAAGACCACCTTCAAGGAGGAGACCGAGACCGATCTGTTCGGCGAGCAGAACGTGCTGCTCGGCGGCGTGAACAAGCTCGTCGAGATGGGCTTCGAGGTGCTGACCGACGCCGGTTACCAGCCGGAGATCGCCTACTTCGAGGTGTGCCACGAGCTCAAGATGATCGTCGACCTCATGAACGAGGGCGGTCTGAACAAGGATCGCTGGTCCTGCTCCGACACCGCCCAGTACGGCGACTACGTCAACACCTGCATCGACGAGCACGTCCGCGAGCGTATGGAGTACCACCTCAAGCGCATCCAGGACGGCTCCTTCGCCAAGGAGTTCATCGACGACCAGGATGCCGGCGCCCCGAAGTTCAAGGCCCTGCAGGAGGAGTACTCCAACGTGCGCATCGAGACCGTCGGCCCGAAGCTGCGCGCCATGTTCTCCTGGAACAAGGACGGCGTGAAGGATGCCGATGAGGCCAACTCCTTCACCGGCAAGATCGCCCGCGCCCAGGTGCAGTGAGCGACCGGTGATCGGTTGAATCCCCAGCCGTGCCGATAACGGCATGGCCGCGTCGAGCCGCCCCGCGCAATGCGGGGCGGCTCTTGCGTATCGGCGAAGGCGCCGATGCGTTGCCGTCGACGAGTGCCCTACCTCGTATATGATCGATCCGTTCATTATGTTTGGCTCCCCTCGTGGAGGCTGAGCCGTGAAGCAAACAGCGGAGCTGTTTGCAGGCGAAGGCGAGGCAGCAGCCGAGCAGACAAGGCTGCGGCCGCAAGGCCGTCCGCAATTGCAGGACGAGCTGGCCGTGAAGCGGCCTGAGGGGAGCATTACCGCGAACGCCTGAATCAAGCCGATTCGCATGGTCTCCCCTCAGTCGGCTACGCCGACAGCTCCCCTCGGAGAGGGGAGCCAGAATTACTAAACGAATTAACGACGCGAACTACTAGACTGGATCACGGCATGATCCAGACCGTGCAGTCGAGAAAAGAGAACGCCATGGCCGATACCGTCGATACCGCTGATACCGCCGAACCGTCCGCAGCGGCGGTCGGTCCCGATGGGCGGCCGTGCTGCCGATACGACTTCTACGCGGCCGGGCCGTTCTTCGACGACCGGGAGGTCTCCAGCATGGAAGGCTTGGAACGGGTGCTCGAGGAGCGCGGCAAGGTGCTGTTCAAGCCGCGGTTTGCCAGCGACATCAGCGTGGTCGGCCCGCGTCAATGCTTCGAGGACGACTGCGGAGGAATCCTCGCCTCGCGCGCGGTGATCGCCAACCTCATCGACGACGATCCGGGCACGATGTTCGAGATCGGATTCGCCTACGGGCATGGCATACCCGTCTATGGCTACCATGACGGGCTGCAGCCGGGCGGATCGGTGAATCTGATGATCGCGCAGTCGGTTCGGGCCATTTTCGCCGGTCCCGATGATCTTGCCCATTGGCTGGATACCGGTGAACACGCCGATCTGCCGATCCGGCAGTTCTGACCGGCTTCCCTGGGTGCCTGATACGCGTCCGATATACGCCTGATCGGTGCATATCGGCCTGACGCAAGGCGAAATGGTCCGCGTGCGTGCGCCGATCCGCGGTCACGGCGGGCCCATTGTTCACAGGATGCGAGTTGTCGGTGCGTGGGTGTCTTGAAACACCGATTATTTGGCCTTTTCAAGGATGAAAATCGCCGTTGCAACCGGTTCCACTACTACCCGGCGCACCGACAACTCGATACTACGCTGCATGCGAGGTCGCAAATGGTTGCCTCGCGGTCACGGCAGGGTCACAACGTGGCTCGGAACGGCCACGCGGGCAGCCCGTCGCCATTGCACAGCGGCGCCGGACCCCAGCTACGCCACGCATAGCGCACCGCAACCGGATCGGGCGCTTCCGCGGCCGTGACGGTGACCGTATCCCCGTCAATCGTGGCGGCCGCAGGGTGGAAGACGCCGTCGCCGCTGGCAAGTTCGAACCCCGAGTCCTCCGCATGACGATAAGTCGTTCCCGACTGGTTTTCCGGCGTGTCACGGCCGGAGGCTCCGCGCACATGCCGTTGCGTGCCCGGAACCGTGCCGTCGAATCGCAATCCCGCCGCATGGGCGAAGCATAGCGTGACGGTGTGCGGTGCGGAACAGACGGATGGCGTCTGCCCCGAAACCGTTGCCGCAGCCGTGGCAGCCGTGCCAGCCGCCACGATTGGTGCGCGCCGCCCCCGCCGGCCCGGCGGTGCCAGCCGTGGCGGCCGCAGCAACCAGTGTCGGGCCGTCGGCGGGAACGTCGCTTCGCCCGTACACATGGCGCAGCGCGCAGTCGGCAAGGCGCTCGCCGGGCGTGCGCTTGTCGGTCGGATGGATGTTGTCGAATTCGCCGCAGTCCATGGTGCAGATCGTATGCACGCCCGCAATCGCGCGGGCCGCATCCGTCTGCGCCTCGCGGATTACCGGCCAGTGCAGCGGGTCGGCGTTCGCCGCAGCCGTATTCTTGTCGATCCACTGCGGCAGCTGCACGATCAGGAACGGCGGCCACGCGTCCCGGCCTTGCGCATCCTCCGCGGTGGCACAGTGCGGGGCGCCATCGCCGGTTGCCGTCTGCCGGCCGGGTTGCCACAGGTCGCGCCACTCCCTGATCAGCAACCCCAACAGCTCCCGATACGAGCCGCAGTACGCCTCGTCCTCCTCGCCCTGGTACCACAGGAATCCAGCGATGCCGTACGGGGCCACGCGCTCGATCATCGTGCCGAACGGGCCGGTCGGGCGGTATTGCGAGGTCGGCGTGACGGGTGGCGGCCAGGGGCATTCGCCATAGCGCGCGTTCAGCGTGTCCCAGGTGATGTCCGGTTCCGCGGCGCGGGCCTTGCCGATGGCGTCGTTCCAGGTGTTGAACTTCGTCTGCCAGGCATCCGTCTCGGCGGCGAACTGTTCGTCGGTTTTGTCGGCTATCGCCGCGTCGAACCGAGCCAGGTACCCGCGGCCGGCCTCGCAGGTCCGCAGCGTGTCGCGGCTCATCCACGAGGTGATCGACGTGCCGCCGATATAGCAGTCCACGATGCCGACCGGAACATCCGGCCCGAGCTCGGCGCGCAGCCTGCGGGCGAAATAGTAGGCGACGGCCGACATGGTGCCGCTCGTGTCGGGGCCGGCGATCTGCCATGCGGCGTGGTCCTCGGCGTCCGTGTCGATCACGCCGGTTTTCGGCGTGTTGTAGAACCGCAGCAGCGGGTCCGCGCTGGCGGCGACGGCTTGGTCGGCGTCGGCGCTGTTGCGCAGTTCGAGCTCCATGTTGCTCTGCCCGCCGGCCAGCCACACTTCGCCGACATGGACGTCGAGATATTTGAGCATGATGCCGGAACGGTCGCTGACGGTGAGGGTGTACGGCCCGCCGGCCTCCACCGCCGGCAGGGCGAGCAGCCAGTCACCCTTCCCGTCGATGGTGGCGAAGGCGCTGACGCTGTCCGAGACGGCGTCCGATGCGTCGGGCGTGTGCAGCGTGATCGGCCGCCCCTGATCCGGCGACGACAGCGTGGCGATCACCGTTCGGCCGGGCGTGCCGGTGCCGAATACGGGGATGGGTTGGCGCCGCTGCAGCACCATGGCGTGCGAGAAGACCGCCGCCGGCCGCAGTTTCGGTGAGCCGATCGGCTTGTCGACCGGATCGGCGCCCTCATGCACGCCGCTGAGATTCGCCCCGGGCGCCGGGCCGGTGGCAATGGTTGATTCGCTCATGCTTGGTCGCTTTCCGTGATGGTGGTGGATGAATGGATGGATGACGGTATGAGGGGCTATTCGGCCCAGATATCGCCGCTGAGCGAGCCGATGAATGCGGTGAGCTCGCGGGCCATCTCCTCGTGCTCGGCCACGCGTGGGTGCCCGGGGGTGGCCGAACCGTTGCGGGAGAACAGGAAGTGATGTATCGCCGGGTCCGCGGCGGTCCGCACGGCCTCGTCGATCGCACGGTCCCAGCTGGGATCGTGCTGCAGCAGGGTGGTCAGGCAGATGATCGTCGCCTTCGGATACGTTTCGCGCAGCTTGCGCAGGAAATCCACGTATCGGGCGCGCCAGTGCGCGGCCTGATCGCCGTCGTAGTCGGCGGCCATGAAGTCGAAGGGATGCGCGTCGTTCTGCCCGACCGCCACGATGACGACCTGCGGGGTGTAGCGCGCGAAGTCCCACGGCTTGCCGCCGCCCAGCGTCGGATTGTATTCGATGCGGTCCCATGCGCTTTCCTGGCCGACGTAGTCGGGGCCGTTGAACCAGCCGATGCCGTCGATCAGCGAGATGCCGCCCTGCGATACGTCGTGCAGCTGCGCGCCGAGATTGCGCGCGGTGATGGCCGCATACGAATGCCAGGCATTGCTGTAGGAGCTCAGATCCACATCCGGGTCGGGTTCGCCGGTGTAGAGCGAGGCCTCGTTGCGCTCGCCGCAGGACACGGAGTCGCCGTAGACCTCGATGCGGCGATCCGGCGCCGGTGCCAGAGGCGGCATGACCTTCGCCCCCGCGTCGATGCCGAACCCAAGCAGCTCGACGTAGTGCTGCCCGTCCTGCCGCTTGAACACCGTCACCTCATGCTCGATGTTCGGCAGGCGCTCGGCCAGCGTGACCGTAACCGGGCCGTAGGGGTTGCGCAGCGCATCGTTCGGCTCGATGGCGCGGTCGAAGCCGGTTCCGCTCTCGCCGGCCGGCGACGACGAGGCCGGGGCCGGGGCTGGCGTGTGCGGCTGGCGCTCCGGGTCGGCGGTGCCGTTCTCGCCGGAGGCCTCGCTGCGGGAGTCCGCGCCCTCGTCGGATCCGGGAACGCTGGAAGCGCTGGTGCTGTTGTTCGGCAGCTCGTTGGCCCCGGTGAATCCCGATGGGATGCGCACCTTGGCCGGCTGCCCGTCGATGACGACGCCGAGGTGCGAATCGCCGTAGTTCCAGTAATTGATGAGGGATGCGGTCAGCGACGTGCCCGTGAAACGGAACGAGACCTGCGTATAGGGGAACACCCACACCGGGCGCTCGGGGTCGGCGTCGTCGATGCGGCCCATCGTGCGCAGGGCGGGGTCGTTGGGGCTGATATGGTGGCGTGTCGGCATGGCTGTCATGGCAATCCCTTGGTTTCGTCATTGAGGCGGATTACTGGCATCTGAACGGGCGGTATCCGCCTGTCCGGACGGTGGCTCCGGTGTTTCGGAATTATTTTATCGCAACACCTTAACCGGTTAATAATTTGTATGATACACTCGTTTTTACGACCTGTTGATTACCGTCCGGTCATTAGCGGGGCGCGGTCCGTGGCCGTCGTGCGGAATGCCTTGGAAACGTCGTGAAACGCCCGGGGGCATGCCCGCATCCGGAGGCCCGGTTTGCGCGTGTTGCGGAGGTGCGAACCCCCGCGCCGGTGCCGGCCGGTTCCCGGCGCCGATGCGCCATGAGCGGGCGGCGAACAATCGAACCCTGCAACAACACAGACAGAGCGCCAAGGATGGCGCCCGATCGAACAACAAGAAAGGACAACACCCATGAAGTGCCCTGACGATTTCATGTTTGGCACGGCTACGGCCTCCTACCAGATCGAAGGCGCCGTGAACGAGGGCGGGCGATGCCCGTCGATCTGGGACACCTTCTCGCACACGCCCGGCCATACGCTGGGCGGCGACACCGGCGACGTGGCGACCGACTCCTACCACCGCTACAGGGAGGACATCGCGCTGCTCAAGGATCTCGGCGTCGACGCCTACCGCTTCTCCATCGCCATGCCACGCATCATGCCGACCGAGGGCGGTCCGGTCAACGAGCAGGGCGTCGACTTCTACAGCCGGGTGGTCGACGAGCTGCTCGAGGCGGGCATCAAGCCCTGCGCCACGCTGTATCACTGGGATCTGCCGCAGTATCTGGGCGACAAGGGCGGCTGGCTGAACCGCGACACCGCCTATCGCGTGGCCGAGTACACGCGCGCGATCGCCGAGCGGCTCGGGGACCGCGTCGATACCTGGATCACGCTCAACGAGCCGTGGTGCTCCTCCTACCTGAGCTACGGCGGCACCGAGCACGCCCCCGGCATGGGCGGCGGCCCGGTCGCGTTCGAGGCGGTGCATCACCTGAACCTCGCCCACGGTCTGATGGTGCAGGAGCTGCGTGACGTGATCACCAAGCCCGAGGCGAAGGTCGCCGTCACGCTGAACCTGCAGTTCAACCGCGGCGACGCGGACGCCGTGCATCGCACCGATCTGATCGGCAACCGCGTGTTCCTCGACCCGATGCTGCGCGGCTACTATCCGGCCGAGCTGTTCACCGTCACCAAGGGCATCTGCGACTGGAGCTTCATCAAGGACGGCGATCTCGAGCAGATCCACCAGCCGATCGACCTGCTGGGCATCAACTACTACTCGACCGGGCTGGTCGCGATGAGCGACCGCCCGCAGTTCCCCCAGTCCACCGAGGCGAGCACCTTCCCCGGATGCAGCGACATCGACTGGCTGCCGACGGCCGGCCCGCACACCGAGATGGGCTGGAACATCGACCCGAACGGCCTGTACGACATGCTGGTCCGCCTGCGCAACGAGTACCCCGAGTATCCGGTGTTCGTCACCGAGAACGGCATGGCGTGCGCCGACGAGCTGGTCAGCGAAACCGACCCCGCGACTGGTGAAACGGTTAAATCCGTGCATGATGCCGATCGCATCGACTACTTGACCCGCCACTTCGACGCGGCCCGCCGCGCGATGGAAGCTGGCGTGGACCTGCGCGGCTACTTCGTGTGGTCCATGCTCGACAACTTCGAGTGGGCCTTCGGCTATTCGAAGCGCTTCGGCATCACCTATGTGGACTACGCCACGCAGGAGCGCACCCCGAAGGACAGCTTCAAGTGGTACCGCAAGCTCATCGCCTCCCGCGAGTTGCCCGAGCTGTAGTGTAGTCCGGCAAAGAGCCGGCGCGCTTTGCCTCGGATCCGTCGAATACGTCCGGTTCCCCTCTGGGAGGGGAGCTGTCCGCGAAGCGGACTGAGGGGAGCGTTACCGCGGGCGTGGAGTATCTCCTCCAAAGGAAACACAAGGATATGACGACGATATGCGCGCCCGACGGGCGCATGCTGTACGGCGGGGACTACAACCCGGAGCAGTGGCCCGAGGAGATCTGGGCCGAGGATATGAGGCTGTTCAAGGAGGCCTCGATCAACGAGGTCACCCTGAACGTGTTCTCCTGGTCCACGCTGCAGCCCAACGAGGACACCTACGATTTCACGCGGCTTGACCGCATCGTCCAAACGGTGAGCGACGCGGGCATGAGCATCATCATGGCCACGTCCACCGGCGCGCTGCCCTCATGGCTGTCGCTCGCGCACCCTGACGTCGAGCGCGTCGATTTCTACGGGCGCAAGCACCGTCAGGGCGAGCGCCACGACGCTTGCCCGAACAGTCCGACGTACCGCCGTCTTTCGGCGGCGCTCGCCGGCAAGCTCGCCGAACGCTACGGGCATCTGGAGAACGTGGTCGGATGGCATGTGTCCAACGAATACGGCGGATGGTGCTACTGCGAGCGGTGCGCCGCCGCGTTCCGGCAGTGGCTCGCCGCGCGCTACGGGTCGATCGATGCGCTCAACGAGACGTGGAACACCGCGTTCTGGAGCGGCACCTTCCATTCGTTCGACGAGATCGGTCTGCCCGATTTCGCCGGTGACGGCATCGACGGCAACCGTGCGGTGCTGCCGGGATACACTCTGGACTACAAGCGCTTCTTCGGCGAATCGATCCGCGAGGCGTACCGCATCGAGAAGGCCGCGATCCGCGAGCACGACGCCGGCACCCCCGTGACCACGAACTTCATGGGGCCGTTCGACAACTACGACTACCACTCGTGGGACCAGGACCTCGATATCGCCTCGTGGGACTGCTACCCGCAGCGCGACACCAAGCCGTCGAGCACCGCGTTCTGGCACGAGCTGATCCGCGGCGTCCGCCATGGGGACCCATTCCTGCTCATGGAGCAGACGCCCAGCCGGCAGAACTGGCAGAATTTCTGCTATCTCAAGGCTCCCGGTCAGATGCGCGAGATGAGCTGGCACGCGGTGGCGCACGGCGCCGATTCGGTGCAGTTCTTCCAGCTGCGGCGCTCGCGGGGCGGCTGCGAGAAGTTCCACGGCGCGGTCATCGACATCGACGGGTCGAACCGCACACGCGTGTTCCGCGAGGTGGCCGATCTCGGCGGCGAGCTGAAGCGGGTCGGCGCGCGGCTGCTTGAATCCCGCAGCGCGGCGCGGGTGGCGGTGCTGTTCGACTTCCAGAACTGGTGGGGCCTCGAATCCTGCGTCGGCCCGACCCGCAGCCTCGATTATCTGGCCGAATGCGAGCGGTACTTCGCCGAGTTCGCGCGGCGCAACATCGCCGTCGACGTGGTGCCGGTCGGCGCGGATCTGAGCGGTTACCGGATCGTGCTTGCGCCCTGCCTGTACATGATGCGCGAGGGCTTGGCGGACCGTCTGCGCGCCTACGTGCGTGGCGGCGGGCGACTGCTGCTGACGACCATGTCGGCGCTGGTCGACGGGAACGACAATCTGTTCCAGGGCGAATGCCCGGTGCCGCTGCGCGATGTGGCCGGCGTATGGGCCGAGGAGACCGACGCGCTGCCGCCTGACATCGCCCTGCCGCTGGTCGGCGGCGCCGCCGATGACGGTGCGGCTCTTGGCTTATGCGGCATGCTGTGCGACATCATGCATCCGGATTCGGATACGCGCGTGCTGGCGCGGTATGGCGGCGACATGTTCTACGCCGGTACGCCCGCGATCACTGAGCACGTCTTCGGCGACGGTCGTTGCTGGTATGTGGGCACGATGCCGGATGAAGCCGCCGTGCGCGCCGTGGCCGACGGCATGCTCACCGGGCTGGGCCTTGCCGGGTATGACAGCCCTGAAGGCGTTGAGATCACGTCCCGCGTGGCTGCCGATGGCACGGTGTTCACCTTTGTGATCAACACCACGGCCCACGCGCAGACGGTGTCGGCGCCCTGCTCCGGTAAGGATCTGCTGGGCGAGGCTTCGGTCAAGGCCGGCGACGGTGTCGTTGTGGCCCCGTACGGCGTCATGCTGATCGCGTAGCGATCGGCGCTTTTGCCGCGCGGCGTTCCTGCGTCGCGCGGTTTTTTTATTGGCGCGATCGCGCGTCCACCACGTGGCCAAGGTTTCACGGCGCGGTCAGGGCTCCACGGCGCGGTAATCATTCCACCGCGCGGTAAACCTTCCACCGCGTGGTGTAGAGGAATGGCGGTATTTCGCGGTTTCACCAAAACGAGTTACCGCGCCGTGGGAGTTTTACCGCGCCGTGGAAGTTTCGCCATGTGGTGGAATGTTTGCTGTGCGGTGTTTTTCCATGGCGGCGGTGATTCTTCCGCTGCGTGGTGATTCTTCCACCGCGTGGTAATCTTTCCACCGCGTGGTAATTTCCTCACGGCGTGGTGATTGGTCCACGGCGTGGTGTTGGGGAATGGCGGTATTTCGCGGTTTTGTCAAAATGGGTTACCGCGTCGTGGGAGTTTTACCACGCGGTGGAACCTTTGCTGCGCGGTGGGTGGAAGGTTTCCCGCGCGGTGGAAGGTTTGCCGCGTCATGGGGGAAGCGGGCTACGCCGTGAGAAAGCTGGACGCACCATGGGAAAGCCGGTTGTGCCGCGAGAAGTTGGTTATGCCATGGGGAAGCGTTCGCATGGAGCGGGTTCCCCGCGCGAGAACCCGCTTGCCGCACAAGAACCCCTGCGTAGCCCCCTGCACGCAGCCCCGCACGGCCCGCCTACTCCTGCATTTTCTTGAGGTTGTAGAACTTGCCGTGGCGGGCCATGAGAGCGTCGTAGGTGCCCTCCTCCACGGCCTTGCCGTGCTCCATCACCACGATGCGGTCCGCGTTGCGGATGGTGGACAGCCGGTGGGCGACCAGGAACGTGGTGCATTGGCCCATCATCTTCTCGATGGCCTCCTGCACCTTCTTCTCGGAGACCGAATCCAGCGCGCTGGTGGCCTCGTCGAACACGATGATGCGCGGATGGCGGATCAGCGCGCGTGCGATCGCGATGCGCTGGCGCTGCCCGCCGGACAGCGTGCCGCCATGTTCGCCGAGCTGGGTATCGAGGCCGTTGGGCAGGGCATCGACCACGTCGTCCAAACCGATCTCGCGCACGATGCGCTCCACCTCGGCGTCGTCCACGTCGTCCAGCCCATAGGTGATGTTGTCGCGCAGCGTGCCGGAGAACAGGATGGTGTTCTGCGGCACGACGGCGATCTGGCTACGGTAGGCGTCGAGGTCCATATTGGCCAGGTCGATGCCGTCCACGGCCACCGATCCGCGTTCGGGCACGCCGAATCCGATCAGCAGCTTCAGCAGCGTCGACTTGCCCGAACCGGAATCGCCCACGAGCGCGAGCGATTGGCCGGCCGGCACGCTCAGCGAGAAATCCTTGAGCACGCGGTGGTACTCGGGGCTGTAGCGAAAATCGACATGCCGGAACTCGACGTCGCCGCGCAGCGGCCCCGGTTCCACGCGGCGGGAGTTGCGCTCGATATCGTCGGCCTGCAGGATCTCGCCGATGGACGTGACCGATTCCACGCCCTTGGTCAGCACCGGGTACAGGTTGATCAGGCTGGAGATGCTGTTGACGATCTGCCCGAAATAGGTCTGGAACAGCACGACGTCGCCGATCTGGATACGTCCGTTCAGCGCCAGATAGGAGGTGAACGCAAGGCACCCCAGCTGGAAGATCTGGAACACGACCCAGCTGGTGGCTCCGAACAGCCCGTTGACCACGTCCAGCCGCAGGCCGGTATCGTGGATGTGGTTCAGCCGCCGGCTCATGTGGTCGATTTCGACGTGCTGCAGGCCGTGCGCGCGGGTGACCGGGATCATCTCGATCATCTCGGCGACGGCCGCCTGCGTCTGTTCCATCTGATAGCGGAAGTCGTGGTTGGACTCGCGGATGGGTTTGCGGAACAGGTACATGGCGATCACGGCCGCCGGCACCGTCAGCGCGAAGAACAGCAGCACGGTTGGGCTGTGCATCGCCGTGACGACGACGGCGATGGTGATGTCGAGCACGATCAGCGGTAGGCTGCGGTAGGTCTGGTCGAGCAGCACCTCCACGTTCTCGACGTCGCGCATGACCTTGGACAGCAACCGGCCCGACTGCGTCTCGTTGTGGAACCGGATCGACAGCTGCTGCAGCTTGACCACCAGACTGCCGCGCAACTTGCGTTCGATGCTGCGGTTGACCCGCCCGAAGTGCAGCGCGTACATCCAGGTGGTGAGCACGTTCTGCAGGATGAACACCAGCGCGATCGCCAGGTTGATCCACAGCTCGCTGATCGTGTGCTGCTCGGGATAGGTGATGACGTTGATGACGTTGCTGGTGACGATGGGGATGGCCCAGACCGGGGACTGCTTGGCGATCAGCCCCAGCGTGGCGATGGTCAGATCCTTGCCGCTGCCCTTGAAGAACCCGAGCAGGATGTGGATGGGATGGCCTGCGTTCCTGCGGTACGTCGCGATGTACTCGGTGAACGACCACGGGGTGTCGGCCGGAATGCCCTCGGTCCAGATGTCGTCGTCGGTCTCGTCGGCGCCGCCGGTGGCGCCGAACTTCGACTGGGCGGGTTCCGTTGCATTCATGGACGGCATGCTCCTTGTATCGGGTTCGTACGGGTTCGGGCCCGTACCGGATCGAGGCGCGCGGGGGATATGCGCCTCGTTGCTGCTGTGCTTCTCCCTAGCGTACCGTGATTCGAAGCATATTGCCTAACCGTTTCAGTAAAACGGCATGTCTTGGGGCGTCATGACTGCAAAAATGGTACAAATTCAGATGATGACACGCCGTAAGCTCAGCTTGGCCGCAGCACGCCGTCAGCCGTTCGGGCCATTTTCAGCGGCGGCGAAAAGATTGAAATTCCAACGGTTTCAGACCATATATGAAGCATGAGAAGCGAGTATTTTCTTCATTGGATGAACATTCTTGTTAACGGAGTTACTTAACCGGTTGACAAACACTCCGGCACGGTGTTATCCTGACTATCAACAACACCGATAAGGCTTGCAACTCAAGGCTTATCGCTGCTGCTCCGCACGTAAGGTCACGGCTGACTTACTGCGTCGGAAAGAGAAATCAGTACGGAATTGTTGCCGTTTTCAGTCATCGGCTGGCAAAGGAGACAGAAATGAAAGCATGGAAGAAGATCGTAGCGGCTGCCGCGGCCGGCGTGTGCGCCATCAGCATGGCCGCTTGCGGAAGCGGTTCATCTGGTGAAGCCACCGATCTGACCTATGACAAGATCGAGCTGGGCACCACCGGCAAGGACATCAAAACCACCATCAACCTGTTCAGCCACCGCACCGATATGCTGCAGGACTCCTACAACGGCACCACCTGGGCCCAGTACATCAAGGAATTCAACAAGCTGTACCCGAACATCACGGTCAAGGTCGAGGGCGGCACCAACTACGGCGACGCGGCGCTCACCCGCCTGCAGGGCGGCGACTGGGGCGACATGATGATGATCCCGACCGTCGACGCCTCCGAGCTGCAGAACTACTTCCTGCCGTTCGGCACCGTCGACAACCTGAAGGACGAAGTGCACTACGTGTACGCCCAGCAGTACGACGGCAACGTGTACGGCATCTCCTCCACCGGCAACGCCGTCGGCATCGTCTACAACAAGAAGGTCTTCAAGGACGCCGGCATCACCGAGCTGCCGAAGACCCCGGACGAGTTCATCTCCGACCTCAAGCTCATCAAGGACAAGACCGACGCCACCCCGCTGTACACCAACTACGCGGCCGGCTGGACCATGGGCGCTTGGGACGCCTACATCGGCGGCACCGCCACCGGCGACGCCAAGTACATGAACCAGGAGCTGCTGCACACCGAGGACCCGTTCTCCGACCCGGGCGACGGCACCCACGCCTACAACGTGTACAAGATCCTCTACGACGCCGTGTCCGACGGCCTGATCGAGGACGACTTCTCCACCACCGACTGGGAAGGCTCCAAGTCGCAGATGAACTCCGGCAAGATCGCCACGATGGTGCTCGGCTCCTGGGCCGTCTCCCAGATCAAGAGCGTGGGCGAGAACGCCGATGACATCGGCTACATGCCGTTCCCGATCTCCGTCGACGGCAAGCGGTACACCTCCTCCTCCGCCGACTACGCCTACGGCATCAACAAGGACTCCTCCAAGGAGAACCAGGAAGCCTCGATGATCTTCGTCAAGTGGATGACCGAGAAGTCCAACTTCTCCATCAACGAGGGCGGCCTGCCGGTCGCCAAGAGCCAGGACGGCGAGCTGCCGGACGTCTACTCCGAGTTCAAGGATGTCACCTTCGTCGAGGATGAGCCCGCCGTCAAGGGCGAGGAGGATCTGTTCAACGACCTCAACTCCGACTCCGAGCTCAACATCAACGCCTCCGGCGACGCCCGCGTCCAGTCCATCGTCGAGAACGCGGCCAACAAGACCAAGTCCTACGACGACCTGGTCAAGGAGTGGAACGAGAAGTGGAACGCCGCGCTGAAGACCGAGAACTCCGAGGTCAAGTACACCACGGTCGTCAAGTAAGCCTCACCGCTTCATCCGCAATCGTCACGGTCGGGCAGTCGTCAGCAACATGCCGGTGGCTGCCCGCGCCCGTTCCGCATAACAATCAATCCGCATGACCCGCCCGGCGCATGACAGCGCCGGCGTGGTGGAAACCACCGAGGAGAAGGATCCATGACCTCGTCAGCAGCGGGAACGGCAGTCGCCGAGATTCCCGAAAACATTCAGCCAAGGAATTGGCGCAAGACAGGGATTATCGTCGCGTTTTCCGCGATTCCGCTCGCCCTGCTCGTCTTCTTCACCTACCTGCCGTTCTTCAACATGGTGGGCTACTCGTTCTACAAGATGAAGTACATCGGCACCCCGAAGTGGATCGGCCTGCAGAACTACATCGAGGTCTTCACCCGCCCGGACACCCTGTCCTCCCTCAAGCTTAGCCTCTACTACATGGCCGGCGCCCTGATCCAGGTGGCCATCGCGCTGTACCTGTCCACGATGCTCGCGTTCAAGGTGCGCGGCGGCGGCTTCTTCAAGGCCGTGTACTTCTTCCCCTACCTCATCAACGGCATCGCGGTCGGCTTCATCTTCAAGTTCTTCTACACCCGCGGCTACGTGTTCGACACCGTGCTGCAATGGTGCGGATTCCAGCTCGACAACCTGCCCTACTGGCTCAAGGACCAGAGCATCAACAACTGGGCGCTGGTCGGCGCCTCCATCTGGCGCTATCTCGGCCAGAACGTGATCCTGTTCATCGGCGCCATCATGTCGGTAGACAAGACCCTGTACGAGGCCGCCGAGATCGACGGCGCCAACAAGTGGCAGCAGTTCAAGCACATCATCCTGCCGGGCATCCAGACGATCCTCGTGCTCAACATCATCCTGTCGATCACCGGTTCGCTCTCCGCCTTCGAAGGCCCGTACGTGATCACCACCGGTGCGAACGGCACCGCGACCTACTTCGTGCTCATGGACCAGCTGGCCCACGGCAGCCAGAAGGTCGGCCTCGCCTCCGCCATGGCGGTGGTATTGCTGGCGATCATCCTGGTATGCGCCATGCTCCAGCAACTGTTCTTCAAGTATGTGTTCCGCGATGCCGACGACGGCGTCGCCAAGGCCAAGAAGAAGGCCGCGAAAGCCGAGCGCCAGCGCCGCAAGATGGCGCTGAAGAACGCCCCGATCATTCGCAACGGCTCCCGTAACTCCAAGGAAAAGGCGGTGGCATGATGACTGACGTCGTCGCGCAGGCCAAGGCGCGCAGCATGGCGCGCAGCGGTTCATTCTGGTACAAGTTCAAGAACGGCCTGCTGGTGGCCTTCAAGTACATCTCGCTCATCTTCGTGGCGTTCTGGATGGTCGTCCCGCTGGTCAGCTGCTTCGTGACCGCGGCCAAGACCACCAAGGAATACCAGAGCACCTCCGTCATGCACATGCCGGAGAACTGGTTCAACTTCAGCAACTACGTGCAGGCGTTCAAGTCGTCCAACATGGCCGTCGCCTTCCGCAACTCCTTCGTCGTGCTGGTCGTCGTGCTGATCATCACCACGTTCATCGGCACCATGCTGGCCTACGTGCTGAGCCGCTTCACCTTCCCGGGCAACGCGATCATCCGCGGCCTGTTCACCGTCGCCGCGCTGCTGCCGGGCATCGCGATGCAGGTCCCGATGTACAAGATGATGGTGCAGATGCACGCGGTCAACACGATGTGGGGCTACATCCTCATGATGTGCGGCACCGACGTCATCTCGATCTACGTGTTCATCCAGTACTTCGAGAACATCTCCACCTCGCTCGACGAGGCGGCCATCATGGACGGCGCCTCCTACTGGACCATCTACTCGCGCATCCTGCTGCCGCTGCTCAAGCCGGCCATCGTCACCTGCATGATCCTCAAGGGCGTCGGCGTGTACAACGAGTACTACGCCTCGAACCTGTACCTGCAGAAGGAAAGCCTGAAGACGGTCGCCATCGCGCTGTACTCGTTCACCGGCCCGATGGGCAGCCAGTACAACCTGATCTGCGCCGGCGTGATCATCACGCTGCTGCCGATGCTGATCCTGTTCCTGATCTTCCAAAAGCAGATCTACAACGGCGTCGCCGCGGGCGCCGTCAAGGAGTAAGCCCGTGCGGCCGGCTCCCCTCCTGGACGAGGGGAGCCGCCGTCATATCCGACCGGATTCCGATCGCGGGCATCGCGCTGATGTTCCCACCGCCGAACAGCCCGCAACGACACAAGGACATATCATCATGACCCACACACCGAACACCTTCACCTCCCTCACCGAGGGCTGGACGGTCCGTGCGCTCAACCCGCAGGTCGCCCCCGAACCGCTGCGCGACGCGATCGCCGACGGCATCCCCGCCACCGTGCCGGGCGAGGTCACGCTCGACCTGCTCAACGCCGGCCTCATCGACGAGCCCTTCGACGGCGACAACGAGAACCGCCAGCAGTGGATCGGCGACGTCGACTGGCAGTTCGAGACCACGTTCGAATGGCATGCCGACGGCAAACCCCGCCACGACCTGGTCGCCTACGGCCTCGACACCGTCGCCACCGTGCAGCTCAACGACCAGTTCGTCGGCTTCGCCCAGAACTACCACCGCTCCTACCGCTGGGACGCGCGCGGCCAGCTGCGCGACGGCCTGAACACCCTCACCGTCACCTTCGCCTCCTCCGTGCGCGAGTCCGACCGCCGCGAGCAGGAGCTGGGCTACTATCCGCACACCGAGCACCACGCGTTCAACCAGCTGCGCAAGCCCTCCTACCAGTTCGGCTGGGACTGGGGCATCGACGTGGCCAACGCCGGCATGTGGCGCGAGATCGGCATCGACTCCTGGTCCGGCGTCCGCCTAGCCGCGGTGCGCCCGCTGGTCAGCGTACTGGGCGACGGCACGACCGGCGTGCTCACCACCACGGTGGAGATCGAGCGCGAGGGCGAAGGCCGCGTGATGACCTCGGCCGACGCGCATACGCAGCAGAAGCCGACGCCCGTCAGCGTCACCCTGACCGGCCACGGCACCGACGTCACCGTCGAGGGTGAGGTCGAGTACGGCCGCAACACCGCGACGATCATCACCGTGGTGCCGAACGCGCAGCTGTGGTGGCCGCTCGGCTACGGCGATCAGCCGTTGTACGACGTGACCGTGAAGGCCGGCGGTGAGTCCGTGCCGGCCGAGGACGGCGTGTGGTCCGGCCGCGTCGGTTTCCGCACCGTGCACGTCGACACGCGCGCCGACGAGGTCGGCCGCCCGTTCCAGATCTACGTGAACGGCGTGCCCGTGCACGCCCGCGGCTACAACTGGGTGCCGATCGACGCGTTCCTGAGCCGCGGCGACAAGGCGTTCTACGCCGCGCGGTTCGCCGATCTGGTCGAGTCCAACTCGAATATGGTGCGCGCCTGGGGCGGCAGCATCTACGAGTCCGACGAGTTCTACGATCTGGCCGACGAGCTCGGCGTGATGGTCTGGCAGGACTTCATGCTGGCCTGCGCCGCCTACCCCGAGGACTCCGCGACCAAGGCCGAGATCGAGGCCGAGGCCCGCGAGCACATCACCCGCCTGAGCTCGCACCCGAGCCTGACCGTGTGGAACGGCTCCAACGAGAACTACGTCGCCTACTCCGAGTGGGGCGGGTTCAAGCAGGCGCTGCGCGACGACGACAAGCCGGCCAACGAGTACGGCTACGGCGAGAAGGGCTGGGGCGACTACTACTACGCCGACCTGTTCCCGAAGCTGCTGACCGAGCTCGACCCGACGCACGTCTACCTGCCGAGCTCCCCGATGAGCTTCACCAAGTTCGTGGACGCCAACAAGGACGTCGACGGCACCATGCACATCTGGGACGTGTGGAACCGCGTGGATTACCGCACCTACGCCGACTACACGCCGCGCTTCGCCGACGAGTTCGGCTACCAGGCGCCGCCCGCGTTCAGCACGCTCACCCGCGTGGTGCACGACGAGCAGCTCGAGCCGTTCGGCAAGCAGATGCTGGTGCATCAGAAGGCCATGGGCGGCAACTACAAGCTGGCCCGTGGCATGCGCTCGCACCTGACCCCGGGCGACATCGACGACGTGAGCTACAACGCCGACGGCACCCGCAACTGGCTGATCCCCACCGACAACTGGGATTCGATCGAGGACTGGCACTGGGCGTGCCAGCTGCAGCAGGCGCATGCGATGCGCTTCGGCGTCGAGCACATGCGCTCGCTCGAGCCGATCAACGCCGGCGCACTGATCTGGCAGCTCAACGACGACTGGCCCGTCGTCTCGTGGGCGGCGGTCGACTACTACGGCCATCGCAAGCCGATGTGGTACGCCTCGCGCGACTTCTTCGCGCCGCGCCTGGCCACGATCCAGCCGCGCGTCTCCGACAAGGCCCGCGAGGACAAGAGCTGGGAAGGCAAGCGCGTGGCCGCGGACCACCTGGCGCTGGTCGTGCTCAACGACACCCGCGAGGGCTGGAACGGGTCTTGGATTATCGAGCGCCGCACGCTCGCCGGCGACGTGCTCGCCACGCAGACCTTCGACGTGATGCTCGGCCCGGTCGACCATGCCGAGCTGGCGCTCGACGCCGCCGTCGCTGGGTTCGGCGACCCGAACGGCGAGATCATCGTCGCCACGCCATCCGACGCGGCGTTCGCCCGCGCGGTCTACAACGGGGCGGAGGTCATTGACCAGCAGCTCGACCGTGCGCCGCTCGCGGCGTCGGCGACCGCCGTGGACGGCGGCTACGAGCTGACCGTGACGGCCAAGGCCTATGCGCGTGACGTGTTCTGCATGGTCGATAAGGTCGATCAGGACGCCCGCATCAGCGGCGGCATGGTCACCCTGCTGCCCGGCGAGTCGGTGACCTGGCGCATCGCGTCCGGCGCCGCCGTCGATCCCGCGGCGTTCGCGGCCGCGAACGTGCTGCGCTGCGCCAACGATCTCAAGCGCTGAACCGCTACGGCCCGTTGACGGATATCATTAGAATGATATCCGTCAACGGGCCGTGCTGAATCGCTTGACGAACCCAGAAACTGAGGACTGAAGGAGGGGACTGCGTTGAAGTCGAAGATGACCATCGCCGACGTGGCCAAGGCCGCCGGAGTATCCAGCAGCGCCGTTTCCTATGCTCTGAACGGCAAACCCGGCGTGTCCGAAAAAACGCGCGACAAGGTGCTGCAGGTGGCTGAGCAGATGGGCTGGAAGCCCAACAGCGCCGCCAAGGCGCTGTCCGACGCCAGCACGCATTCCATCGGATTGATCCTGACGTACGACACCGACGTGCTGTCCGTCGAGTCCTACACCATGGAGCTCATCGCCGGCCTGACCGCCGTGTTCGAGGCGCAGGGCTATTCGCTGCTGCTGCGCTCGTCCTCGAACCGCCAGCACGAGGTCAGCATCATGAAGGAGTGGATCGCCACCGGCGCGGTGGACGCGCTGCTGATGCTGAACGTCGAACTGAGCGACCCGCGCGTGGCGCTGCTCAAGCAGTACCCCAAGTTCCCGGTGCTGATGCTGTGCTCCGTGGAGATGTCCGACGGCATGACCGCCTTGTCCGACAACGAAAAGGGCGCGGCGCACCTCATCGTCGACTACTGCTACGAGCTGGGCCACCGGCATATCGCCCGCGTGGCCGGCCCGGAGATGATGGGGCACACCTTCGTGCGCGACAACGCCTTCCTCGACGAGACCTCGGAGCTGAATCTGCGTTACAACTGCCTGCATACGGACTACTCGCCGGCCGCGGGCCGCCGCAGCGTGGAACGGCTGGCGGCCCCGGCGAACCCCCCCACCGGACCGCTGGAGCGTGGAACGGCTGCTGTCCCTGCCGAACCCGCCGACCGCCATCGTGTGCGATAACGACGTCATGGCGCTGGCCGCGATCAGAACCGCGCGCAGGCTGGGATTCAAGGTGCCGGAGGACCTGTCGATCATCTCGTGGGACGATTCGTTCATGTGCGAGATCAACGAGCCGAGCGTGACCGCGCTGAACCGCAACGTCGTGGGGCGAGGCAAGCGCGCCGCCCGCATGCTGATCGACATGGCCGAAGGGCGGCCGGTCGACTCCTATGTGGAGGACGACTACGAGCTGATCTTCCGCGATTCCAGCGGTCCGGTCGACCCCAAGGAGTGATTTCCGGAGTTTCGGAACCGTGCCATCCGTATATGGTGATGCCCCGCCCGATACGAGCGGGGCATCACCATATTGGCTACTCGGCGTTGTCTGGTTCGGCTGCCTCGGCGGGCTTGGCCGGCAGGGCGATGATGCCGGACTGGAGCATCAGATGGATGACCAGCCATGCGCTGGCCGCGGTGAAAAGCAACGCCCAGAAGAAGACCGCCGGGAACAGGCCGCCAGGCACGAACACGGCGATCGCGAAGGGCAAAGCGTTGAGGACCAGAATCTCCAGCGCGACCACCGGGTATCGCAACGCCACGGCGAAGGACTGCCTGATCTGCGCGCCGACGGTCAGCTTGCTGCGCGAGGTCAGCGGGAACACGAATCCGGCGCCGGCCACCACCACGATGGCGATGGCGATGATGACGCCGTACGCCAGCGAGGCCATGCTGACGTTCGTCTCCTGCTTGGTCAGATACCACAGATCGAAGGTGGCCAGCGCGGCGAATGCCGCAGCGATCGCCTCCAGCGCCAGCGAAACGCCGAAGCGACGCGTGAAGGCGCGGCCGAACTGCTTGAGCACATGCGCGTCGCGGCCCTCGTGCATCGCCCGCACCACCTCGTACATCGCCGCGGTCGAAGCGCCGATGGTGACGATGGGAATGCAGCACACCGCCCACGCGACGTTGACCATGGCCAGATCGCCGATGCGCGACATGAAGGCGTTGAATGGATTGTCCTGTTTGAAGATCTGCATGGGGTTCCTTGGGGTTGCTGGGGGTGTGAGGGACCGGGACTGATGGGTTTGGCGTATGCCATCGGCCCGCGCGGTCGTGGTCATGCGCGGGCGTGGTCATTCGGTGAGGAACGTGACCAAGCGTTGCGCGTTGCCGGTGTTGTGGGAGTCCTGCGCCAGCCCGATGAGCGCCGTGTCGTCCGCCGACCGCAGCGCGGTCCAGGCCGGTGCGTCGGCGAGTTTCAGGCCGTACGGCTTGGAGCCGCCTTTGCCCGATCCGTCGTAGTCGATGTCGGTGTCGTTGGCGTCGTTGAATCCGCGGAAGTCGGCGAATGCGCCGGACAGGGCCTTGCGCTGCCGCTCGGTGAGCGACCGGCTCAGCGAACGCATGTAGCCGTAGCCGGCCAGGGTCTCGAAATCGTCCGGGGCGGCGATGATCGCGTCGATCTCGTCGTTGGACAGCATGGTCTGCAGCTTGGTCAGACCGGACTCTTTGAGGTTGAAGTTGGCGTCGATGGCGACCCCGCCTTCGCGGCCTTCGGGCAGATTAAGCGCTTCGGATACGCTCGTCTGCAGGGTGGCCGCATCCTGTTCGCTCAGGGCGCTATTGATGACCGCGACATAGAGCTGCGGGGCCGGCGTGGGAGTGAGGATCTGCACCGCGAGATAGGTGACGACGATGATGGCCGCGATGGCCGCCGCCACACGGGCGAGCAGCTGGTCGCGGAAATATCCCCATTTCTGGTCGCGCGGCAACGCCAAAAGCGTGGCGAGGCGCGATTTTCCGCGGTATTCGCTGGTGTCGGCAAGGGTGCGTATGGCCTGCGCCTGGCGGTCGTCGATGGTGCCGCCGCCTCGCTGAGGGCCGTCATGCGATGATCGCGTCATAGCCGTTCGCCTCCTTGCCGTATGTGATGTATTTCAGTATAACGCAGAAATCGCATGTTTCTTAACCGATTAAGGTATAGTGTTGCATGGCATACGATGTTGTACGACATAAGGAGCGACAATGAAGTTCACGGATGGCTACTGGTGCGTCCGCCCGCATGTGCAGCGCGCGGCGAGCGAGGAGACGTATCGCATCGAAACCAGGCGGCATGCGCAGGGTGGCCCGCGGTCCGCGCTGCGGGCGCTGGTTCCCTCGACCCGTATCCTGTCGGTCGGCCATACCATGAACCTCGCCTCGTTCACCATCACGGTGTCGTCGCCGATGGAGGGCGTTGCGCGGGTGAACATCGAGCGTTGGCGCGGCGAATCCACCGGTCAGGGCTTCCCGATCGTCCCCGGCAACGGCGCGTCCGCCGGCGAGGCGTCCGTCGACGGGGAGACGGGCGACGGCGCCTTCGTCACCGGCGATCTCAAGGTGGCCATCGCCAAGGGTGTCCCCTTCTCCATGCGCTTCCTCGCGGTCGGCGAGGACGGCGGCGAAACCGTGCTCACCGCGGCGCAGGGCCGGGCCATCGCGCACTTCACCTTGGACGAGCTGGCGCCGGTGCCCAGCGAGCCGGTCGGCGAGTTCGGTGCCAGCGAGAGCGGCCGCGCCTTCGACGAATCGGACCGCTACATGCGCGTGCAGCTGGGGTTGGGCGTCGGCGAGAACGTCTACGGATTCGGCGAGCACTTCGGGCCGCTTGTCAAGAACGGCCAGACCGTCGACATCTGGAACGCCGACGGCGGCACCCAGAGCGAGCAGGCCTACAAGAACGTGCCGTTCTACCTGACCAACAAGGGGTATGGCGTGCTGGTCAACCATCGCGGGCACGTCTCGTTCGAGGTCGGCACCGAGAACGCCGCAGCGGTGCAGTTCTCCGTGCCCGGCGAGTCGATCGAGTTCTTCGTCATCGGCGGCGGCGATCCCAAAACCATACTGGACCGCTACACCGCGCTGACCGGCCGCCCGCCGATCGTGCCGGAATGGAGCTATGGCCTGTGGCTGTCCACCTCGTTCACCACGGATTACGACGAGAAGACCGTCACCGAGATGGTGAGCCGCATGAACGAGCTCGACATCCCGCTCAGCGTGTTCCACTACGACTGCTTCTGGATGAAGCCGTTCCAGCTGTGCGACTTCACCTGGGACGAAGACCATTTCCCCGACCCCGAGGGGATGCTCGGCAGGCTGCACCGCGAGTTCGGCCTGCACATCAGCGTGTGGACGAATCCGTACATCGGCCAGGAGACGCCGGTGTACGACGAGGCCGCCGCTGCCGGCTACCTGCTCAAGCGCACGGACGGCAAGGTGTGGCGCACCGACATGTGGGAATCGGGCATGGGCATCATCGACGTGACCAACCCCGAGGCCCGCGCGTGGTACAAGGGCAAGATCAAGGGGCTGCTGCGCCAGGGCGTGGACGCCATCAAGACCGACTTCGGCGAGCGCATCCCCTCGCGCGGCGTGCGGTGGTATGACGGCACCGATCCGGCGCTCATGCACAACTGGTTCACCGAACTGTACAACCGCATCGTCTTCGAGGCCATCGAGGAGGAGCGCGGCGAAGGCGAAGCGGTGCTCTACGCGCGTTCGGCCACGGTCGGAGGCCAGATGCAGCCCGTGCACTGGGGCGGCGACTGCGAATCCACCTTCGAGGCCATGGCGCAGAGCCTGCGCGGCGGGCTGTCGCTGCTGAGCTCCGGCTTCGGCTACTGGAGCCACGACATCGGCGGGTTCGAGGACACCGTGCCCGATTCCAACGTCTACAAGCGATGGGTGGCGTTCGGCCTGCTCAGCTCCCACTCCCGTCTGCACGGTTCGCGCCTGTACCGCGTGCCGTGGCTGTTCGACGACTGGGACCGCGAGCACGGCGTCGAGATTCCGGTCGGGCAGAGCGCCGTGGAGGTGCTGCGCGAATTCGCCGCGCTCAAGCGCAGGCTGACCCCGTATATCGTGCGCGCCGGCAAGGAGGCCCACGAGCATGGCACGCCGATCATGCGGCCGATGCTCATGGAGTTCCCCGACGACCCGGCTGCCTGGCAGCTGGACCTCCAGTACATGTTCGGCCCGGATCTGCTGGTGGCTCCCGTGTTCTCGCGCGAGGGCGACGTCGAGTACTACCTGCCGGCCGGCAAGTGGACGAACTGGTTCACCGGCGAGACGGTCGAGCCGTCCGGCGCCGGGGTGTGGCGCCGCGAACGCCACGTCGGCTTCGACTACGTGCCCCTGTGGATCCGCGGCGACGCCCGGTTCGAGCAGTGACGCGCCGCGACGGTACGCCATCCGTATACGTATCGTGAAAGGACGACACTGATGTTTGACCAAGGACCACACGTTGTACTGCGCCGCGACGGCGTCTGTCTGATTCTCAAGGCTCCCGACGGCGACATGCCGCAGGTGGAGTACTGGGGACGCGATTTTCTTGCGGGCGCTGTGGGCGCCACGCATGCCGCCGACCTGGCCGATCTCGCCCACGTCGACGGCGTCAATGGCGCCGGCGCCGCGCTGGACGAATCGGCGCTCGCGGCGCTGGATGCGATGACGCTCAAGGACACCCCGCCGAACAAGCCTGACGCGGCATGGCGCCCGTCGCTGCTGCCGCAGGGCGCTGAGGGCTGGGCCGGCCGTGCCGGTCTCGAATGCGCGCGCGGAGGCCGGCCGGTCTACGCCCGCTGGACCGGTACGTCCGTGAGCGCCGCGGCCGACGGCCATGCGCTGAGCATCACGGCCGAGGACGCGGTCAACGCGATCCGGCTGGAATCGACCATCGCCCTCCAGCCCGGAGGATTGGTCGTCATCCGCCACACCGTCACCGACACGGCCGACGGATCGACCGCGAACGGCGGCGAACCGCTGTCGGTCAGCTGGCTCGACGCCACGCTGCCGTGCCCCAAACGCGTGGACACGCTCACCCAGTTCACCGGCCGCTGGCCGCTCGAAAAGCAGCCGGCCACCGGCCCGCTGCCGGTCGGATCGGTCACCCGCGACTGCCGCCGAGGCAAGACCGGGCACGAATCCCCGTGGATGTTCATCGCATCCATCGGCGAACCGCGATTCGGCAGCGGTGACATCTGGTCCTGCCACCTCGCATGGAGCGGCAACCAGACCTACCGCAGCGACAATCTACCGGCCCACGAACCGCTTATCGGCGCCGGCGAGCTTCTCGGCCCCGGCGAGATCCGCCTTGCGGCCGGCGAATCGTATGCCACGCCGGAAATCTGCTTCGCCTACTCCGACCGCGGCCTCGACGGCATCGCCGCGCGATTCCACGACTGGCTGCGCTCGCTGCCGGGCCGCGTGGACCCCGCCGCCAAGCCGCGGCCGTTCACGCTCAACACCTGGGAGGCCGTGTACTTCGACCACGACGAGGCCACGCTCAAGCGGCTCGCCGACCGTGCGGCTTCGGTCGGCGTGGAGCGCTTCGTGCTCGACGATGGCTGGTTCCACGAACGCCGCGACGACACCAAGGGGCTGGGCGATTGGTGGGTCGACCCGGAAGTCTGGCCCAACGGCCTCGACGGGCTGGCCTCGCACGTCCATAGCCTCGGCATGGAGTTCGGCCTGTGGTTCGAGCCGGAGATGGTCAATCTCGACTCCGACCTGGCCCGCGAGCACCCCGAGTGGATCCTCGCCGCGCCCGAAGCCGTGCCGTACCGAGAGGATCTGTCCTACCGCGCGCAGTACGTGCTCGATCTGGTCAATCCGGACGCCTACCGGCATGTGTATGGCCAGATGGCCGAGCTCGTCGGGCGGCTCGGCGTGGACTACATCAAATGGGATCACAACCGCGAGGTGACCGAGCCGATGCACGACGGCCGCTTCGGCCTGCACGAGCAGACCGAAGCGTGCTACCGCCTGTTCGACGATCTCAAGGCGCAATTCCCCGGTCTGGAGATCGAAAGCTGCTCCTCGGGCGGCGCGCGCACCGACGCCGGCATCCTGCAGCACGCCGATCGCATCTGGGCCTCCGATTCCAACGATCCGCGCGACCGCGTCGACATCCAGCGGTGGACCGAACTTATCGTGCCTCCGGAGATGATCGGCGCGCATGTCGGTCCTTCGCCGGCGCACTCCACGGCCCGGGCCACCGACCTGAGCTACCGCGCCGCGATCTCGCTGGAGGGCTGCTCCGGTTTCGAGTGGAACATCCTGGAATGCACGGACGAGGAACTGGCCGTGCTGAAATCGTTCGTGGCGCTGTACAAGGAGCTGCGCGGGCTGCTGCACACCGGCCGCGTGATGCACGCCGACTTCAAGGATCCCTCGCTGCGGGCCCGCGGCGTGGTGAACGCGGAACGCACCCACGCCGTGTGGGTGGTCGCCACCGTCGACAACATCCGTGACTGGCTGGCCGAGCGGCTGCCCGTCACCGGTCTCGATTCCGATCGCACCTACCGCGTGCGGATGCGCGGCGAGATCGGCGAATCGCACTGGGGGTGGGTCACCCCTCAGTGGCTCACCGCGGCCCAGTCCGACGGCGGCTTCGTGGTTCCCGGCCGGCTGCTTGCCAGCATCGGGCTGCAGCTGCCCAACCTGTGGCCGATGCAGGCCATCGTGCTGGAGTTCGAAGCGCTCTGAGCGCATCCCCGTTTCCCGGCTCTCTTTTTTGAGACTGAGCCGGGAAAAGGGGGAGCCAGGCATAGTAGGAGAATTCATGGCGCGGGGCACTGGGGGACACGAACACTCAGCAACGATCCGTCATGATTCATCCGGAAAGGAATCCCATATGACTTCCATCACACCGATCCCGGTCGATCCGCGGCTCGCGCCGAACGCTCGCGCGCTGTTCGACGCATTGCACGCCGCATCCGGCGCTTTCGCGATGTTCGGCCACCAGGACGACACCTTCTGCCGTCACACCGCCGAAGCCGACTCCGACATCCTCGCCGTCGCCGGCGCCTATCCGGCCGTATGGGGATTCGACATGGGCCGCGTCGAACTCGGATGGAACGAGAACATCGACCATATCCCCTTTGACGACATTCGCCGCGAGATGCGCCGCGCCCACGATCTCGGCGCGGTCGTCACGCTGAGCTGGCATTCGGTCAATCCGATCACCGAAGGCGGCTACGGCGACAACATGGCCGCCGGCACGGTGGAAGCCGTGCTGCCGGGCGGGGCGCTCCATGAGAAGTACCTCGGCTGGCTCGGCGCGGTGGCCGACTTCCTGACCTCCGTGGCCGACTCGGACGGCGAACCGATCCCGATCGTCTTCCGCCCCTACCACGAGCACACCGGCGACTGGTTCTGGTGGAGTCCAGGCTCGCCGGCCCGGCCGACCGAGACCGCGCCGGAACAATACGCCGCCCTGTGGCGTATGACCGTCGACTACCTGCGCGACAAGCGCGGCGTGCACAATGTGCTCTATGCGTATTCGCCCGATCGCAGCCGTATCGACACGACCTCCGACGCCACAGTGGAACGCGGTTACCTGTACGGCTATCCGGGCGACGAGTATGTCGACGTGCTCGGCTTGGACGATTACTGGGACATCGATCAGCCGTTGGAGGGACCGGATGCCGCCGACCCGGCCGAACGGCACGGCAAGTTCGTCTCGATCCTGACCTGCGCCGGGCGCCTGGCGCGGGAGCGGGGCAAGCTCGCCGCGGCGACCGAAGTCGGCTCGCCGCGCGAATTCGCCGCCGCGTTCGGCGATGACCCGGCCACGCCTTGGACCGCGTTCATGCTGAGCGCGGCCACCGCGAACGCGGATACCCGCCGCGTGCTGTGGTATCTGCCGTGGCGCAACTCGCCGGAGGCGGTCGGCGGCGGCGCGTACGGCACGCCGGCTCCCGGATCGCCATATGCCGAGGATTTCCGCCGCTTCGTGCGAGACGATTTCATGCGTCTCGCCGATACCGTGCCCGCATGGTGCGGCAGTGACGGCAATGACTGAGCAGGCATGCCAAATCCGGCCGAACGGAGTCATGCTTTTCATTGCTTAGGCAGATTGTTCACTTCGTAGGCAGGCCTGTCGCGGACCTGCCACGCGAGTCCCCTATGATTCCAACCGTTCTCGGAGACGGTTCGCGCTGGTACCTGCCTACGAGGCGAACAATCTGCCTAAGCAATGCGGCATGGCGGGCATTCGCCCGTCGAAAGCGGTTCCTGGTGCCTTGTTTTCGCATCGGCAGAAACGCGATTGCCTCGGGTGGGATAAGCCGGTAGCGTTGACTGATGGGTCCGTAACGTAACCACACAATGCGCGCTGTGCAGCGCGCGCCAACGAAGGAGATATGGTGGTCGATAACAATCATGTGGGGAATGCCGTTGTGCCCGATGCAAACGGGCGGTTCTCATGGGGCAACGGCGTGGTGTCGATGGTGTTCGACACGGCCGGCGACGAGCCGGTGAGGCTGAGCGGGCTGTCGGGGCGTGGCATGGACGCCGCCGGCGTGGATGCCGCGCCGCAGCGCGATCCGCGCCCGATCGTGGAGGTGCTCGCTGCCAACACCGGTTCCCATGACAACCGGCTCGCGCTGATCGCCACGGTGGCCGGGTCGAAGCTGCGCTTCACCGGAGCCGTGGCAAGCGTGGTCCCGGCGCCGGGGGAAGCCGGGGCCGCGGGTTCGGCTCCGGCCGGCACGTACCGTCTGGAGATCACGCAATTCGCCCCGTACGACCAGTTGCAGCCGAGCGGCCGCCCGATGGAAAGCTCCGATCCGGGAGCCGCCCGCAAGCTGGCCGAAGCCGCTGCTGTTGCCGTTGATGGGGCCGGGACTGGCGGCGGAGCATCCGCTGCCCCCCGCTCGACCGCCC
>OAXB01000092.1_pt1 | contig 45411 bp, 44 predicted proteins | sample 1501541 | NCBI WGS metagenome assembly OAXB01 (sample SAMEA2580302, study PRJEB22360) | human gut metagenome | biome: human gut; feature: human-associated habitat; material: faeces | place: Denmark | collected 2008/2010
TCTGTTCCGGAAGTGTTTCTCCCTCACAAGTCAGCTTTAATAGGTTATCACATCCGCATCCTTCTGTCAAGAACTTTTTTCACGTTGTCCAGCGATCTGCTCTCGCATCCTGTCCCACAGTGGCCCTTGGGCTTATTCTTTTCATCGGTCTCTCTCAGCGACAAGTGGTATCTTATCACGGGAAAAGTGAATTGTCAATGTTTTTTGTGTTTTTTATTTTTTTCGCACAATTCAGATAATTCACTTTTCTTTTTACTTACAGTATCATACTGCTCATATGTTGTCCTTTATTTCGCCCAATACAAAACAGCAGCCTTCAAAAACTCTGCACATCCTGACACTTCTTCATCATAAATAACGCAGTGTACGTGTACTCACTCCTGTCATTTCTGCCACTTCCTGAATACTGTATTCCATCTTTCTACCTCCTGCCGGATTTTAGTATACAAGTTGACGCCGTGTCAAAGTCAATACATTTTCCCGCCTATTTGAGAAAGAATTTCACCAGATTCATCTTCCCTTTTGTAAATGGAGGATAACAGACCGGAAGATTCCAGTCAGCCGGTTTATAAAATACACTTTTTTCATGAGTAAATGTATCAAAACTATACTTTCCGTGATATTGTCCCATTCCGGATGCTCCGACTCCCCCAAACGGAAGATCTGGATTGATCAGATGACTGATCGTATCATTGACACACACACCGCCCGAAGACACCCGTTCCAAAACGAACTTTTCTGCAGATCTTTTTTTCGTAAACAGATACAGCGCAAGTGGTTTTGCTCTTTTATTCACAAAACGTACTGCATCTTCCAGCTTGTGGTATGACAGAACCGGCAATATCGGACCGAACAGTTCTTCCTGCATAGACGCCGCATTCTGATCCTTTCCGAGATCCAGAATGGCCGGCTCGATATAACGTTGCAGTGTATCTGCCTCTCCTCCGCAGAACAAATATTTCGCATCCTGCTCCAGTATTTTCTGCAGACGTTCCATATGCCGTTCATTTACAATCCTGCCGAAATCTGGATTCTTTTTTATTTCTTTTCCATATAGATGAGAAAATGCTGTTTTCATCTCTGTTAAGAACTGCTGTTTTCTGCTCTCATCCACAAGCACATAATCCGGCGCCACACAGGTCTGTCCCGCATTCATGAGTTTTCCCCACGCAATTCTTCTTGCTGCCTCTTTTATATTTGCAGTTTTTTCGATAATAACCGGACTTTTTCCACCTAATTCCAATGTCACCGGCGTCAGATTTTCTGCTGCCGCTTTCATAACGATCCTTCCGACACGTTCACTCCCTGTAAAAAAGATATAATCAAATTTCTGAGAAAGTAATTCCTGATTGACCTCCACTCCACCTTCCACACAGGCAATATATTCTTCTTTAAATGTAGAGTGTACGATCTGATACATTGCTTCTGAAACATGTGGGGTAAGTTCTGATGGTTTGAGTACTGCACAGTTTCCTGCCGCAATCGCTCCAACCAGAGGCTCTGCCAACAACTGTACCGGATAATTATATGGTCCCAGAATAAGCACACTTCCATAAGGTTCTTTTTGAATCTTACTTTTGCCCGGAAATAAATACAGCGGTGTTCTCACACGTTTTGGAGCCGACCATTTCTGAAGATTTTGAATCGTATATCGAATATCAGCAAGTACAAATCCAATCTCTGTGGCGTAAGATTCAAATGCAGATTTTCCAAGATCTTTCTTTAATGCCTCCCCCAAAACCGTTTCATTTTTTCGCATTGCATCTGCCAACAGTTGTAACTGGCAGATACGAAATGCAAGATCCCGAGTCCGTCCGGTTTCAAAAAATTGTTTTTGTGCCTCTGTTAACTTTGAAAACATTCTATTTTTCTCCATATCTTTTTACACATTAGCTCCTTTCTTCGGATGTTCATATTTCTCAATTATAACACTGCCGTATCGCCTTCTCAATTCATCTTTGATTCCTTTTCGCACGATCGGCAATTTTATTTTTGACAATTTCTTTCATTTCAGTCGGGATATGATATAATCATTTTGCGAAATGTTGTTCAAAAAAATGATACAGAAAGAAGGACCATATATTTATGAAAACAAATTCAAAGAAATGGTTGAAACGCCTGGGAATCTTCCTCGGAACTCTGATACTGATCGTAGTCGGCTATGTTGTTTATGTATTTTCCAGTTACTATCGTCTGGAAGACAAGCAAAAACTGACGATCACCGGAAAATCTACAGAAAAGGCAAAAACCAAAAAAAGTTACCGCATCACATCTGGAAATATCGGTTTCGGCGCATACAGTGACGACTATTCTTTCTTTATGGACGGTGGAAAAGAAAGCCGTGCCCGTTCCAAAGATGCCGTCATTGAAAACGTCAGCAGCTATGCAGAAGCTGTAGCTCAATTAAACCCGGATTTTATGCTGTTCCAGGAAGTGGATATTGACGGAACAAGAAGTTATCATGTGGATGAACGCAAATTATTGCTTTCACAGACACTTTCAACCGATAACACCTCACGAAACTACACATTTGCTCAGAACTATGACAGCCCTTATCTGTTCTATCCGATTCTGGAACCACACGGAAAGAACAAATCCGGTATGCTTACAGTTTCTAACATGAAGATCACGGAATCCATCAGACGCTCTTTACCGATCGAAGATGGATTTATGAAACTGCTGGATCTGGATCGCTGTTATAGCGTCAACCGGATTCCGACAGAAAACGGAAAGGAACTTGTCCTGTACAATCTGCATCTTTCCGCTTATACATCTGATCCGAGCACCGCGGACAATCAGCTGCGGATGCTGTTTGAGGATATGAAAGAAGAATATGACGCTGGAAATTATATTGTTGCGGGCGGTGATTTCAACAAAGATCTGCTTGGAAATTCTGCTGAGATTTTTGGTCACAAGGAATTAGAAGACAACTGGGCAAAGCCGATATCCGAAGAACTGATTCCTGATTTCATGCAGTTGATCGCACCGTTTGATGAGAAAAATCCGGTACCATCCTGCCGAAATGCAGATCAGCCTTACAGCGAATCTGATTTTGTTGTAACAGTAGATGGTTTTCTGGTATCTGATAATGTGACTGTAGAAGATGCACTGGTTCTGGATACCGGTTTTAAATGGAGTGATCATAATCCGGTTTATATGGATTTTATTTTAGAGTAAAAAAAGTACAGGCTGATGTTTTGCAAAGAACACCAGCCTGTATTTCTATTCATAATGTGTTTTTACATACTCATCCATCGCATCTGCGATCATTTTCGAATACTTCACCGCCTCTACCACGGTCTTTGCACCGGTCACTACATCTCCGGATGCGAAAATCCCCGGCATGGTGGTCTCTCCATTTGCATCTGTCTTGAGCAATCCCCGATCATCTACCTGCAGCTCTTTATCCCGGTTCACGATCCGATCCTGCGGTCCCTGAGAAATCGAAATAATGATACTGTCAGCCGGAACAAGCCTGGCAGTCTCTTCTTTTTTCACCAGTTTTCCATCTTCGGTCCATTCCACATCACAGATAATGGCTCCTTCATCCCCGATTTCAATGGCCGTCTGCAGATATTCGAACTCTACTCCGTCCAGTTTTGCATACTCCACCTCTTTTGGGGATGCCGCCGGAATTTCTGTGATGGAATAGACGGTTACATGCCGGGAGCCTTTACGAATTGCCGTTCTTGCCACATCCATTGCCGCATTCCCCGCACCGATGACAAGTACCCGTTCTCCCAGATCATAGACATCCGGATTGTTCAGATAATTGATTCCGTAGTGCACATTTCCAAATGTTTCTCCCGGTATATGCAGCTGATACGGTCTCCAAGTTCCTGTTCCGATAAATACGGCATGATATCCGTCTCTTAAAAGATCTTCCACACCTGTGGAACCACCCAGCGCAAAATTGGGCCTAAATAAGATACCCAGCTCTTTCATTTTTACATAATAGCGGTCTAAAATGGACTTTGGCAGACGAAATTCAGGAATTCCATAACGCATGATTCCTCCGATCTTCTCTTTTACCTCAAAAATCGTCACTTTATATCCTCTGCACGCCATCAAAATAGCGATTGTGATTCCTGCCGGACCCGCGCCGACAACTGCGATCCGTTTGCCGTTTTTCGGAAGCTGCTCCAGCTTCATCCGGTCAAAGCAGGTATCTGAAATATAATTTTCAATCGAAGAAATATGCACCGGTTCTCCTTTTATGCCTTTCACACAATGCCCTTCACACTGTTTTTCGTGGTCACAGACCAGAGAACAGATGACAGACAGCGGATTGTTGGCAAACACCATTTCTGCCGCCTCCGGCATCTCTCCTTGCAGCAGCATCTGGATCATCACAGGAATCGGGGTATGGATCGGACACCCTTCCTGACATCTCGGTTTTTTACAGTTTAAACATCTTTTTGCTTCATCAATGACATGCAGTCCCATTGTTATTACAACTCCTTACTTTACGATCTGTTATCCGGATAGATGATTTGTATTTTTATGCACAATAACAATTTATCACACAAAAAAAGAAAGTCAACAATCGTTATTTTGTTGACTTTCCTGTTATTTTATTCACTTATTGAAGATCTTATAATCTGCATTTAAAATCTTCATATCCGAACGATTTCACGATCTCACATTCTCCACTTTCGCGTTCCCACACAATATCCGGAAGACGCATTCCATTGAATGTATTATTTTTTACAGTCGTATAGATCGCCATATCTCCAAATGTGAGTCTGTCTCCTACTTTCAGCGGCTGATCAAAAGAATAACTTCCGATCACATCTCCTGCCAGACAGGTCGGACCGCCAAGCAGATACGTATATTCTTTTTCCTTCGCCTCTCCAGAATCAAACAGAGGCGGGCGATACGGCATCTCGATCACATCCGGCATATGACACGCTGCAGAGACATCCAGTACCGCAATATCATTATGTACAATATCTTCCACTGTTGTGATCAAATGGCCCGCATTTAACGCCACCGCTTCTCCCGGTTCCAGATAGACCTGTACATTGTAGGTGTCCTGAATCCTGCGCACACAGGAGATCAGAAGCTCTCTGTCATAATCCACTCTTGTAATATGATGACCGCCGCCAAAATTCACCCATTTTAACTGTTTCATCCACTTGCCGAACTTTTCTTCCACTGCTTTCAACGTGATTTCCAGAGCATCTGCATTCTGCTCACAGAGTGTGTGAAAATGCAGTCCCTCTACGTAAGATGGCAGTGTTTCCGGAAATTCGGATACCAGAATCCCAAGACGGGAGCCCGGTGCACAAGGATCATAAATCGCATGCTCTCCCTGCGTGGAACATTCCGGATTTACACGGATCCCCACACTTTTTCCGGCTTTTGCAGCACGTTCTCCGAAACACTCAAGCTGTGAAAACGAATTAAACACGAGATGTTCGCAGCTTTCCAGCACCTCTTCAAATTCATCTTCCCGATATGCCGGAGAAAAAATATGATTTTCTTTGCCCATACATTCTTTCCCGAGCTTTGCTTCATACAAGCCGCTGGCAGTCGTTCCATCCAGATACTCTCCGATGAGAGGATAACAGGAATACATAGAAAATGCTTTCTGTGCCAGCAGGATCTTACATCCGCTCTGCTGTCGGATTTCCTGTAAAATCTGCAGATTCTTTTTCATTTCTGACTCCATGATGACATAGCATGGAGTCCTTAATTCTTCTCTTTTCATTTCTGATGTCCGTTTCTTAATCTACCATCTGAGGGTTTTCTACCACTTTCCATGGAAGTCCAAACTCATTGAGGGCATCCATAAACGGATCCGGATCAAACTCTTCGATATTGTAAACACCGTCTTTGTCCCATGTCTTTGTCATGAGCATCATAGCACCGATCATTGCCGGAACACCTGTAGTATAGGCAACGGCCTGTGATCCCACTTCTTTATAGCACTCTTCATGATCGCATACATTGTAAATATAGATCGTCTTCTCTTTTCCGTCTTTCTTTCCTGTAAAAATACATCCAATATTTGTCTTTCCTTTTGTTCTCGGTCCAAGAGATGCCGGATCCGGAAGAACAGCTTTCAAAAACTGAAGCGGTACGATTTCTTTTCCTTCGTACATAATCGGCTCAATGGATGTCATTCCTACATTTTCCAGACATTTCAGATGTGTCAGATAGCTCTGTCCAAATGTCATAAAGAAACGGATTCTTTTGATTCCCGGAATATTCAGTGCCAGAGATTCGATTTCTTCATGGTGCAGAAGATACATATCTTTCATTCCCACTTCCGGAAAATCGTATTCTCTCTTGATCTCCATCGGCTCTGTCTCTACCCAGTGTCCGTCTTCCCAGTAAGAACCTTTTGCAGAAACCTCGCGGATGTTGATCTCCGGATTGAAGTTCGTTGCAAACGGATAGCCGTGATCTCCTCCATTGCAGTCCAGAATATCGATATAATTAATCTCGTCAAAATAATGTTTCAGCGCATATGCAGAAAATACTCCTGTTACTCCGGGATCAAATCCACTTCCCAACAACGCTGTAATTCCTGCTTTTTCAAATTTCTCACGGTATGCCCACTGCCATTTATATTCGAATTTTGCAGTATCTTCCGGCTCATAATTTGCAGTGTCTACATAATCCACTCCTGTCGCAAGGCAGGCATCCATAATTGTAAGATCCTGATATGGAAGTGTCAGATTCAGTACTACGTCCGGTTTTTCCCTTTCGATCAGTGCAATCAGTTCTTCTGGGTTATCTGCATCCACCTGTGCAGTTGTAATCGTTCCGTTGTAGGAAGCCTGCAGTTTTTCTTTCAATGCCTCACATTTTGAAACCGTACGGCTGGCAATACAGATCGCATCAAACACTTTACTGTTCTGACAACATTTGTGTACAGCTACACTTGCAACTCCGCCACATCCAACAATCAATACTTTTCCCATTTTTTTATCTCCTTCTTTCTTGTTTTTTCTTCTATTAAACTTGCAGTGCAAGTAAAAATTCTCTGATAATCTTTCCGGCTACTGCTGTGGAAACTCCACTTGGATCATAAACCGGGCTCAGTTCATTCACATCACATCCGACCACGTTGACTCCCTGTGCTGTCTGGATCACAGCATTCATCAGTTCCACAAATGTGACACCGCCCGCCTCCGGAGTTCCTGTTCCCGGAAATACAGACGGATCCAGCACATCCAGATCCAGTGTGATGTATACCGGTTTTCCCTGCAGTTTCTCAATTACTTCTGCCAGTCCGTCAAGATTGAACTTATGCATCTTCACATGCCCTTCTCTTGCCCAGCGAAACTCTTCTCTGTCACCGGATCGGATTCCAAACTGATAGATCCTGTCATCTCCCAAAAGCTCCCAACATCTTCTCAGTACACAGGCATGAGAATATTGAACGCCCAGATAATCTTCTCTTAAATCTGCATGTGCATCAAAGTGGATGATATGCAGATCCGGATATTTCTCTGCTGCTGCACGGACACTTCCCAGTGTCACCAGATGCTCTCCGCCGATCATAAACGGGATTTTCCCGCTGCTTAAAATAATCTCGGTACAATCCTGAATCTCAGCCAGCACTTTTTCCGTATCTCCGATCGGCAGCTCCAGATCTCCACTGTCAAAAATCTTATAATCTGTCAGATCTTTTCCCTGATACGGACTGTAAGTTTCCAGTCCATAAGACTCATTGCGAATTGCCTGACTTCCAAATCTTGCCCCCGGACGGTAGGAAGTCGTGGAATCAAAAGGTGCACCGAACAACACGATCTCTGATTCATTATACTCCGCATCACATCCGATGAACGTCATTACATTTTTATTCAACATCTTTTACAAGCTCCTCCACATACGCCGGTAATGCAAAGACTCCGTGGTGCACTCTCGGCAGATAATATTTTGTATGAATCCCCCGCAGATTCCAGGAAACTCCATCCAGGTCATTGAGCGGATGGTATTTCTTAGACGCAAATCCGAACAGCCAGTGCCCTGACGGATAGGACGGAATATGGGCCTGATAAATCTTACTGATCGGGAAGGATTCTATAATTCTCTTGTGCATTCTCTGACACTGAAATGCCTCTTCTGTATAAAACGGACTTTCATGCTGGTTGATCATGATCCCGTCTTCATGCAGGGCATTGTAACAATTGCCGTAAAATTCCTTTGTAAACAATCCCTCCGCAGGACCAAACGGATTTGGAGAATCAATCAGGATCAGATCATACACATTGGATCTGGAACGCACAAACCGCAGTCCATCTTCATTATAGATTGTCACGCGATCGTCATCCAGGCTGCTTGCAATCTGCGGAAAATATTTCCGACAGACTTCAACCAGAAGAGGATCTACTTCTACGACGTCTATCTTCTGAATGGTATTATATTTTGCAAGCTCCCGCACACATCCGCCATCACCTCCGCCGATGACCAGCACATTCTCTACCTTCGGATGTACTGCCATAGGAACATGCGCCATCATCTCATGGTAGATAAATTCATCTTTTTCTGTCAGCATCAGATCTCCGTCCGCTACGAGAATCTTACCAAATTCTTTTGATTCGAGAACATCGATTCGCTGAAACTCGCTCTGCGCACTGAACAGCTGCTTGTCCACACGGATGGACAGTTTCACATTGTCCGTGTGTTCATCTGAAAACCACATTTCCATCACTTTTATCCCCCTTATATCAGAACATTTAAATATTCGATTGCCGCATCTTCAGGTCCCGTCATGGAACACCCCTTTTCTTTGGCATAGAGAATATACTCGATTACATCTTTTGTGATCTTCTCTCCCGGTGCCAGAATCGGAATTCCAGGCGGATAACACATTACGAACTCACTGCAGATTCTGCCTTCTGACTCCCGGATCGGCACTGCCTCTTTTTCCGCATAGAAAGAATCCTGCGGACTCATGATGACCTCTGGTTCAATATATTCCTGGCTGAGCATACCCGTCTTGTCTTTCTGATATCTGCGCTTTACTTCTGCCAGTGCACTTACCAGACGCTCAATCTCCTGGATCCGGTCTCCGATAGACAGATATGCCAGAATATTCCCGATATCTCCAAATTCGATCTGAATATCATACTCATCCCGCAGAATATCATAGACCTCGATTCCCGCAAGACCAATTTCCAGCGTATGGATGGACAGCTTCGTTGTATCAAAATCATAAATACTGTCTCCATTGATCAGCTCTTTTGAAAATGCATAATATCCTCCGATCCGATTGATCTCTTCTCTTGCATAATCCGCCAGCGCCGCCACTCTTGCAAAAGATTCCTTGCCGCGCAACACCAGATTTCTTCTGGAAATATCCAGACTGGACAGTAAAAGATAGGAACCGCTGGTGGTCTGCGTCAGGTTGATGATCTGTCTCACATAACCCGCATGCATAGACGGACCTACAAGCAAAAAGGAACTCTGTGTGAGACTTCCGCCTGATTTGTGCATACTCACAGATGCCATATCTGCCCCTGCCTCCATTGCTGAAACCGGCAGATTCTCTCCAAAATAAAAATGTGTTCCATGGGCTTCATCTACCAGAACCTTCATGCCGTGAGCGTGTGCTTTTTTTACGATAGAACGTAAATCAGAACAAATTCCGTAATACGTCGGATTGTTCACAAATACAGCTACCGCATCCGGATGCTTCTGAATCGCCAGTTCTACCTGAGACACTTTCATACCAAGTGAAATTCCCAGACTGTGCTCCACATCCGGATTGACATAGATCGGAATCGCTCCGCATAACACCAATGCGTTGATCACACTGCGGTGTACATTTCTCGGTAATATGATCTTATCCCCCTTCTTACAGCAGGAAAGTACCATCGCCTGCACCGAGGATGTCGTTCCCCCTACCATCAGAAATGCATGACTTGCATGAAATGCCTCTGCTGCCAGCTGTTCTGCATCTTTGATAACAGAAACCGGATGACACAGATTGTCCAGCGGTTTCATGGAATTGACATCAATACTGACACAGCGTTCTCCCAGTAATTCCACCAGTTCTTTATTTCCTCTTCCGTGCTTATGTCCCGGAACATCAAACGGTACGATCCGCATCCGCCGGAACCGCTCTAATGCTTCATAGATCGGAGCATTCTCCTGTGATAAATTCTTCATCTTTCTTTCACCTCGCCCTTTTTTGTCAATTCCCCTTTACTTCTGAATGTTTGTGATATAAAAAAAGCGCAGAAAAACGTACGTTACATCTACATTCTTTCTTGCGCTTGCTATGCTTCTTTATATAATGCCAATCTCCTGCTTAAGTACAGGAGCTTTGTCTTTTCTTCTAAGTATAAGCACTACAGATATAAAGGTTTTCGAGTCTATATAGCAAATATTTTACTTTTAATACTCTTATTGACCGTTTCACAAGTTGATGTGCTGTTTACGCACCGGTTATAAAGTAACCAACTTATAAAATTTAAGCTTTTAACTTAATCAATAATGCAGCTTCTGCTGCGTTAAATATTTGCATGGAACTCTCAATATCCATTCGTTCTCCATACGAATCTATTATACGTGCATAGGTTTCGAATTGCAAGAACTTTTTCCTGAGATTTCTTTCAATCAGATGAGTGCCTGTTACTGTTCACACCAATCCCCGCCTATCCATGCGCAATCGTCGTGCTTGCGCACAAACTAAATGAAGGAGATGCATTTAACATCTCCTCTTCTCTGTGATAAAACAATCTCTCTTTTATAAGTTTCCCCGCATACGATAGGTTCTTTGACTCTGTATCGTATGATGTTCTCCGCGCTTCCCGCTTCGAATCTCGTGTTTTTCATGATGCTTTCCAAGCCCATTTTGAAGCAGTGTCTTATTCTCTGACTTCAGCACTTCCTGCGGATATTCTCTTGCATCATCAACTGCAAACCAAAAGCGCATCCTCTGTGCTGCAAACCAGCTCGACAACCGCGGGGTATTTAATTTTTCCTCTGCTGAATGTTCATTGTTATAAATCTGATACTCTGAACATACCCAGACAAATATCACTGTCGTAATTGCCAAAATACATGTTCCAATCAATGCTTCCGTCATAACCGTACACTCCTTCCTCTTACTTTATAGTATAATTGTAGCTCTTTTTAATTCAAAATTCAATGTTTTCAGATATATTTATCTTTTAAATTTTATTTTTCTCGCTTTACAAACAAAATAACTAATTGTAATTATAACCATCATTACTGTTATTACAATCAAAATATCGGGACGTACCCAAAATGTAATCTTTCCCGCAAGAAATACACTTGTCGGACCGTCCGATCCTCCTGTAATACTGACCGTCTCATTGGCGATCTCTGTATGGATTTCGGCAAATTCCGACTTTATACGATATTCCTGATACATCAGATATCCGGACAGAGTTCCCGATAAAAGGGTCAAAATAATTAAAACAGAACCTATCCAGCCAATTTTGAACTCTCTTTTAACTGCATTTTCCCGCAAAATTTCTTCTGCGATTTTTTTGTCTCTCCCTGATGCGCAACCGCCTCTTCTTCCGAAACTCCGTTTTCGATCATATCCGAAATTATTTCTTCATAATATGCAAGATACTTCTCCCGTTCATCCTTTTTTAATTTTCTCAGACTGTATCGAAGATTCTTGATAAACTGTTCCTTCTTCATTTCTCATCCTCCTCTGCAATATAATCCAATATTTTTAACAACTGTGCTCTGTCTTTGTCAAAATTTTTCAGATACTGTCTTCCCTCTTCTGTTAGATGAAAATATTTCCGCAATCGATTATTGTACTGTGTGGTATAGGATTTTACTTTTCCACCCATCTCCAATCTTCGCAAAATAGGATACAAAGTGGATTCTGAAATTTCAATCAGATCAGAAACATCTTTTATAATCTGGTATCCGTAGGAATCTTCCTTTCTCAATACTGCTAAAACACATAATTCCAACAATCCTTTTCTTAACTGTGCATCCATAAAACACCTCCCTATACATGATACTATATATTGCATAGTATATAATGTCAATGCCCCGATTTTGATTAACCTCTACATTAACAAAGTACCTTCCTTTTTGATGCAAATCACCTTGACTTCATCGAAGCATTTGCTATAATTTGCTTATAGAATTCCTCTGCTGATGGGGGAAATAACTATGGGAAAACGAACATTATCTGTAAAGAATCTGATGAAACTTCTCTGGAAGATGGAAGATGCATTATTTATCTCAGTACCCGCGGGGAGAATGCAGAGGAAGTTCCAAAAGAACTGGTAATATTTTTGAAATTTGTAAAGGCAGACCTGAAAGAAAGTCAGGAAGATTTCCACGATATCTATGTTAAGCAGTTGCAGAATTCTATCCGACATATTAAGGAAAGCCGTGAAATGGAGGAACGTTTCATGATTTTAGAAGAGATGTTGAGAGATGAGCGTGCGGCCGGACGCAGAGAAGAGCGTCAATCTATATTACGCAGTTTTTTAGAAGATTTTGGATCTATACCACCAGAACTTGAAAAGAAACTCTTTGAGGAATCAGATGCAACTGTTCTGAAAAACTGGTTAAAAATTGCAGCTACATCAAAAAGTATCGAAGAATTTATACAAAAAATCCAGTAATTCTTTACTGGACTGTCAAGTTATCTTATGCTTTTGGGTATTATAGCGGGACATCCCCCATATTCAAAAGCATGTCACAACGCAATCTATGCCTGATCAGGCAGTACTTATCAAAAAAGATGCAGAGGAATTCTATTGTTTTTTAACAACAAAGTGTACAAGCACTCTTTTCAGAATGCCCGTACACTTTTCTTTTTACAACCCTTTTGTAATCTCTCTCGCTACATACACACCACTCGCTGATGCATGGGACAGAGAATGTGTCACTCCACTTCCGTCACCGATCACGTACAGACCTTTGTACATGGTCTCCAGATGTTCATCCAGTTCTACTTCCATATTATAGAACTTGACTTCCACACCGTAAAGCAAAGTATCATCATTGGCTGTACCCGGAGCGATCTTATCCAGTGCGTAGATCATCTCGATAATTCCATCCAGGATTCGTTTCGGAAGCACAAGGCTTAAGTCTCCCGGCTCTGCCGCAAGTGTCGGTCTGACAAATCCATCCTCAATTCTGTCATGGGTGCTTCGTCTTCCACGGATCAGGTCACCGAATCTCTGCACGATCACACCGCCGCCCAGCATATTGGACAGTCTGGCAATACTCTCTCCGTATCCGTTGCTGTCTTTAAACGGCTCTGAGAAATGCTTTGCCACAAGCAGTGCAAAGTTTGTATTTTCTGTCTGCTTTTCTGTATCTTCGTAGCTGTGTCCGTTTACAGTTACGATTCCGTTTGTATTTTCATTTACTACGATTCCGTATGGATTCATGCAGAATGTACGGACTTTATCCTCAAATTTTTCTGTACGGTATACAATCTTGCTTTCATACAGTTCATCTGTCAAATGGGAGAACACTGCTGCCGGCAGTTCTACGCGGACACCAAGATCTACACGGTTGGATTTTGTCGGGATCTTCATGTCGCGACAGACTTCTTCCATCCATTTACTTCCGCTTCTTCCTACTGAAACAATACACTTCTCGCATTCATCACGGTCTTCTCCATGTGTCACGATATAGCCGTTTTCTGTCTTCTCCAGCTTGTCCACATAGTAATTGAAACGGAATTCTACTTTATCTTTTAATTCTGCGTACAGATTTTCCAGGACTACATAGTTGATATCTGTTCCCAGATGACGGACAGATGCTTCCAACAACTTTAATTTATTCTGCAGACACAGCTTTTTGAACTTGCTTCCTGCAGTGGAATACATCTTGGTTCCTTTTCCACCGTATTCCACATTGATCTCATCCACATAGCGCATCAGATCAATGGCAGTGTCTTTTCCGATATACTCGTACAATGTTCCGCCAAAATCGTTTGTAATATTATATTTTCCATCCGAAAAAGCTCCGGCGCCTCCAAATCCATTCATGATGGCACAGGTCTTGCAGTTGATACAGCTTTTTACCTTCACTCCGTCAATCGGACATTTTCTTTTCTCCAGAGGATTTCCCGCTTCCAGAACCGCAATTTTCAGCTGCGGTGCATCTTTCACCAGCTCATATGCCGCAAAGATTCCTCCCGGACCTGCTCCAATAATGATCACGTCATACTGACTCATATGTTTCTCCTTTCGTTACGGTCATTTTACTCTCACTGTTTCTATTATAGCCAACCATCACGAAAAAAGAAACTGTTTTCCGGATTCTTATGAAATCCTTCCGTTTTCCATCTGATATACCTTTTCCGCCACAGCCATGGTCGATTCTCTGTGGGATACTAAAATAACAGTCTTGTCTTTCCCCATTTTTTTCAGAGATCTTAAGATAATACTTTCATTCAGAGAATCCAGATTGCTGGTCGGCTCATCCAGAAGCAAAAGCGGTGCATCGTGCAGAAATGCTCTTGCCACGCCGATCCTCTGTTTTTCTCCTCCGGAAAGGGTATCTCCCAACTCTCCGACCAGCGTATCGTATCCATTTGGAAGGCTTTCTATAAATTCATGCAGAGATGCTTTTTTTGCTGCCTCTACGATTTCTTCTCTGGAAGCCCCCGGCTTTGCGATCGCAATGTTGTTGGCGATTGAATCGTGGAACAGACACGTCTCCTGTGTCACATAGCTTTCCATATCACGCAGCTCGTTTGTATTGATACCGGACAGTTTTCTGTCTCCCATTCGGATCACTCCGCTGTCTACATCATAAAAACGCATCAGCAGCTTTAACAGCGTTGATTTTCCGGAACCGCTTTTTCCATGGATTCCAATCCGACTGCCTTTCGGAATCGAGATCGAATAGTCTTTTAAAATCTGTTCTTCTTCATAAGCAAAATCAATGTTTTCACAATTGATATCTGCAAATTCTGCGGTTGCCTGACCAGATACTTCTTCAATCTGCGGTTCTTCTTCCAGAAGGGATAACACACGTTCTCCGCTTGCCAGTGTCTGCATCAGATTGTTCGACAGACTGGACAGAGCAACAACCGGTCCGAAAGAACTCATCATCAGGATCGTACAGAGCAGTACTGCGTCAAATCCGATTTCACCCTGCTGATGTAGCCACGTTGTAAGGAACAGCATTCCAAAAGAGAAAATCAGGATCAGGACATTTGTTCCTCCTCTTTGTGTTCCTTCCAGTTTCTTCATTTCTTTCTGTTTCGCATCCAGTTCCACACTTTTGCGTTCCATCTGCTCTTCCCGTTTTTCTCCGCATCCATACTGGATCGTCTCATCCAGTCCACGAAGACTATCCAGAACGAAGCTGTTCAGATCCCCGAAACGGGTACGAAATTCCATTCCTTTTTCTGAACCTCGTCTGGAATTCCACATGGGCATCAGAACTCCGATCGCAAGATATCCCCCAAGGGCGAACAGACCGATCAGCACATGATATCGGAAAAAGAAAATTTCCATGATCAGGGATGTCAGGAATGCGATTGCGATCGGCGAAATCGTGTGTGCATAAAATACTTCCAGAAGCTCAATATCTGTTGTAATGATTGAGATCAGATTTCCTTTGTCTCTTCCGTCCAGTTTTGCAGGACAGAGCTTTCTCAAAACCGCAAATACTTTGTGACGGATCAGTGCCAGCAGCTTAAACGCAATATAATGATTGCATGCCTGCTCTCCATAGTGCAGAATTCCACGCAGTACTGCGATCACTGCAAGGCAGACAAACAATGTCGTCAGAGAAGCTCCCTGCCATATTCCCATAATCTGCAGGATTCCAACTCCTGCCAGTACGGTGAGAAAGATCGCACAAAGATATCCTGTGACACCTAGCAGAATCGCCGCTGCCATAACGTGCATCAGGGGACGGATCAGTCCGATCAGTTTTCCCATAATCTGTATTCCACTTCTTCGCTTCATGCTCTTCCCTCCCTTACCTGACACAATTCCTGCTGTTTCTGATACATATTTGCATAGCTTCCTGCTTTTTTCATAAGTTCTCCATGTGTGCCGCTCTCTGTAATCTGACCGTTTTCCAACATATAAATCTGATCAGATGCCACCACATTTGCAAGCCGGTGAGAGATGAACAGAATCGTTTTCGTCTTTGCCAGCTCCCGGATCACTTCCATGATCTGATCCTCACTTTCCACATCAATATTGGATGCCGCCTCATCAAAAATATACATCGGCGTATCATGAAGAAGTGCTCTGGCGATGGCAAGACGCTGTCTTTGTCCGCCGGAAAAATTACTTCCCTGTTCTTCCAGCATCGTATTCAATCCATTTTGTGCCTGCAAAAACTCATACAGATTTACCTGTCTGAGCGCTGCTTCCATCTGCTCTCTCGACACAGACGGATCTGCCATTTTCAGGTTTTCTTCTACCGTTCCCTTGAGCAGATAACTGTTATGTCTCACCAGAGTAATCTTATCCATCAGACTGGACTCTTTGATTTCCTGAATCGGCACATTATTGATCTGGATCTGCCCCGAAAATGTACGGTTCTTCCCTGTCAAAAGTGCCGCAATGGTACTTTTTCCACAACCGGACAGCCCCACCAGAGAGACAAATTTTCCGGATGGTATGGTCAGTGAAATATCCTGTAATACCTTTCGCTCCGGCTCATAGGAAAATTCCACATGCTGCAGTGTGACGTCCATTTGTTCGCCCTCAATCTCGTGCTCTCCCCGTTTTGGCTCTTCCATATCCAGAATCTTAAAAATCTTGTCACTTGCCGACATTCCGTTCATGGCAATGTGGAAGAAAGAACCCAGCAAACGCAGTGGAATGAAAAATTCAGATGCAAGCAGAATAATCGTAAACGCCCCTGCGAGTGATACATTTCCTGCCAGATACTCTTTGACAGTCACAATCATTCCAATTGCTGCCCCGCCATATGCTACAATATCCATCACACTGACAGAATTAAGCTGCATAGTGAGCACTTTCATCGTGATCTTACGAAACCGCTCTGATTCGTCGTCCATTTCTTTGGCTTTTTGCTCATCTGCCTGATAAATCTTTAAGGTTGTGAGTCCTTGCAGGTTCTCTAAGAAACTGTCACCAAGTTCTGTATAGATTCCCCAGTATTTGCTCAGCAGTTTCTTTGCGAATTTCTGTACTGCCACGATCGACATCGGAATCAGCGGTACACATACAAGAAGCACAATACATGCCTTGATGCTGATCGGTGACAATACCGCAAACAATGTGATCGGTGCAAGCAGACTGTAGAACAGCTGCGGAAGATATCTCCCATAATAAATCTCCAGCTGCTCGACTCCTTCCGCAGACACCTGAACCACCTCGGAAGTAGATACCTTTTCTTTATAGGCCGCTCCCAAACGCAGCAGCTTCTCATAAATCTGCTTTCTTAAAACCGTCTTTACATCCGCACTTGCCCGATAAGAGGCATATGCAGCTCCTTTTTCGCACAGAAAACGCGCACAGATTGCCAGGATCACAATTCCTGCCGTTTGCAGCATCACCTGCTGATCCAATGTTTTTTCAAACAGCTGCTGGATCATATTTCCTGCCGCAAACACTGCTGCGATCTGAAACAGCAGTGCGATCCACTGCCAGAAAATATTAGCTCCGATATATTTTCCCGAGCCCTTCAACAGCTTGAGTAGTCTCGTCTTAATCATATGTTTCTTTCCTTCCCATTCTCTTTTTTTCTTTTGCAGAAGTGATCACGTGCCGGATTGCCATGATTGGATGATAAAATAACATTCTCGGTCCGGCAAACCGCATCACATTTCGAATTTCTTCTCTCATCTGCGGCTTGTAACAATGTACCCTGCAGTTACTGCAGAATGTCTTTGTCTCCATAAACGGACATTTATCCACACGCATTGCGGCATAGTCTCTGAGTTTTTCACACTCCTCGCACAGTCCATGATGTTTTTCCACAGTTTTATGTTTTTTCCGGCAATAAAGGTGGATCATCAGATCCACGATCTGCTTTTCTTTTTCCCGTTTGTTCTGCACTTGCTGACTCTTTTTTATATCTTTCATTTAAGCCGCCTCAATTCTGATCGTCTTGATTTTTGTAAAGAAATATACATATTTAAAAAGGATCAGCAGAAGAATAAAAATACGCCCCGGCAGATTGCTCATCATAAAAAATGCACACATCAGCATTGCGGATGCCGGAAGCAGAATACACAGCTTTGTCTTTAATGTCATGGCACGCTCCTTTACAAAGCTGTCCAGATGATTTTTGTAAAGCTTCGTCCCCATAAACCACTTGTGAAATCTTTCCGATCCTCTTGCAAAACAAAAAGATGCCACCAGCAAGAATGGAGTTGTCGGCAAAATCGGCAGGATCACTCCCACTGCTCCGATTCCAAGACATAAAAACGCTGCTGCCAGCCATAACATTTTCAATGGGTTTTTTCTCATACGCTCTCCTTTTTTCACTTCTACCAAAAGTTTTTATCATCTATTTTTCAATAGTCTCAACTAACAAAGTGATGCTACCATAATTGATAATTATTTTCAAGTAAATTTTTACAGGAAATCAGAAGAACTTTCTGTGAATTTGCTGTTCAAAAGAAAAATCCATGATATGATAAGGAACAAATGTAGAAAATAATTTGATTTGACAAGGTGATTTTATGGATAAATTTGAAAAACGATGGATTCGACGTGAATTTAATAAAACAAACGGTATGATTTTTCTTTACAAGATCTTATTTGGCCAACTCACTTTTTTGATCATGATGGCGATGTACCGGCTGTTTCCGGTTGACGAACATTTTAATGACGGAGCTGTCTGGTATCTGATCTCCGGCTTTCTCTGTCTCGGGATCTTTGTCATATGGCGCAGACCTTCCTTTTTCCGTACGCAGATTTTTCCGGTACATTCTCATATGAGCCCGGGAAAATTTCTCAGCTTTTTCGGGATTTTTATGATCGCACAGAACGCTTCTTCCGTTCTTTATGTACTTATGGAAATGGGAGCACAGCACTTCGGTTTTACATTTGCGCGTTCTCTGGAAGCTGCTACGGGAGGCTCTGTTACGATCTCTATGCTTCTCTACTCCGGATTTGCTGCTCCGCTGATCGAGGAATTCATTTTCCGCGGTGCTGTTTTAAAGACATTGGAGCCTTTCGGCAAGTGGTTCACACTTTTGGCCTCCTCACTTGCCTTTGCTCTCATGCACGGAAATTTTGCACAGATTCCTTTTGCAATGGCTGCCGGACTGATCCTTGGATATATCGCTATGGAATACTCGATCTGGTACAGTCTCCTTTTGCATATTTCCAACAATCTGATCCTGGGAGATGTTCTGCCCCGTATTGCAGGCATAATGCCTGGCAACAGCGGAAATATCCTGTACAATGTGATCACCAATCTGCTCGTCATCCTTGGAATTGTGCTCCTGCTTCGAAAATACCGCTCCATTCCCCGCATCTGCAGCAGCGAGTCTCACAATACGGGGAAACTGTTATTTTTATATTTTACTTCCGTTTTTGGAATTTTATTTACACTGTCCTGTATCTGGAGCGGATTTGCCGGAATCAGTCCGCTGTAGTGTTTCTTTTTAATAACTCTACCACATACCGCTGAGCTTTTTCCCCGTATAAAAAGACATCGTACAGATTTCCGTTCTGACTTTCCCTCTCTTCTGCCCGGATGCCGAGCGCTTCTCCTTTTTCTGTCAGAAAGGTTCTGCTGTATCCGTTCCAGAACTTCTGTTCCAGATACCCTTCTGCAAGAAGTTCCTCAGTAATGGATTTGATCGTCAGACGCTTCATCGTCTTTTCATCCCGCAGTGCGTTGATAGATGCCACGAATTCGCTGATTGTCGTCTCCGTGACAAAAGCGATCTGCTGTTCCATTTCCTCTGTCAGATGAAATGCCTCTTTTCTTCCTTTTTTTGCCCGCTCTGTCAGCGGAATCTCTGAAGCACCATAGTTCGTTTCCTCGGCTCCGTATGCCGCCTTATCTCCATTCGTAATATCACGAATGCAGTATAAAAACGCCTCCCCATACTGTTCCAGTTTTCTGGCGCCCATCCCGTTAGCTGTCAGCATTTCTTCTTTTGTGAGAGGGATTTTCACGCACATATCATGAAGCGTCTTATCAGATGCCACCATATACGGCGGAATGGATTTTTCTTTTGCCAGTTCGCTGCGCAGCTTTCGGAGTTCTTCAAACAGATGCTGCGCTTTTTCACTCAGGTCTCCCAGTCCTTTCACACCTCGCCTTGCAGATGTTTTCTGTACTTCCGCTTTTCTGTATGCGATCACAAACGGATCCGTCCCTTGAAGCAATTCTTCTGATGTATCTGTGAGCTTCAGTAATGCGTATTTATCTTTTGTCTGGCACAGATAGCCTCGCTCCAGCATCGCCTGAATGATCTCTTTGATGCGTTCCTGTCCGATTTTGCTTTGTTTTCCATAACAAAGATTGTCGTTCATCCGGTAATTTCGGATTTTTGCAGTATTTTCGCCGAGCAGCGTGCCTGCTATCATGTTCACCCCGAATCTCTGCCCGGACTCACGGACGCATTCAATCACATCTGCTGCCGCTTCTGTTGCATCCATCTCTTCCAGTTCCTCCAGACAGTTGGAGCAGTTTCCACAGAGCTCTTTTGCCTGTTCCCCAAAATAACCGAGAATATAATTTCGCAGGCATCCCGTAGTCGTACAGTAGGTTGTCATCTTCTGAAGCCGCTCCCGATCCTGCACCTGGATATTCTGCATCTCTTCCGCTGTGTATTCTCCATAGTTTTCCTTGCTTTCCAGCAGAAACTGATTGATAACGACGTCCTGAGGCGAATAGTAAATGATGCATTCTGACGGCTCCGAATCCCGTCCGGCTCTTCCCGCTTCCTGATAATAATTTTCCAGACTTTGGGGCATATTGTAATGCAGGACATACCGGACATTGGACTTATCGATCCCCATTCCAAACGCATTGGTTGCGATCATCACCTGGATCCGATCGTAAATAAAATCCTCCTGATTGCTCTTTCTTGCCTCATTGCCCATTCCCGCGTGATATCTGCCCACTGAAAATCCCGCACTTTCCAGAAACAGGTAAAGTTCATCCACATTCTTTCTTGTGGCACAGTAAATAATTCCGCTTTCATCCGAATGTTTTTCCAGATACTCCCGGATTCTTTCTTTTTTCTCTTTTGTTCTCTGCACCTCAAAATACAGATTTTCCCGGTCAAATCCTGTCACTGCCACATAAGGATTCTGCAGCTTCAGTACTTCCCGGATGTCTGTCTGTACACGCTTTGTTGCCGTGGCAGTAAAGGCTGTCACGATCGGACGGACAGGAAGCTGGCGGATAAATGAAACAATCCGCACATAACTCGGTCTGAAATCCTGTCCCCACTGAGAAATACAGTGTGCCTCGTCAATCGTCACCATAGAGATTTCGGCATGACAGGCAAAGTCGAGAAACCTTGGAGTCTCCAGACGCTCCGGCGCCACATAGACGATTTTGTATCGTCCCGCTTTTGCAAATTCCAAAGCCTTTGCAACCTGGTTTTCTGTCAGCGAACTGTTGATATACGCCGCATGGATCCCTGCTTCGTTCAATGCTTTTACCTGATCCATCATCAGAGAAATTAACGGTGAGATTACAATGGTGATCCCCGAAAGCATCAGCGCCGGAACTTGATAGCAAAGAGATTTTCCTGCCCCGGTCGGCATGATGGCAAGCGCATCTCTTCCGCCTAAAATCTGATCGATGATCTCCTCCTGTCCCGGACGAAATGAATCGTATCCAAAATATGTTTTTAAAATCTGTAGTTTTTCCCCTTCCACTGCCAGACCTCCTCTCTTTCTAAATTCCAAGCGTCTTTCGCACTTGTTCTCTTCTCTGATAAAACTCCTGATAAAATGACCCGTCATCCTCTGCTTCGTATGGAGTCTGATAAAACAATCGCAGAATATACGTCGTAAGGATCTGGATATTCTCTTTTTCCAGCTCTCCTATTGACTCTTCGCAAGTCAGAAGAAATTGGTGCCAGTCTGAAATGTACTGCTCATAAGCTTTCAGGTTGGTAATTCCGAGCCATTTTTTCACTTTCACCTTTCCGCGGTTCTCTTTTTTGCATTCTTTTGTCAGAAGAAAATATCGAAATCCCTCTTCTTCATACAGCCTTCCCAGCGGAAACAGTCGGCAGATTCCCGACCGAAACGCATGAATCCCACATCTTTCGTTCTCATCCAGAAACGGACAGGCATCCGTCTTAGGATCCATTTTTAAATTTGGAAGGATCATACCATCTACTACATTTAACTCGATCTCCTGATTCAGAAGCCCGGCAAAATCCTTTCCGGTTGCCTGTTTCAAATGAAACAGATCGATGGGATCCAGAATAATAGATTTCCCCATTCCGCGACAACACGCCGAACACCCCTGACACTCATAACAATCTGCCTTTACCATATCATTTGAAGTATATAATTTTCCATCTGAAATCTCATTTAAATCTACATTACGCCTCATACAAGCTCCTTTATCATCTAAAATATTTCTAACCAGCTTATTTTAACACGCTTTTTATGGACTGGACAACAGCAACTATTTCTCCGTCATTTTTGCCAATTTTATATCCATTTCTCCACTTTTTTATTGCAATATGATACAATACAAAAACAAACAACCTAACAAAGGAGGGCACACTATATGAATCACCTGAATTCTATTTATCAGCGTCTGCAGTCTAATTATAGCGATTGTGATATCACATACGCTCCCGGGCTTTTGACTGTAAAGTGCAAAAACGGTGAAATCCGGGCAGACGGTTTTCGTACCTGCTTTCTCGAAGATGGAAAGACCGTACAGGAGCTTTTGGAAAAAAACGATGACAATCTCTATGAAGAAATGGAACGATTTATCCTTTATCTGCAGGAAGGCGGAGCAGATGCCGCACAATCGGATGAATTAAAAATGCTGAAAAACCCTGCTTATCACAATGCATTGACACGTTCCGGCAAAATTGCCGGTCGTATTTTATTGATCGCAGGCGGTGCAGAACTTCTGCTTTTGGCGTTTTGTTTCCGTCAGGATCAACTGCTTTTCTTTTTACTGCCATTGCTGATCTGGCCGATTTTTTCACTGGCTCTGATTGCCTTTGTGCGCAAAAAGATCCTCGCCCGGATCTGGATCTGTCCGAATTGTGGCTCCCGGCTTCCTTTGACCTGTTCTCCTTTTTCAGTTATCATTGAATACGTAGCTTCCTGCCCTGCTTGCGGAGCAAATCTGGAGACAGAGTCACTTCCATCGGAAATTCCGGAGACAGACGATGAGGATGGAAAAATATCCGATACAGCAGATCAGTCCATGACGTTCTCCCCGAATCCAGAAGGAGTGGTCAAACCGCCTCGTAAATGGCCGGCACTCCTTTCCGGTATTGTGATCATTTTGTACAGTCTCCTGGGACTGTTTATGACACTATTTTATATGGGGGATGCCCCTTCTGTCGGGATTGCACTGGGAATTGTGATGCATGTGAGCATTCTTCTGTCCGGTATCGCCTTGCTGGTTTGTCGTGCTCCAAAGCTGCCGGAACATTCCCGTCCTGTCATTTGTATCCAGGAGCGGCTTTTCGTTTCTGTTTTAGCGTTTATTGTCTGGCCACTGGCACTTTTTCTTTTATTGATCGCTTTCGGATACTGCGTCCAGCCTCCTCTGGATGTTCCATTTGGTCTGATCATGTTTCTGATTGGACTGGGACTTCTCATCTGCGGAATCTGGATGTTGCTGGCCGTAAAAAACCGCAGATTGTACGTTTTTGAAAACGGAAGCCTGACTTATATGACAAGCTGGGGACGCAAACGTGAACTTCTTCCCGGACAGCGATTTTCCATCCGCTTCGGAGCCAATGACTCCATTCAGTTTTTAAATGCGGACAAAAAGAAAATTTTCGCGATCGAACGCAATATGCGCGGCGTAGACAAACTGGCGGACTGGATCGAATCCAGAGAGATTCCGCTTGAGATAACAAAGTTAAAAGAACAACAGATTCAACAGGAAGAAGGAATCGAACCTGTCATTCAATAGCGGGAAGAATATACAACCAGACTTCACAGCCACCTAAAAGAAATCCGACTTGGGAAATGGCTGGTACTGGCACTCTTCTGGGCCGGTAGTATCATTCCGCTTTTCTTTTTCATCGCAGGAGCCTTGAAGTTCAGCCAGACCATCTACCTGATGGCAGCTTCTCCCCTTCCATTGATTGTATATTATCTGGCGTTTGCGCCTGTCCTGACACTAAACGGAAAGCAAAAAGGCGCCACTGCAGAATGGCAGTCTCACCATATCCGCATTTCTCTCCCTCTGGTTTTGCTTTCTGCATTGTGGCTGATGTCAGTATTTCACTACGGTCTGGAGCAAGTACTGATTATGGAAGAAAAATGGTACACACTGGCATTCTGGTTTGGACTTGGCGCAATCTTTATCATCGCCTTTGTTCTTCGCACTCCAAAACGTCTGCGTGGAGAAGGGCTTTTCATGATCGGTCTGTCACTCCTGTTGGTGGCAGAACCGATGATGTATGCCGGTAATTTTGCCCTGTGTGGAGAGGAAATCCACTATCCGGCAAAAGTACTGGAACGAAATATAGAACAAGACGATGACGATGATTCTCTGGAATATTCTTTGACTGTGCAGTTGGATGACGGAACAGCTTTTGAATTTCCTGTTACTGAAGAGTTGTATGAAATGGAAGAGTCCGGAACAGAATTTGTTGTATGTCAGAGAGAAAATCCATTGGGTGTGCGGATGCTGGATCTGCACTTGCCGCCTGAAAAATAGTCACAGATATTTTTATAAATGAACTGAGAAATCAAAATTACAATAAGTGAGGAGAAAAAATATGTTCAATATAATAGAATTGTTATTTCCTGTGATCTTCATACTAATCTTTATAATGATTATATTCACTTTGGCAAAGGGGATTTCTACTTGGCATAAAAACAATAATTCTCCCCGTTTAACTGTATCAGCAAGAATCGTTGCAAAACGCCAGAATACCACGTATCACAATCAGCCAAACGCTGGAGATACCTCAGGAGCTCATGGATATCATACAACATCCAGTACTACTTATTATGTCACTTTTCAAGTGGAAAGCGGTGACAGAATAGAGATGTCTGTATCCGGCTCAGAGTACGGAAAGCTTACAGAGGGCGATGAAGGAAAATTGACATTTCAAGGAACAAGATATTTACAATTCAATATGGAAAATTGAACAACAAATACATCATTGAACAGAGAATATTTCAATGATACAATTCTATCCATTAGAATAAATTATTAGGAGCAATACAGAAACTTATGGAAAAAAATACATTAGGTGAAATAATCCATCATTTACGCAAAAAAGCGGGACTAACACAAGAAGCATTGGCGGATGGTATTTGCTCCCCTGTTTCTATCTCAAGGATAGAAAACGGAAAACAAATGCCATCGGGAAAAGTTTTAGAACAACTCCTTGCACGCCTTGGCACAAGCACTTATCAGCTCTGCAATATTTATTATGAAAACGAGTGTCAGTCATCCTTACGCCAAACTTTAGATGAAATCAGTGAACAAGTATCCGCAGGTGAGTTTATTCAGGCAAAAAAGACATTACAGCAGCTTTCTACTGAAAAAATGGACATCGCTAATCTCCAGTACACCAAAATGATTCATGTGGCAATTCGTATGCATGATGGTGCTGCAGACGAGCAAATGGAAGATGAATTAACAAACGCACTCCATCTGACAAAACCCGATATCGACTTCAATGATTTTCGCAGGGAGTTGTTTTCCCCTACGGAGGCTAATATTCTTGTCATGCTAACGGCAGCAAAATATATGGCGGGTAAAAATTTAGAAGCTATTCGTATTGGTGAGGAAATCCTGTTTGCCTTGGAACGCAGCCATAGTCGTCTTTCTGACTATAAGGTCCTTCAGATCAATTTAGCGCATAATCTAAGCCAAATTCTGCAAGATGAGGGACGGTATCAAGAAGCGCTTCTCTATGCAAAAAAAGCAGAGAATCTCAGCATTTGTGGAACAGAACAGTTTCTCCTTCCGGAAATTGAATTTAGTATTGCACAAATTCTTAACAATATGAAAAAAAGGCAGGAAAGTCGTATGCGTATGGAAGCGCTGATTCCCTATATGCGCCTGATTGGAAAAAAAGAAATGGCAGATTTAGTTCAAGAATATTTAGAGAAAAACTTAACAAATGATGTAAATTAAAACTATACATGGCTCGATATGGAAATGCCGCATTCTTCCCTTTACAATTTACTTGTCGAAGGGAGATATCAAGATTATGAAAAAAATAAAATGGGAACACATCCTGCTGTTTTTCTTAGAATTACTAGTAAATATGGCAACTGTAGGTGTCGCAATTCTATTAAACGCCTTAATTGATGCTGCACAAATTTCCATTACCAGCCAAGACGCTCACCATTTACAAAAAGTGTTGTTTATTAGTATTCTCTATGCTGTATGTTTAGGTGTACTGGTCTTTTTGTCAAATCGATACAAAGCCTGCTATATCAGAAAACGTTTACTTGAGATGCGTACTGTATTAGCAGATGGTACTTTGCAATCAAGTATTGCTAACTATGAAGAAACGGGTAATGCGTCATATGTTACGGCATTCAACCAAAATTTTTCTATCATTGAGGAAAAAGTGTTGCAAAACCGTATTTCCATCTTAGACTCTGTCATTTGTATCGTGTTTGCTGTTCTCGTGCTTTTATACATGAATCCACTTATTGCTGTTATCTCCATTGCAGCCATGGCAATCCCAAGCTTATTGCCAAGTCTTTTTACCAAGGTACTTGGCACAGCACAGGAAACAGTCATGAAATCAACAACATCCTACAATGAAACAGTAGCTGATCTTCTAACTGGTTATGAAGTGATAAAAACTTACCATGCAGAGGATGAGATGTTTCATAAATTTTCTAAGACAGCAAAACGATTAGATAGCAACAAAGAACATTTTTCATCCTTGATGGCAAGTGTATATGGTTTAACTACACTTTCATCTGTCGCTGTCCAATTTTTTATCATGGGGTTGGCTGGATTTTTTGCAGTTAAGGGATATATCACCATTGGCAGTATTGTCGCAGTCACTCAGCTTACCGGACAAGTGATTTCTCCTGCCTTCGAGCTTTCTGCAAAGATTAGCGAACTAAAGTCTGCCAGACCTGTATTGGATACTTTGCATACTCTTTCTCATCCTGAAATCCATGAGAAAAAAACAGGACACAAACTCAAAAAACATATTTCACTACGAAATGTAAGTTTCAAGTACGATGACAGAACTATCTTAAAAAATGTATCTGCCACTTTTGAAAAAGGAAAGAAATACGCGATTCTCGGAAAAAGTGGAAGTGGGAAAAGCACACTGTTAAAACTCATTGCAGGATATTATCCAGAATTCGAAGGAAAGATTTGTACAGATGAAATCGCAGCTCTTCCAGACAGACTGGCTATGATTCATCAAAAAACTTTTTTATTCAATGATAGTGTTCGCAATAACCTTACTCTGTGGAAATCATACACAGAGCACGAAATCACAGAAGCTGTTAAGAAAGCAGGACTAAAGGTGTTTATTGAAAATTTGCCACAAGGACTCGATACAATAATCGAGGAAAACGGAAACAATTTCTCAGGAGGAGAATGTCAACGTCTTGCTATCGCCAGAGCTTTGTTAAGTGGAAAGGATATACTGCTAATGGACGAAGCAACATCGTCATTGGATGAACAAACCGCAAATGCTGTAGAAAACAGTATTTTATCATTGGAAAATATCACATGTATCAGCGTCACTCACAGACTCTCTCCGGAAACCATGCAAAAATATTCAGCAGTCCTGACAATGGACAAAGGAGAATTGCACGAATATGTTCTATGATATTATGCAAATAACTATTATTTCTATTGCTGCGCTTATTGCCATAATTTACTTAAGTATTTGCCAAAAACAACATGCGGAACTATATAATAAGGTATTTGAAGCAGGATTCACACATGACATTTCTGCAGAATCAGTAGAAAAGTATCGAAGAAATTACGTTTTAACAGAAATCATGTAAATTGTAACCTATTGCCTTACAGAATTGATGCAGATGTGCTATATTGAAGATGCAAAAAGAACAACCGCCCATAAGGGGTTGACCAATTAAAGAATGTACATAGAAAATGCCACCCAAACTCGCCAAAGTATCATATCATTCTGAGGGTGGTTTTTCTATGGCTTAAATCATCAGTGACATTAGTGCCAAATATGTATCCTGTAATGCTTTGTATTTACGAAGCAATTAGCATTCCTTATTATTTACATTGTTCTTCTAACTGTTTCTTAAGCTGCTCAAGTTCGCTTTCTTTTTGTTGCAAAAGAACTTCCTGAGATGCAAGCAACTCACTTTTTTGCTTAATAGTGTTTTGCTGTTCCTGAATAGTACTCTGTTGTTCATCGATCGTATCCTGCATTTGATCGATCATGTACTGCACGGTATTCTTATCCAATATTTGTAATTCTTTTGAAAACAATCCCATAACTTTCTCCACATTCCTGCAAAGCTCATAAATCTCCCGGTACATAGGAATAAACTTCGGATATTGTTTGATTAGCTGGACGATCATTTCCGGATTATCCTCGCTAAGAAATGTGAGCCACGCATCTAAATCGTTTTTGATACCTTATCGGACAAAGTCCGCCCGCCGCAGGCATGTATTACGGGATGCCCGGATGGGTATACCTTTATTGTGACGGGTTTCCCGATAGATGTCAAGTGGGATGAAAACGAATTCCTGCAGAAGCTCCATATGAAGTCCTGTATCTGACTTTTGACAAAAATGGTGGACATAATCCTGCTTGTGCCGTTTCATCTCTCCGGAACTTTTTTCTATAAAAACAATGGTATACACGCTTTTTATATCCCGATAGCTGAATTTCTTTTTCCGTTCATTTTTGGCACGTTTGTATTGCCGGAGCAAAAGATCAGCCAAATAGCATGCGCTGCGTTGTCCGGGAAAGGAATATCCTATTTTTTGCACTTCAATGTTTGCAATGCTTCCATCTTCTAGTTGAACAACAATATCCATAATAAGCAAAGCATTTTCTTCTGCAATTCGGGAAGAATCGTTTGGAAGTACGTGTAAAATACGAATATGCCGTTGTAATATCAGTGACAGTAATTCTTCCAGACGTGAAGGTGCAGTATCCGGATTTAAAATTTCTTTGAAAAAAGAATCGTAAAGTATTTTGACACCCTGCATTCCTGTGCAAAATTGCAGAAATTCTTCTTGTTGGGATTCGTCCCACGAATCAAACAGAAATTTTAATTCAGGGGTAGTTTGAATTTTTTTACAAAGCTCCTCTCGGGTTTGAATCATTGGAAAATATTGTTTTAATCCATTGCTCATAAGCGGTTCCTCCTGATGGTTTGTGAATTAGATTGAAAATTTGATGATTTCATCTGGATTTGTTTTTTGAAAATAAAGAAGAGAACATGGAAATAACAAGAAATATCCGTTCTCCTGAAATGTTATGGATAAAGTCTAACATGAGGAATATGAAGTGTCCAATAAAAATTTCATAAATAGAATAACACTTCCATTCCTCGCTACTATTTTGCAGATTTTTGTGCAAGATTCCCCATAAAAAATCGCCTTTCACTTTCCTCAAGCAAAAGACGATTTTTACGATTTTCTTCTATTGTGCAGTATCCTTTGTAATCAGCTCCACTTCCACCGGGATGGTTTTTTCCACTGTTTCACCCTGCAAAATCTGAATCGCGGTCTCAACTGCTGTCTCTCCCATCAGATTCGGTTTCTGTGCCACGGTTGCTACCATTTTTCCTGCTTTGACTGCTGCGACTGCATCGTCTGTCGCATCAAAACCAACCACCAGGATTTTCTTGTTTCCAACTGCTTCCACTGCTCCAAGTGCCATCTCATCGTTATGTGCAAATACACCCTGAATTGCGGAATTTGCCTGCAGCATATTTTCCATAACACTCATTCCCTCAGAACGATTGAAGTTCGCGGTCTGTTTGGAAACAACATTCAGCTTTTTATCTGCCACCAAATGGAATCCTTTTCCTCGCTCGATCGTTGCACTGGCTCCGGAAACGCCCTCCAGTTCTGCTACTTTTGCATTTTCTCCAAGAAGTGATACCATATATTCTGTTGCCATTTTCGCACCTTCCACATTGTCAGAAGCAATGGCACAGTCTACGTCTACTCCGTTTACACCGCGGTCTACTGAGATCACTTTAATTCCTCTTGAAACCGCATCCTTCACTGCCGGTGCAACTGCATCGGAATCCACCGGATTTACGATCAGGACACTGATATTTTTTGAAATCAGATCTTCGATATCGCTGGTCTGTTTTGCCGCGTCATCCCCGGCGTCTACCACGATCAGTTTTTCCCCTTCTGTTTTTGCCTTTTCTTTTGCACCTTCACTTAATGTGACAAAGAATGGGTTATTTAATGTAGAGACAGAAAATCCGATACTTCCATTTCCTGCCGCTTCTCCGGATACGTTTTCTGTTTCTCCGTCAATCGTAATCGCATTACAGCCGGTCACACCAAACACCATAACTGCCGCAGCCAGTACACTTACAAATCTCTTCATTCTCATACCGTATTCTCCTCTCTTATCGTCTTCTGTCAGACAATACCGCGATCAAAATTACAATTCCTTTTACCACATCCTGATAATAGGAAGATACACCCAGAATATTCAGTCCATTGTTCAGTACTGCAATGATCAGAACGCCGATAAACGTTCCCCAGATCTTTCCACGTCCGCCATTCATACTCGTTCCGCCAAGTGCTACGGCTGCGATCGCATCCAGCTCATAGCCCTCGCCCAGTGTCGGCTGTGCAGAACCAAGACGGGATAATAAAATCAACCCGGAAAGTGCAGCCATACATCCGGAAATCGCATAAGCTGCCAGTTTTGTGCAGTCAATATTGACTCCTGCCAGATTGGCTGCTTTTGCATTGCTTCCTGTCGCATAAATATGACGTCCGAAAGTTGTTTTCTGCAGTACGAATAAGAAGATCACAAAAATCAGTAAAAACAAGATGACCGGAATCGGAATGTGATAAAAGTTTCCTTTTCCTACCACTTTCAGTGTAAAGCTGTCTCCCAGGTTGGAGATCGGTTTTCCATCCATATAGATCATCGTCAGTCCACGGAACACGGTCATTGTAATCAACGTTGCAATAAAGGGCTGTAATCTGCCTTTTGTTACAAGAAATCCACTGATACATCCAAATCCGGTTCCGATCACCAGCGCCAGGATCATTGCCAGTCCCACCGGCATTCCGCCTGAAATAAATCCTGCACACAATGCCGTCGTCAGAGCAAGTACCGCACCTACAGACAGGTCAATCCCGCCTGTCAGAATGACACAAGTCATACCAAATGCGATGAGCCCGTTAATAGAAGACTGTCGAAGCAGTGATAAGAAGTTCCCCACTGTCCGGAATTCCGGACTGATCGCTCCGATCACAACAATTAACAATACAAGCGCGATCAGCGCTCCCAGATCTTGTATATAATTTGCCGCTTTTTTCTTATTCATTGAGATTTCCTCCTGTCGCCAGAATCATAATATTTTCCTGATTTGCCTCTTCTTTGCTTAAAAATCCTCTCACCAGACCTTCTCTTACTACCATTACCCGGTCAGACATTCCGAGCACTTCCGGCAGTTCGGAAGATACCATAATGATCGCCACTCCCTTTGCGGCAAGATCATTGATAATACTGTAGATTTCCTTTTTTGCCCCAATATCCACACCGCGGGTTGGTTCATCCAGAATCAGCACTTTCGGATTCGTGTACATCCATTTTGCAAATACAACCTTCTGCTGGTTTCCACCGCTTAAGTTATTACATTCATGCTGCGGTCCAAAACACCGGATATGTAACTCCTCGATCCCCTTTTTGACCAGCTCTTTTTCTTTCTCTCTCTGGATCACCCCGTGTCTGGAAATACGCTTCAGATTTGCGAGAGAAATATTTTTCATAATGCTCTCTTCCAGCATCAGCCCTTCTACTTTCCGGTCTTCTGTGATAAATCCGATTCCGTTTTTCATTGCCTGTTTCGGCGTTTTGTTCTCGATCTGTTTTCCATTCAGAAAAATCTCTCCCGTCACATGCGGCATATTTCCGAAGATTGCCTGCATAATCTCCGTTCTTCCGGCTCCCATCAGCCCGGATACTCCCAGCACTTCCCCTGCATGCACTTCAAAAGAAACCTTTTCAAATACGCCCGGACAGGTCAGATTTTTTACTTCCAGAACACGATTACCGATGCTTACGTTCCGCTGCGGATACCGCTCTCCAATCTCTCTTCCGATCATCATTTTGACTACATCATTCATGTCTGTCTCAGAAATCTTCTTTGTGTCGATATAAGTTCCATCCCTCAGGATCGTAATCCGGTCGCACAGTTCAAAAATCTCTTCCATCCGGTGCGAGATATACACAATGGAGACACCCCTTTCACGCAGCGCGTTTGCAGCCTCAAACAGTACTCTCGTCTCACTCTGTGTCAGTGCTGCCGTCGGCTCATCCATGATGATCACCTTTGCATTTACCATCAGCGCCTTTGCAATCTCAACCATCTGCTGCTGTCCTACGGAAAGCTCTTCCATCCGCTGTCCCGGATCGATCTCTACTCCAAGGCGTTTCAAGATTTTTTCTACTTCCCGGCGCATTGCTTTTTTGTCACATACACCGCACTTCTTTTTGATTTCTTTGCCGAGAAACATATTTTCTTCTACTGTCAGATCAAATAACACGTTCAGTTCCTGATGGATAAATACAATCCCTGCTTTTTCTGCTTCTCTGGCATTTTTGTAGCAGACTTCCTGTCCGTCCACGATCACCTGCCCTACATCTTTTGTATAAACACCTGTCAAAATCTTCATCAACGTCGATTTTCCCTACTGTGTCAACAGCGTTTTAAAAAAATATCTAATCTATCTACTCGTATTCTTTTCTTGTTTCTGGTAAAGTTCTGTATGATTCATATAATTTTCTCGTTCATTCAGCCAGTTTTTTACTTTTTTAATTTCTTCTTCAAAACAACAGTCTTCAACCTTACATTCCTCTTTATAATTGCTAAAAATTTCTTCCAATTCCTGCTGGACTTCCTGTCTTTCCATCTTTTCATAATTATCTAATTTATCAATAGAATCATAGTATTCCAGTTCTTCCAGCAACCCTTCTATATAGTCCGTCATATCCGTATTGCAAAGATAAGAAAGAAATGATGTTGTTCCATAATCAAAGCTAAACCAGCAGCGTTCAAACCATTGTTCTACATACATACGTTCATCGGAGCCATTGGTTCTTTCTCCTCCAATCAAATCACCAATAAAGTTCTCAAGTAATCCTCCTACAGTTAGGTCGGCTACTCCAGCTTTATAGCATAATCTTTTGAAATCTGTTTTAGAAAGTTTGATAGGAATACAATATGTCCTGCTTTTATCATAAAGTTTTTTTACTTCTTCCGGCTCACAATATATCAAATTTGTTCCCGAATAAATGGCTTTTTTCAATTCGGAAAAAGGGTTCTTCAGCCACATATACTTTCCTGTTTCATCTCTTGCAAAACAAATCCCCTTTTCTAGTTCATACTCCCGTATATCTCGTAAGATTATTTCCTGAGTATCCTCCGAAAGTGCATTTATTAAAAGAGATTCATCTGGTACTGCAAGGAATCTCTCTCTATCCATATTCTCATCCTCCTATCCGCCAGCGTCATAACCAATCATTGCCTTATTTACTTATACAAAAAAGCATATCCACATTTCAGCAGATATGCTTTCTTTCTATTCCAATATAAAAAATGTTACCTATTATTGTTAGCTTTCCTGATTTCTTTCTCAGTCACTCCGGCAAACTTCTTAATTTCTTCCATAGACAATCCATTTGCTAGAAGATTTTTAATAACAGTTAATTTTCCTTCCTCGATTCCTTCTTTCTTTCCCTGTTCAATTCCTTCTTCAATTCCTTGCTGTTTTAATTTTTCTAATGCAGTACACATACTGTCATTCTCCTTATTATAGCTCACGTTGTGCTTGTTTGATCTCCTCTTCTGTTACTCCAGCAGCAGTCTTAATCTTTTCCTGTGACATTCCACTCACTAGGAGATTCTTAATAATAGTTAATTTTCCTTCCTCGATTCCTTCTTTCTTTCCCTGCTCGATTCCCTCTTTCTTTCCCTGTTCAATTCCCTCTTTCTTTCCCTGTTCAATTCCTTGCTGTTTTAATTTCTCTAATGCAGTACACATACTGTCAACCTCCTTATTATTTCCCATTTCCATGATCTCTTTAGACCCCGTCATCTTCCCTATTACTGAAAGCATTTCCGAACTCAGTTTCTCGTGTTCATACTTTTGGCGAATTTCCTCAATGTTTCCGGCAAAAGTTTTTCTTGTAATATCAAAAACAACCTCTACATCCCTATTGTTAAAAAGGTATTTTCCAGAATCCCGTACTTCCAATAGATTCATTTTATAGTCTGAAAAAACAGCTTCAATTTCCGGAGGCATCTCAACCACCATATCCTTCAGACAATAAGGACCGTCCCAGACATTTTCACCATAGTAAATTGTCAGACTGATAATCGGGTGCAGCCGGTCTTCCTTCTTCATCTTACTCAAGAACTCTGCTTGTGTTTCCAAACTTTTGTCCTTTTTACGGCTACTGGTTATCTCTTTATATTCTTTCAAATATCCCAAAGAATCATAGATCATGGTCCGAAGTGGCATTGCATAATGAACTTTTTCTTGATTCTCCACTCCCATAACCACAAATTCGACTCCATACGCCGTCTTCTTCACAACATCCCTGGCTCTTGTCAAAGTTTCCTTATAATTCTTCATTTCAATCGTACCAGAAACATCGGTATCCATTTCAGATAAATTCTCTGGCCGTATTACTTCTTTCCCATTGAAGATAACCGTATTAAATAGATCTGCAAACCGTTCATTTTGACGCCAAAATTCTTTAAATACTACATCTGCTTTTGTCTTTTCTTCCATAATCGTCCTCTGTCTTTCTATAATTTCATTATAACAAAAATCTTTTAAACTGCAACTCGTTTTCCCGCCCACTGATTTCCGGCAGGCAAACAATTTCTTTCTCTTTTTTCGCCAATCATCAACCTCTCCACAGTAAAATTTCTTATCATACCTGATTTTCAGTTTCCGCAACAAAAAGATCCTCAAAAGCCCACTTTATTTCTATTCTGTCTTCAGCATATATGTAAATAGTATCAATCATACAATCGACAATTTTTGAATCCAGTTTCTCTATTTTCTCAAAACTCCTTATTTCTTTCAGCTTTTCATTCTTTTGTAAACGTTCTCTATGCTTTTCCTTTTCCTTTTGTTTGGTCGCTGTTTCTATACTTTGTGTATAAAAAGAAATTTCATTGGATAATTCTTTCGCCTTTTCCTGGTACTCTTCTTTTGTTACTCTCCCTTCTACATATCCCTCATATAGATAGAATTTTTCCCTCTTTAGCTCCTGTACCTTGGTTTCCAAAAGTTCTATTTTCTTCGCTGAAGAACCATTCGGAATATTCCGTCTTTCTTTTCCTAATGCTGTTATGCGATTGGAAACTAGCTGAATTTGATCCTTTACCATCTCTAAAATAACTTTTTTAAGTTCTTCTTCCTGTATCCCGCCTTTCATACAGCCATATTGTTCTGAAACAGATGGTGTCTGACAACTAATTCTCTTACTCTTTACCCCCATTCGGATACGCATTTTATTTCCACAGCATCCGCAGCGGATTTTTCCATGAAATATGCTTTTTTCAGTATTGTGAGGTACTTGCTTTTTACGAAATACATGTTCCTTTAACAAGATTTCAGATCGGGTGAAAATCTCTTTTGAAATAATCGCCTCGTGCTGATTTTCACATTCGATTCTTTCTTCCGGTGGTATGATTTTTGCTTTTTTCGTAGAAATAACTGCTACTTCTGTTTTATGGTTCACAATCGTTCCAATGTAAGCCTTTTCTTTTAATATTGCCTTTACAGTAGTTGAATACCAGATGTTATTCCCTTTTCTGGCAACCTTATACCCTTTCTTTCCTAAATAGGTAGCCGGTGTATCTATCTGTTTGCCATTTAAGATTTTTGCAATCTCTCCCAACCGTTTTCCTTGCGTAAACCATAGAAAAATATCTGTTACAATCATTGCTGCTTCATGGTCAATTAGCAACTTTGAAGATTCTCCTGGTTGTTACAACGCATTTTATTTGATGCCATAATTTGCAGAATTCGGAAAATTAAAACATCCCATTTTTAGCCTTGTTATAACGGTAATAATTTTTTCTATTACTGTTATAACAAGGATTCCAGGGGTTCGGGGATGGAAGATCCCCGTATTATTTCTGCACTATTTATTTTTCTGAAAATGGCATATTATAATGTGCTGATCAACACCTGGTTTTAAAGCATACCCGTAAATAGGAATATTCCCCATAAATTCTCCTTTTTCTGCGGTTTTCCTTTTCTGCAATTTAATATTTTTGGAACACATTTCAGGATAAATACCATTAATCAGGTTTTTAAACTTAATTTCCAAATCATTTTGATTCTGTGCAGGGAGATTTGTATCCAGGTTATCATTTACAGCGATAACACGAACTCCCCAAAACGGAAAGATTTTTTCTACATATTCTTGCGTTTCAATCGTATCTCTTCCCAAACGGGATAAATCCTTTACAATAATGACTTTAATTTTTCCCTCTTTGGCTTGTTTTAACATTCTTTGAAAGTCAGGTCTTTCAAAGTTTGTTCCACTATATCCATCATCAATGAACTCTTTAATGGGGAATGCAGAAAATTCAGACTTTGATTGAATATATTGTCTTAATAATATTCTCTGATTCCTTATACTGTTGCTTTCCTCTTGATCCCTATCTTCATCGGATAACCGTAAGTATATTGCAATATACTTATCTTCTCGCATCATAACAAAGCCCTTCCTCTTCCATTCCTTTTTCAAAGATATCTGCAAACCAAAATTTAATTTCCAGCTCTGTTTTTGAATAGATATAGATTCCCTCAATGAAATTTTCTACAATTTCTCTGGTAATCTCTTCCAACTTAGTATGATGGAGCAATTGACGTCCCCATTCTATTCTTATCCTTAATTTTTCCAATATATCTTCTTTATATTGTTGAAACTCTATAAGTTCTCTTTTACTTTCTTTTTCTTCCTCTTCGTAGATCGCTTTTACTTCCTGATAGGAGTCTTTATCCAAAATTCCTAATGCATAGTTCTCAAAAGCCGTCTTTTTCTTATCTTCGTACTGCCGATATTTTTCAGATAATCTTTTGGCTCTATCCTCTAATTCCTTGCAAAGTTGACGATAGAATGTTTTCCCATATTTTTCCATACAGCTTTCTGCAAGTCCAACTTGATACAAAAATGCAGCCTTTATTGCCTCCAATACGGCATCTTCACGAAGATAAGAAAGCGAACATCCCTGATATTCTTGCGGAGCATTTGGACATGAATAGGTCAAATAAGTTCGTGTTTCTTTTCCAACGCTTTCTCTGCGTAATCTTTTTCCACACTTTGCACAGAATATTTTTCCTAGAAGGGGACCGTTAGCTGCTTTGGTTTTATTTGGGTTCCTTTCCCAATGCTCTTTCAGATGTATCCATCTTTCTTTTAGTTGTACCTGTGCCATATCATATAAAGATCTTTCAATGAGCGGTTCCATTACTCCAAAAATAATTTCCCAGTTATCCTTAGGGATCAGCCGTAATGGGATATTTTCACATAATGCCTGCTTGGTTTTGCCATAAGCCAACGCTCCAATACAGGCTGGATTTCTCAAAATTCCCATAACGGTACTTTGCAGCCATATAGGTTTCCTTCTTTTTTTTGCATACTTTTTTGCTCTATAATAGCTTTCAGCCGGTGTAGGAATCTCTAAATGATTTAGAATTCTTGTAATTTCATATGTACTTTTCCCTTCAATCGCATAAAGAGAAAAAATTTTACGCACAATGTCCCCTTCCGGCTGATACGGCACTAATTTCTTGGAAGATTCATCGGAACGCCGGTATCCATATGGTGGTCTGCTGCCCCAAAATTCTCCTTTTTCTCTGGAAGTCTTATGTGCCTGAATCAACTGTTTGGAAACAATCCTCGCATAATAGTCATTCATAAAATGCTTTAAAATCCGGGATACTCGATCTTTTTGACAAGACGGATTCTCACTGTCATACTCATCCATGTTACAACGCATTTTATTTGATGCCATAATTTGCAGAATTCGGAAAATTAAAACATCCCATTTTTAGCCTTGTTATAACGGTAATAATTTTTTCTATTACTGTTATAACAAGGATTCCAGGGGTTCGGGGATGGAAGATCCCCGTATTATTTCTGCACTATTTATTTTTCTGAAAATGGCATATTATAATGTGCTGATCAACACATCCAGAATAGAAATAAATCGCACTCCCAGTTTAGGAAACACTTCGTCAATCAGTTCCACACACTCAATAGCATCTCTTCCAAACCGAGAAAAATCTTTTACAATGATACAGTTTATTTTTCCTGACCGTACAAGTTCCATCAACTGTTCAAATCCATCTCTTACAAAGGTCGTTCCGCTGATCCCGTTATCGCTGATTTCATAGAGCAATTCGATTTCCGGTTTCTTCGCCGTATATTCCCTACAGATTTCTTGCTGTACATTTAAGGTTTCCTCTCTGCCATGTCCTCCATTTTTAACCGATACTCTCGCATAGGATGCAGCCAAATACTTTGGACGCAGATTTTCCTTTTGGATTTGATTCTTTCTTTTTCTGCTGATTCTAGGCACTTTCCATCCCCTCCTTTTTCCCTAAAAACCGTTTTGTAACGGGATTAGGGGAGAGTCTATCCACTGTCTCAATCAATCCTACCGCTATTTCATATTCGTCCTGAAACCAAAACACGATTTCAATTTCTTTTTTCGTATGGATATAAATATCTTTCACCAACATAACCAGCATTTTCCTATCTATTTGTTTGCAGTCTTGGTATTCTAAAAATTCTTTTATCCATTGCTGTTTTTCTTTTACTTTTGAAAATACTTTTTTGGTTTCTTCTTTTTGCTGTATGATAGCATCTTGAATCTGTTGGCTTTGTCGGTCATATTCTGATTTGTATTCCAAATATTCCTCTTTTGTTAAAATACCATCCGTATAACTGACATAAAGTTTTGCTTTAATCTGCATCAGCCTTTTATACTCAGCGTCCAGCTTTTCCATCTTTCGATCCGCTTTTGATACAGCTTCTTCCGATAGGGAAAGCTGCCCAATATAGTCCATGACATCCTGCATTTCTGCTAACAAAGAAATCTGATATAAAATCGCTTTTTCTACGGCTTCTTTCAACTTCTCTGCATTGATTCTACCGGATTCACATCCTGCTCCTGGTTGATGGTTCACACATTTATAGTAAAAATGCCGCTTGTCTGGCGATGTGATGATCATATTTTCCCTACATTTTGCACACTGTACTAGACCGGATAAAGGAAATATTCTTTTCTTCGGAGATTTCCTCACATCCTTACTAAGTAAATGCTGAACAACTTCAAACGTATGTTTATCGATCAATGGCTCATGTGCATTTTCAAAATAAATCCACTCTTCCTGAGGCTTATATATAACGGTCTTTACTTTATGATTCGGTGTTGTCCGTTTCCCCTGTGCTAAAGTTCCCGTATAAATAATATTAGTCAAAATACGTTTTACCATAACCGAAGACCACACGCATTTCGATTTGGTTTGAAAGCCAGTATGAAATTTAGATCCTATGGATTTTTTGTATTCTAAAGGAGTAAGGATACCTAAATTTTCCAATTTTTCAGCAATATTTGCCCTATTATAACCTTCCAATGCCCACCTAAAAATATCTTTTACAATTTCTCCCGCATATGGATCTGGAATCAACTGATTTTTATTTTCAGGATTTCTAATATAGCCATATACGGTAAAAGGAGATACACATTCCCCATTTTTCATTTTGGCCAAAAGATTCGCACGTACAGCCCTTGATGTGTCAGCCGGATAGATATCATTTACCAGGCTTTTCATTCGCACTGCTAAGATCTGTTCCTGCATTTTGGCATTGTCATACCCGTCTGTAATGGCGATAAAGCGGATTCCCATTTGTGGGAAAATACGTTCCACATAACGCAAAACACCGGAAAAATCTCTTCCTAAACGAGATAAGTCTTTCACAATCACGCAGTCTGCTCCACCGTTTTCCAGAAATCGTATCATTTCCTGAAATCCTGGCCGGTCAAAATTTGTACCGCTATAACCATCATCAATAAATTCTTTTACAATGGAAAAATCTTCATGGTCTTTGAGATACCCATGAATCAGAGTTCTTTGATTAGATATGCTGTTGCTCTCTATCTTATCTCCGTCCTCTGCTGAAAGCCGGAGATAGAGTACAACACGTAAGATTTTGTTTCGTTGATTTTTCAAATGCTATTCACTCCAATCTTCAAAATTAGTCAGCACTATTTGAGGATTGAAGTCTAGCTGCTTTGTCCTGACATCATCCTACCATATCCTTTACCATTTGTCCATGTATAAATTTTGTGCCGACTCTTTTCATTTTTTCGGCACTAAACTACATAGCCGATAAAATCGTCTTTAATGCATCTTCTATCGTCCGTTCCGTTGCTGCATAACTCATTTTCACTAAAATATTTCCGCATTTAAGAAAGTAGGGGTTTTGACCCGTTTCTAAACGTTCCTGAATCCGTTCTTTTTTGCTTTTCTTCTTGTCAATGGCAACATCCTTAATGTCGGGAATCTCTTTGATATTCACTTCCTCAAAAGACTGTTCCCTCATCTTCAAAAGTTCTTCTCTGGTTATCATTTTTATACCTCACATCTTTTCTCCTGTATGAAAACAGGGTTATGTGGGAAAACTTTTTCCACATAACCCTGTTTTCATAGAATGTAACACCATAATCAAGTTGTTGTTGCTTTATTTCTCCCAAATCCCCTTTTCTTTTTCTTATCTAAATCTTTAATCTTGGCACTGGAAACAGATAGTTCCGAATGTTTACCCACCTTATATTTAATATCAAGTATTGCTTTTTCTTTGGTAAAAGCAGTTACTCCCAAATCAACAAAAATATTTTTTTTCACTTTATTTCTATAAATAGATACACATGGAAATGCTGGTTCCAAAATCAACGCTATCCAATCTTCTAACCTTGAGATATTATGAAATGGAATTTGACATAGATCTTTTAAAAATTTGTCTATTTGTTCCTTACGCATAATACATTGACATGCATCTACATCTAAGTGTAAATACAAAGGTCGTCCATCCAATATATCCCATGCAATTCGCAATATTCCGGTATCATCCACAGCTAAAACAGTTCCTAAGTCTCCCATTGTTAATCCATTTCCTCTTGAGGAATATATGCGTTCCAACTTTACTCGGCTTCCTATAGGAAATAGTTCTTTTAAATTCTTTTGAACTTCTGGTCTTTGCTCCCCATTAGTACAGTTATTACTATGGTTAATAACCTTTTTTATAAAGCTTTTTTCTAAAATCCCCTGACTGATAGAATCCATCCGTATATTATGTCCATACAATACATTGCAAAAGCGTATCAGTGTTACAACGCATTTTATTTGATGCCATAATTTGCAGAATTCGGAAAATTAAAACATCCCATTTTTAGCCTTGTTATAACGGTAATAATTTTTTCTATTACTGTTATAACAAGGATTCCAGGGGTTCGGGGATGGAAGATCCCCGTATTATTTCTGCACTATTTATTTTTCTGAAAATGGCATATTATAATGTGCTGATCAACACGTATCAGCTTTTTTATATCCTGTGTCAACATACTGATGTCATAAGTAACAATTCCAGCAATACATTTTTTCCTAAATAATTCTTCCAGCTTATCCAGTCCATATTCTTCAGCAGCCTCTCCAACAGCAGAAATTTCCATAATAATTACAGGTATGTATTGTTTCTGCTTACAATAAAGCAATGCTCTTTCTCTCCAAAGCACCATACATTCGTCTATCTCTTCTATTTGTTGATTGACTCTTAGATAAATTGCTACATTCATAGTTGTTACAACGCATTTTATTTGATGCCATAATTTGCAGAATTCGGAAAATTAAAACATCCCATTTTTAGCCTTGTTATAACGGTAATAATTTTTTCTATTACTGTTATAACAAGGATTCCAGGGGTTCGGGGATGGAAGATCCCCGTATTATTTCTGCACTATTTATTTTTCTGAAAATGGCATATTATAATGTGCTGATCAACACATAGTAAACCTCCTTTTATTTTTGCGTATGTTACATAGAAAAATCTTCCTATGCATTTTTTATTTACTCTCCTCCGCATACGCCGGGATATGTAGGACCGATCTGGCTGATCTGCCTGACACCCTGCAGTTCCCTTTCATGCTGCAGCATGTCCCGGACGCTACCCCGGTTACTGTTTTCTTCAGTAAAGGTATCATTATCATCTATGCTTTCAGACTGTTTGCCAGCACAGTCCATGTAGAAATGCTGCTCCCACTTTTCACTTCTTCTATTACGATTCCTTGCTTTTATCTGTCTTATTCCTGTCTTTCCGTTTATGTATACAGACAAGTGTGTCTTCGCAAAGCTCAATTTCCCATCACGTTATTCGTGGCATAGATGTTTCGTTTCCTTAAAGATATATTTTATATGTCAGAAATGACATATGATTTTCAAAAAAATATCACCATACCGATATTTTATTTTCAAGGTCCGTAGGAGTCATATTGACTCGTAAAAGTATACTCCTAAGAATATATTTTTACCAATCAATATAATTCAATATAATTTACAACTTTTTAAAAAAATCTTTTTAATTTTTCTGATATCCAAAATCAAGTTTCCCTGCTTGTCAATATTTCATCATATAAAAATCAACATATTTTTATTTGATATCAACTCATTAAACTATATTTTGATTAAAATATAGTTTAATGAGTTGATATCTTACACTCTAACACTCTTTAACGTGTGATATAAATTGCATACTGTCTGGCGAATAATTTCCTTCTCTATATCATTACTCTTAGCTAATATTTCTTCAATTTCTTTCAAAATTTCTTTTTTTACTTCATACTCTTCTCTAAAAAAATCAGTAATTTCTACATTAAATACTTCTGCCACTTTTAACAATAAAGGTAAACTAATATGCGTTTTTGCATTTTCAATTCTATGTAAATGATTTGTAGATATATCTAATAATTCGGCAAGTTTTTCCTGAGAATATGAATTTTTCTTGCGAAAACGCCTTATATTATTACCAATCATTATATATTTGTCATTACCCAAAAAGCCTTCCCCTTTTCAACTTCTACAAACATTATAATGTCAAACTACTATGTATTCCACAACATACAATGCAGATTTTAATCTACCTTATATGTTGAAAACAAAAGAATTTTCTATTACAAATTTCGTTCCAACAGAGTATTTTAAGTTTATTCATATAAAAAAATGAGAAACTACATTAAATAGTTTCCCACTTACGATCATATCAACTGTTTGTATTTATAAACATAGTCCCTTTTACTTTTTCAAATATAGTATTTTCCTATTCAATATTTCATAAATATCATTCTCAACTATCCATATTTATGATTTTTGTCTTATAATATGCTATTCTTCCTGCTATTAATGCTATAGCTACAAATATATTTGAAACAAATATAGTCAACACAATCATTTTCTTGTTTAATATATACATTATAACGGAAAATAGTACTTCAATAATTATTACAATTATCATTCTTTTTCTATATACTAAATATTCAAGTTGGTCTAATTTTTTATTTAAAGTATTAATAGGAGCTGTTTTTAAAATAATATATATACATATTCCCCATAACACTAAAATTTCTTTCAAAAAAAATATTGGCAAAAGAAATTTTATTATTAATCCTGATATCAAAACAAAGAATACAGAAAACAGCATGCACCTACATGGAGTTCTCATATGAATCCCACCAGTATATTGTCGCAATCCTCCAAACGATATAAGAAATACTGTAATCTCACTTATAATATTTAGTATATAACCAAGTAATATTGCAATCATTACTATTATGATTTTGTTAAAAAGAAATTCATATCCATAGCAATATATATCTTTTTCTGATTCATTGACAATGCCATATGAAATTAATTTCGTTACAATGTACTGCGACAAATCTTTCAACATTTTATCTTAAAATTTCCTGAATTTTTTTAGATTCTCTTCCACTTCACTTTGATAGAAGATCCACGAACATGTTACATTTGCAGTTTTGATGATATTTAGCAAAACACAACTATTCAAAATAACCAATAATTTAAATACATGTTTATCCATTTTATTTCCTCCTTGCTTTTTCTTAGAAAATACATTAATACATAAATTTTATCAATCCCTTTGTCCAAAATTACATTTAAATCGGCTATTTTTGTTTATAGTTAAATGTATGTAAAATAATTTGAACGAAAAATTCTTTTTTTTCTTCGTTTATATCAATTTTAATATTTCCATCATAGCTAGTGATTATTTTCTCTACTGCGTACATTCCTATTCCATGATTGGTTTTATCTTTTTTTGTTGATAAATAGTATTTTCCTTTAGATATAGGTTTTTTGAGAAAATTATTTTTTATTTCAATTACTAAAAATGAGTTTTCATTTGCCATATACATATCTAAATCCACAAATGCATTTTCTATATTCTTGCCGGCTGCTTCTAATGCATTATCCAGTAAGTTTCCTAAAATAGAAATCATATCTATATCATTAATAAAATTAATATTTAATGTCGGATCTATATTAATATTAAATTTTATGTTTTTATTTTTCGCTTCTTCAACACGTTCAGTTAATAGAGCATTTAACACCCTATTCACAGAATATATCCTTTGATGATTACTATTCAGTTTAAAATGTATACTTTCAAACAATGCTAGTCCTCTATCAATTTCTCCTTTGGAAATAAGTTCGATACATGTTCTAATATATTTATTAATGTCATGTATTATCAATCTATGTTTTTCATTGATTTTCTCAACATGACACAAATATTGATTCTCTAACGAACTTTTAATATATAAACTTCTTAGTTCCTTTTCCTTTTGATTTTTTTCAACAAATCCCTCGTATAAGAAAAACATATAAGCATTAGAAAACAGCAACATTATCGCACCAATTATTAAAACACTACTCTCCTCATAAGTTACATGAATATCTGTATAAAATATACTTGCTAATACTACAACTGTTGAAATTGGTAAAATAAGCCTAGATTATTCACGGCTATGCCGTGTGAAGTGGCTGAAAGCCACATGATTACTG
>OAXB01000097.1_pt1 | contig 42945 bp, 40 predicted proteins | sample 1501541 | NCBI WGS metagenome assembly OAXB01 (sample SAMEA2580302, study PRJEB22360) | human gut metagenome | biome: human gut; feature: human-associated habitat; material: faeces | place: Denmark | collected 2008/2010
AAATAGAGCCCGATTTCGGGTATTTCAGCATGCCAACAAGCAGAACGCCTGTTTCAGCATGTCAAAACCGAAAGGGCGGGGAAGCGGAACATGCTGTGGCGGGTGTCGCCGGTGTGGGGTGAGTAGACTTTGCATATGTCTGGTCATTATTCGCTCGGTCTGCTGTTCGACGCCGCACAGCAGGAGCGACGCTGCGCCAGGCCGCGTACGGATACCGACATCAGGGCCGTCGCCAGACGCGTGAAAAAGAACGAGATCGTGCGCGTGTACCGGGGATTGTATGCCGTCAGGACGTACTGGGACCAGCTGGATCAGCATGAGCGTACCCGGCATATCGTGCGTTCGTTGGCATTGTGGCATCCGCAGTGGGTCTTCTGCGGCCCGACGGCGGCGGTGATGCATGGACTGGAGTGCTCCTACAGGCTGTCATTGCCGATCTGCATCGTCTCCCGGACGAGATCGCACGGCAGAAACAGCGCCGGCCTGGCGCATTATGTGATTCCCCATCCGGAGACGAGCCGCTGCGGATCGGTACCGGTCACTTCGGTGGGGAGGACGTTGGTGGATTGCGCGGCAAAACTGCCGCTGCGCTATGCACTGGGGCCCATCGATTCGGCGCTGCGGCTGCGGCGGATCACCAGGGATGAGCTGCATATGCATCTTGCTGCCGCTCCTTATCTGACGGGACGGCATAAGGCCGAATACGCATTTTCCGTGGCCGATGGGCGCAGCGAGAACGGAGGGGAGTCCGAAGGCAGGGGAGTGCTGGCCGAGTTGGGATTTCCCGTGCATGATATTCAGGTCGAGTTCCCGTGTCTGAGCAATGCGTATCGGTGCCACCGGGTCGATTATTGGTGGCGGCGTGCCGATGGCACGGTTGTGGTCGGCGAACTGGACGGTGTGCGCAAATACGTGGATCCGAGCATGACTTCCGGGCGGGATATCCGCAACGTCGTGGATGACGAGCGTGACCGACAACGTTGTCTGGAGAGGCAAGGGGCGGACGTGCTTCGGTTTTACTACAGCGACCTCAACGATCTTGGCGCGCTGGCGTATAAGTTGCGTCGGTATCGGGTTCCCGAACGCGGTGGCGCCTGATTTCGCATGCCCAAATGCCCGCTCTGCTTATTGACATGCCGGAATACCCGAAATAGAGCCCGATTTCGGGTATTTCAGCATGCCAACAAGCAGAACGCCTGTTTCGGCATGTCAATATGCGCGAAACAGGCGTCCGGGGGAGGGATGGTTGCTGCTACTCCAGTCCGATGGACTTCAGGTGGTGCACCTTGAGGGAGGTGACCTTGAGCGAGCCGGATTCGGCGACCAGCTTGATCGCGCGCGGGCCTTCGGAGACGTAGCTGAAGGAGCTCATCGCCTGCTCGCCGCCGTTGACATAGACCTCGACGCAGCCGCGGTCCACGAACACGCGCAGCGTCAGCTCGTCGGTGCGGCTCAGCGGCGCGGTGCGGTAGCCGCGGTCGCCTTGGGCCATGGCCTGGCGGTCGATGACCACGCGGCCGATCTGGTCGTCGTAGGCGACGTACGTGTACGCGCCGTCCTCGGTGGCGTGGATCTTCAGCCCGGCGCGCTCGGCGGTGGAGCCTGCCAGATCGATGGTCATCTCGATCTCGACGGCTTCGGCGTCGTCGCAGATGACCTTGTCGCCATCCATGTCCAGCGTGATCTCGCCGTGGTCGAAGGTGTCCTCGCGCAGGCCCTCGACCTCCTTGACCGGCGCGGTGACCAGATCGCCGTCGTCGCCGAGCGTGATCTCGCGCGGCAGCGTGAGGTTGCCGCACCAGCCGTCGGCCTGCATCGGGATCGGCTCGACGAACGGGCTCATCCAGCCGTACATGATCTGGCGGCCGTCCTCGCCGCCGGCGTTGAACGACTGCGGCGCGTAGAAGTTGTGGCCGCAGTCCCACAGGCGGAACTCGGTTTCCGGCTGGAACCGGCCGCCCGGCTCCCAGGTGCCGATCATGTAGCCGGCGTTGGAGACGTTGCGGTTCATGAAGCCGTTCTTCTTGGCTCCCATCGCGGAGAAGCCGATGACCCACTTCTCGTTGCCGTCCTTGTCGCGGATGGGGAAGAAGTCGGGGCATTCAAGCATGAACACGTCCGGGTCCGGGTGCTCGAACAGCACGGTCTTGAACGTCCACTCGACCATGTCGGGGGAGGTGTACAGCCACATCTGGCCGCGCTTGGCCGCCGAGGAGACGCCGAAGGTCATGTACCAGGTATCGCCGGTCTTCCACACCTTCGGGTCGCGGAAGTGATGGTCGACCTTGTCGGTCGGGCAGTCGATGATCATGCCGCGCTTGGTCTCGTGCGTCAGGTTGTCGTCGTCCGGCTCAGCGAGCATCTGCACTTGCCAGTCGCCGCCGGTGTTGTCGACGCCGTTGGCCCAGCGGTGGCCGGTGTAGTAGAACTTGAGCTTGCCGTCGTCGCCGATCACCGCGGAACCGGAGAACACGCCGTCCTTCTCCTGCTCGAGGCTCGGGGCGAAGGCGACCTTCTCGCGGCGCCAGGCGACCATGTCGGTCGAGGAGACGTGGCCCCAGTGCATCGGTCCCCACTGGGTGCCGTACGGATGCAGCTGGTAAAAGACGTGCCAGCGGCCCTTGTAGAAGCACAGGCCGTTCGGGTCGTTGATCCAGCCGCCGTTCGAGGCGATGTGGAACTTCGGGTACCAGCGGTCGTTGCGCGTCGAGGCGAGCTTGGCGACGCCGGCCTCGGCCTTGGCGAGCTCCTCGTCGTGGTCCTTGATCGGGGTGAGGGTAGGGGTGTAGTCGCTCATCGTTGAGTCCTTTCGTTGTCGGTGGTTTCGGTGGTTTCGGATTCTGATGTATGTCCGATGCGGGCCGCCCGTCGGCCGGGATGCCCCGGCCGGGGCGGGGCGCCGCGTTCCGGTGTGGGCCGGACGGCGCCCCGTGGGCGGATCACGCCTTGGCGGCCGCCATCTGCTTGAGCTGCCTGTCGGTGTAGAACGGGTCGCCGCCGACTTCCTGATCGTCGCGCTTGATGACGAAGATGCCGTAGATCAGGGCGCACAGCACGATGCCGGAGATGACCCAGAAGGTCACGCGCGAGCCCATGTCGTTGTTCGGCAGCACGCCGGTCATGTAGTCATGGAAGGCGCCCAGCGGGGTGGAGAAGATGATCTGGCCGACCTGGGAGGCGATCTGGAATCCGACCATGTACAGCGTGGCGGACAGCTTGGTGTCGAAGTGCAGGGTGAAGTAGCGGAACGCCGGCAGGCAGAACAGCGGCACCTCGATGGAGTGGAACAGCTTGACGATGGAGACGGTGACCGGGTCGTGGAACACGCCGCACAGGCCGATGCGCAGGAACATGACGGTGGCGCCGAGCAGCAGCGAGTTGCGCACGCCGATCTTCCTCATGATGATCGGGACGACGCCCATCATCGCGGACTCGAGGAAGACCTGGAAGCCGTTGAGCGTGCCGTAGGTGGCGTTGCCGATGGCCTCGGTCGGGAACAGGCCGGCGTAGTAGACCGGGAACCACTGCTGGTCGAACACGGTGTAGAAGGTGTTGGTCAGCAGCATGAAGACGATGAGCACCCACAGGGTCGGCATCTTGAGCACGCCGACCATCTCCTTGAAGGAGGGGTTGGTCTTCTCGGCGTTCGGGTCGGCCTCCTTCCGGAGCTCCTCCTTCTGCTCGGAGGGAACCCAGAAGGCGTAGATGCACAGCATGCCGAGTCCGCACGCGGTGCCGATCCAGAAGTTGATCATCGGGCTGATGTTGAACAGGAACCCGGCGCACAGGGCCACGATCGCGTAACCGAAGGATCCCCAGGCGCGGGACTGGCCGTATTCGAAGTTGAACTTGCGGGAGTAGCGCTCGGTGACGGCCTCGAACAGCGAGCAGGCGGCCATGAATCCGGCCGACAGGACGATGGAGCCGATCAGGGCGCCGATCCAGCGGGTGGTGCCGCCCGCGGAGATCATCGGCGCGTAGACGAACTGGACGAAGGGGCCGACCAGCGCGGCGATCACGGAGACCACGATCACCAGCTTGCGCTTGATGCCGAGCTGGTCCTGGATGACGCCGTAGGCGAACATGATGATCATGGTCGCCGCGGAGTTGATGGAGTAGATGGTGCCGACCTCGGTGCCGCTCAGGCCGAGGGACTCGAGCCAGATGCGGAAGAACGACCACCAGATGCCCCAGGAGCAGAAGAACATGAAGATGCCGAAGGAGCTTTGCAGATAGGAGGGGTTCCTCCATGCCGCGGTTTTTCCTGCTGCCATTGCATACCCTTTTCATTCTCTTGCAGACGCCGCCATGCGCCGCGGTGCTGCTTGCGATTTCTTGATTATCGGGTTCCCCGCCGTGCCGCCGTGCCCTTGTGGGGAATCATGGTTTCAGTATAAAGCGTCAATCGATTTACGTCAATCGATTGATGTCGGCGTGTCGAACGGGTTTTATGCGTGTGTTCGCGGATATGGGGTGCATGGTCGGGTGTGGTTTCCCGATGCTTCGGGATGCGGGGAAAATGCAGGGTTCCGTTACCGGGAAAGGGGTGTCTCCGCCGAATGGTCTGTTCGACGGGCTGTCCGTAGTGGCGTGCGAAGTGCGCGCCGTCGATGGCATCGAAGGATATTGAGCACCGTATCTGCCACCCTCAGTCTCGCTTCGCGAGCCAGCTCCCGCCAGCGGGAGCCTGCCGGAACCGGTGCGGCGAAGTCGAATACGGCGGGGGAGGGCGCCGGCACCGGCCGTTCAGCCGCGCACGGATTCCTTTTCGATGAGCGTGCAGTGGATCTTCGCTGGGATCGGGGCGTCCAGCGGCGGCAGTGGCGCGGTGGTGCGCGGCAGCGCCAGATCGTGCAGGTCGCGCTGCTCGATCATCGACACGAGCTTGCACGTCGCCCAGTAGCCCATCTCGTAATGCGGCAGCTCCACGGTGGTCAGCTGCGGGTAGAAGGTCTCCGCGAACACGCGGTGGTTGTCGACGCCGACCACCGACACGTCCTTGCCGATGGTCAGGCCGCGCCGCGCCGCGCATTCGTACACGTACCACGCGCGCGCGTCGTTGAAGCAGAAGAAGCCGTCGGGGCGGGCCCGGTCGAACAGGTCGCTCACGTCCCGCAGGGCCGGGCCGTTGTTGAGCACGTTGGCGACGAGCCGATCGTCGTAGTCCCGCCCCGCATCCTCAAGGGCGCGGCGGTACCCCTCGAGCCGCCCGTCCTGGGCGATCATCGGCTCCGAGCACCCGACGTACGCGATGCGCTCGCAGTCCGCGCCGATCAGCCGCGCCGTCGCGTCGTACGCGATGCGGAACTCGTCGGGCTCGATGCTGGGGAACTGCCCGGCGCGGTCGGTGGCGTCGACCAGGACGAGCGGATAGTCCCCGAGACTGTCCGGCACGTCGGCGTACCGGTTCGACATCTTCGCGTACATGAAGCCGTCCACGCCGTACCGCTTGAGCGTGGCGATCTCGTCGTCCTCGTTGGTCGCGCCGTCGGTGTTGACGGTCAGCAGCATGTACCCGAGGGCGCTGGCCGCGTCCTGCGCGCCGAGGATGATGCCGCCGGCGTACGGCGTGGTGGCGATCTCCTCGCTGATGAAGCCGAGGATGCGCGTCTTGCCGGTGCGCAGGGACCGGGCCAGCGGATTCGACGCGTAGCCCAGCCGCTGGGCGGTCTCGCGCACCCTCGCCGCGATCCGGGGCTTGACCCGGCCGGCGTCACGGTTGTTCAGCACCAGGGAGACGGTGGACACCGACACCCCCGTCTGCTCTGCGATCTCCTTCATCGTGGTCATACGTCAAACGATACACCGGGTGCGATGATTGTCCAGGATTTTCCTGCCGCCGTTCGGGCCGCATCGCCGATCCAGTCGCTCCGGCCTACTCCGGCGCGCTCCCGGCGAGATTGCGCACCGCCCCGATGAACAGCGGCACGCCGTCCGGGGTGGCGTATGAATACAGGAATGGGCGATCCACCGTGAACTCGACGTTGTCCACCGGCGCGCCAGTGGAGTCCGCGCCGGCCTTGGTGAAGGACATGGCCTTGGCCCCCGCTTCGTTCACCTCGATGCGCGTGCCCTGCAGGATCGATCCGATGAACAGGTTCTCACCGCGTGAACCGGCATCGACCATCTTGGCGAAGTCGGCGGTGTCTGCGCTGAATGCATCGGTCGCTCCCAGTTTCTCGAACGCCTTGATGGTGGTCTCAGGATCGAACGTGCTGTTGATGGTGAATCTCGGCAGCGAGACGTTCACCGTGGCCGAGTCTACGGAGACTCCCCAGCTGGACGGGCTGTCCGCGGCACAACCTCTTGCGCCCTCGCCAAGGGATGCTGCCGAACATGTGCCGAACGCCCAGCCGAGTTTCTTGGCATCGCCGGCCAACTCGTCGAAATGGCCTTCAGCCGGCAGCACGATGGCCAGATTGCCGCCGTTGTCGAACGGAATCTCCACCCGCTGCCAGGTGTTGAACTCGTCATGCCCGTACGCCATCTGGCTGAAGGTCCGGTGCATCATCGGCACCTGGGTGTCTCCGGCTTCGCCATGGAAAGTGCCATCGCTGGTGGCCTGTTCCTTGAACGGGTCCTTCCAGCGTCCATCCGCATAGACGGTGTTGATGATGGACAGTACCTCGCGGTCCCGCAGCGTGATCTTCGGCTTGAGCGAACCGTTCGTATGCTTGGCGATCCAATCGGACATCTTGGCGGCGGCCCGATTGCCGAACGGCAGCGTGTCGACTTCGGCATCGAACATCTTCTTGACGGTGGATCGGTAATCGCCGGCAAGGGAGTAGCCGTCATCGATCCACAGCGAGTTCGCGGCGCTCATCTCGGATTTCGCCCCTGAATATCGCCCGTTGATCGAACTCAGCAGCGATTGGTAGTCGCTATCGGCAAGCGAACCGGAGCCCAGCAGCTCATCCAGTTGCGAGCGGGTCGTGCCATCGGCCCCCTGCGCGGCGATGGCCAACGCCATCCACATCGAAGCAGGGGAGTAGTTCACATTGCCGGTGCCTCGGTCGCCGGCTTCCATCGCCAGGAATTCCGGTGCGGTGCGGTAGGCAAACGCTGAGGTATTGTCGATTATCGGCTGCGTGGCAGGCGTGGCCTTCGGCTTGAACATATTGTGAACCAGTGCGCTGCCGTCGCCGGCGGTCCACCAGATACCTCCGCCGACGGCGAGGACAAGCGTCACGACGGCAGCAGCGGCGATCAGGGCGGTGCGGCGCCTGCGCCGCCGGTGCAGGCGGGACTGTTCCATAAGAGTCATGACCATGATAAATCCTTCCCCTCGACCCGTGTCCCATCGCACGGAATCGGCTGGTTTCAGTATATTCGGCGAACTTCGGGGGGGGGGTAAATGCGCTGCCTTTCGCGGTGCCGTCCCGGCGACGCGACAGGCAGCGCCGACTCACTGATTCCGGGGCGGTTCCGTCTTCCGCCCTCGCCTTGCAGCGATGCGTGTGGCGGCCGACGCCACGGCCCACACCACGCCGAACCCGAGGAGGCTCGCCACGGCGAACACGATGACGAATTGCGCGACCTGATCTATCGAATTCCAGGAAAGATATCGGTCGCCGATCAGCGTGCAGGTACTTCCTACCGGGCACGTGTCTTCATACACCGTGATGAGCGCCATGAGCATCGGCGCAGGTACCAGTGTGCACACTAGTGGGAACAGCAGGCTTTTCCACGGATGCGTCAGCGAGTCCGGGCGCAGTGCGTAGATGCCGTTGATGACCAGCAGAGCGGGCGGAACCACAAAATTGATGAGCAGTGCGAAGGCAAAAGCAGCCGGGCCGCTTCCATCCAGTATCAGCGTCAGCAGCAATCCGTACGTGATCGCCGTTGCCAGCCAGCAGCCGAAGCGAATCGTGTCCCGGCGCACCCAGGCCAGCATCCGGCCGTTGAGCGTCAGCGGGTCCGGATCCACGAACAACTCGCGCAGCCCGTAGCGGCCGATCGCATAGCAGATGAACGCCACTGTGGCGTAGAACACCAGCAGCATGCCCATGCCGGACAGCGTCTGACCGATGAGCCGCAGGCCGTCGGTACGCATCAGCGCCCACCAATCCGGCCACGTCAGGTACGGGTATCCGGGTTGGAACCGCAGATTGGTCCAGCCGAACGCCAACGGGCCGATCAGCGTGCTCGCCAGCGGGAACGACAGGCTGCCGGTGCGGATCAGACCGAGTATCAGGTTCGCCAGTCCCAGTGCCAACGGCCAGAACGTCATCATGCTGGTCAGCCAAATGAAATGGTCCGGCGAACCCGCCTCGCGATCGGCCTCGCTGACGACGACGGCAAATGCGGAAGCGCCGAATTGCAGCAGCAACAGCACCATGGCCAATACGACCATGCCGATCCAATGCGCGCGGTTCCATGTGAATTGCCGGGAAGCCCGGCCGGTGCCGTGAGCGACATCGCTCCTGTTGGGCCTCTTGAGTGCGTCTGCCCGGTTCATCGGTATCCCTCCCATCACAGCACTGTTATGGACTGGGTGATGATTCCATCGTAAATCGGCGGAAAACGTGGGATGATGATTGTCATAGCGGTTATGACACCGCGGGCGGGGACGCCCCGCATCGGGCACACTGGAGGGGTGGGCGCAATGGCGATACGCATCGGCATCGTGGACAACGATCCGTACGCGCTGAAGGTGTTCAGGGCGATGATCGAACGCATGGCCCCGGATTTCGAGGTGGTCTGGACCACGAATCTGGGTGCCGTGGCGATCAGCCGATGCCTGAGCCCGGCCAAACGCCCGGATGTGCTCGTCACCGACATGTCGATGGGCGATGTCCCCGGCACCGAGGTCTGCCGGGCGATCCGTGCCAAAACGCCGGAAGTCGGACTCGTGGGCGTCACCTCGTACGCGCTCGCCTCGTTCCGTGACGAGGCCGCGCGGTGCGGCGCCCAGGCGCTGGTCGGCAAAACAGATCTGGACGGCCTCGCGCTCGCCATCCGCGGCGCGGCTCAGGGGCTGCCCACCAACCCAGTGGAGGGCGGCGGGGCGCAGCCCTTCGTGGACGCCGAGACCGCCCACCTGTCGCTCGAGGACGCCGCTTTCGTCCGACGCGGGGCGCTCTCCGCCAAGGAACGCGACACATTGCGCTGGTATGCGGAAGGGCTGACCACCAAGGAGGTCGCCGAACGACTCGGTGTCGGCGCGGTCACGGTTTCGACCTATGAGCGCCGGGCGCTCGCCAAACTCGGCGCCCGCAGCCGAGCCCACGCCATATCCATCTGCGTCAAACGGCATGAGATCTGATGTGCGGCGGCCGGCGGCCTGAAGGCGGGCCGGGCTCCAAGGCGAGAGGTGAGGGAGGTGCTGATATGGCAGGGTTCCGCGGAAAACTGGCGGCTCTCGATGCAGGCGTGCGCAACGCCTGGCTGCTGACTGCCACGTTGGTCGTCGCTCTGGTCTGCACGGCGGAGACGGTTGCCGGATTCGCGAGCGGTGATATGGCGACGGCGGATTGTCTCGTCGCGTTCGCGTTCATCGCGGTCATAATCCTGATGGCGTTCCGCCCCGTGACCGGCTGCGTGCTGACCGCTGCGCTGTGGACGGCGTTGTGCCTGAGCCCGATGGCCATGCCCTCCTCCATGATGCTCGCCATACTGCTGGCCGTCGGCATCGCCGGATATACGGACAAGCGCCTGGCGGTGGCCGTCACCTCAATGGCGTTGCTGGCATGGTTGGTTCATGCCGGCGTAATGATCCGCTGGCCGTGGGGTTCCGGCTCCACGAACGATATGGCCGCTCCGATGCCCGATGCGCCGGCTTCGTCCGGCTTGCCCGACTCCGGCGATGTGTCCGGCGATGTGTCCGGCGGTTTGAGAGGCTCGGATGGCGTCGCCGGCGGGTCGGCTGGCGGAGACGATACCGGAGCCGGCGGTTCGGATGGGACCGGCGGGTCGGACGATTCGTCGGGCTCGACCGGTCGGACCGGTGGCCAGCTCATCCTCGGCACGGTTGCCCTCTACGGGGTGATGCCGGTGGCCGTGCTGTTCGTCGGTTTTCTACTCGGCGGCATTGCGGCGCGGTGGAATCACGAACGCAGCATGGCCCGCGCGGAACTGGCCCATCGCCGTCAGCGGGAGCGCGCGGCGCAGGACATCCACGACTACGTGTCCAACGACCTTGCCTATCTGATTCTGCGGTTCGACAAGGATATCGCCGACGGCAAGGTCCCGTCCGTCCAGGAGCTGCGCGAGTTGCGTGGCGTGGCCGCGGGCGCGCTGGACCGCACGCATCAGGTCATCGGCGTGATCGAGGGCAGGGGAGAGGCGGATGCACGGGCGGCGGATGCGCGCGGGCCGGACGGCGGCGCTCACGATGGCGCTTCGCGGGCCGGCGGCGGCCGGCGGGCGTCGCGATCCGAGGACGGGCGCGACTGTCCGCTTGCCGAGCAGATTCGCGGCATCGCGGGCAATGGCGATCAACGGCTGGCGGAGCTGGGCTTTGACGGCCAGACGATTGTCTCCGGTGCCAATGGCGAAGCGGGGCGCAGCGATCTGGTCGCCGGGCTGCTGGAGGAACTGTACGGCAACATCGCCAAGCATGCCGACCCGGAAGCCGGTTATGTGATGACGATCGGCATCGGACTGGATGCCGTGCGCATCGCCTGCATCGACACGGTCCGCACGCCGTCGGATGCGGATGGCGACGCGGAACTTTCGACCGGCACCGGCCTCAACCGTTACCGGCGATTGCTCGAGCGGCATGGCGGCGCCCTGCATATCGCTACGCAAGACGCCGAATGGACGCTGTCGGCCACCGTGCCGGTGAAAGCCGAACCCCGTTCGTGATGACGTAATGCTTCCATGTGGGATATAGTGGCGTCCAGAGCGGCATGCGCCGCATGAGGGAGGATCGGTCATGGGTATGGGAACGACGGTGGCCTCCGTATTGGCGTTGTATTCGCCGAGCATACTGTTCGGCATGCTGTTTCTGCTGTCGTACCGCAGGGAGCCCCGACAGTTCCGCAACGCGATCTGGCTGCTGCTGTTCCTGCTGACGTTCCTGACGACCACGCTCCTGCACTTCGGCGAATCATGGGCATTGTTGCCACTGGTGCTGACGGTGGTGTTCGGCCCGCTGATCGCCGTTGTCTTCCTGCTGGCCAATACGGTGGTCGTCGTGCGTCATGAAGGGCTATCGCTGGCTACGCTGCTGCCCGCGTTGCTGGCCGTGGCCATCGTCGGCTGGTTCGTGTGCTATCCGCTGATGCTGGTGATGAAAGCCCCGAAATGGCTGATATCGGTCGCCTCGCTGATCACGCTGGAAGGCGTGTGGTTCTTCTTTTCGTTCGCGGCGCTGCTGGTGTATTCGACGCTGTACCGCCTGCTTCCGCGCAAGCGCTCGTACGACTACATCATCATCCATGGCGCCGGGCTCATGCCCGACGGCACTCCGACCCCGCTGCTGCGCGGGCGCGTCGACAAGGCCGTGGCCCTGTGGAACCGGCAGGGGCGGTCCGGCGTGTTCATCGCCTCGGGCGGGCAGGGAGCCGACGAGGTGGTGTCCGAAGCGGCATCGATGCGGCGGTATCTGAGGGAACGGTGCGGTGTGCCCGCCGAGTCCATCCTCATGGAGGACCGTTCCACCACTACCATGGAGAATCTGCGCTTCTCGCAGGAGCTCATGACCTCGCTGCGTGGGCCCCAGATCGTTGGGCACCGGCGTGAACCCGCATACCGCTGCGCGCTGGTCACCAGCGACTACCATGTGTTCCGCGCCAGCGAGTACGCGCATACCATCGGGTTGAAAGCCGACGGCATCGGCAGGCACACGCGCGGCTACTACTGGCCCACGGCGTTCATCCGCGAATTCATCGCCGTCACCAGGGCTCATCTGTGGCCGTACATCGTCCTCGCTGCGCTCTGGCTGCTGCCCAATGCCGTGTATGTGATAGTGGCGTTGCTGCGCGTTCTGCTCGTGCACTAGATGCGCGGTCGGCATCTAGTGGCATACGGCCTATGCTGGCATACGGCCTGTTCCGGAGCCTGCCGGGGCTGTATGCCAGCAAGGGATTGCGGGTGGTTGGATCGGGCCTGACCGGGAACGCGGTATTGTGACCGCGCGCGTATGGCGAATTGCAGCGTCTTTGCATGTTTGGTGCGAGTTGTCGGTGCGAGAGTGTGTAGCAGAACCGGTTGCACACCCATGATAAAACGTATAATCCGGCATGATTTAGGGTCGGTCTCGGCGTGCGCGCACCGACAACTCGACGTTGGCGTACCGCAGGCACTTCCGGACGCGTCGGAACTGCCCGGAGACGTGTCCGGAAGCATCCGGAGATGTGCTGAAACTTCCCGAAGGCGCGTCGAAACCGCCCGAAACCATCGCTGATGGTGCGTTTGGCGTATCGACGGCACATGGCGGTGTGTCCGGCGCGGCATAGGAGGCGCCGGACACACCGCCCGAGGGCTACTCTTCGCCCTGCTTGGCGGCGATGATCTCGTCGACGAGCTTCGGCTTCTCGATGAGCTGGCCGGTGAAGCCGGGGCGGATGTCCATGTGCAGCACGAGGCTCGTGCGGTAGCCCTGCTCCGCAAGCTTCTTGGCGGCGTCGCCGGCCACCCGCAGCACCTCGTCCAGATCGCCCTCGACGTTGGTGAACACCGCGTTGGTGCTCTGCGGCAGGCCGGATTCGCGGATCACCTCGACGGCCTCGGCCACATACCCCGACAGCTCCGAGCCCACGCCGTGCGGCGCGATCTGGATCGCCGCCACCGTGTTGAGATACGGCTTGCCGGTCTTGGGATCGATCGGCACTTCCTGCTTGATTGCGTTACGGTCGAACGTCATATGTCGCTCCTTGGCGAATAGCCTTCCGTTGATATTGACTGATATTGGCCGATGCCGTCTGATGCCGACGGCTTCGGCCGGCACCGCCGCCGGCATCAGCGCCAGCGCCACGCGTGGTCCATCGGCCCCGAGCCGTGGCCGAGGTCGAGCTGCGCGTTGAGCGCGCCGGTCAGATACTCCTTGGCATGGCGGATCGCGTTCTCCAGCGTATCACCCTTCGCGAGGTTCGAGGCGATCGCCGACGAGAGCGTGCAGCCGGTGCCGTGCGTGTTCGGGTTGTCGACGCGCTCGCCGTCGATCCAGACCGCCGTGCCGTGGTCGAACAGCAGGTCGTTGGCGTCGGCAACGCCATGGCCTCCCTTGACCAGCACCGCGCAGCCGTAGTGCTCTCCGATGACGCGGGCCGCATCCTCCATGGCCGCCCGGTCTCCGATGCGCGCATTCGCGTCCGCGTGCTCCGACCACTTGCCGGTCTCGAGCGTCGCCTTGTCGTGCGCTATGAGGTCGAGCAGCACTTCGGTTTCGGGGATGTTCGGCGTGATCACCGTGGCGAGCGGGAACAGGCGCGTGGTCAGCGCGGCGATCGCGTCATCGTCGATGAGCTTGGCACCGGAGGTGGCGACCATCACCGGGTCGAGCACGATGTTCTTCGCCTGATGCGCCTCGAGCCGGTCGGCGATCGCGTTGATCAGCTCGGCGGACGAGACCATGCCGATCTTGATGGCCTGCGGCGGGATGTCGGTGAACACGGCGTCGATCTGCGCGGCGACCATGGCCGGCGTCACGTTCTCCACGCCGGTGACGCCCATCGTGTTCTGCGCGGTCAGCGCGGTGATCGCGCTCATGCCGAACACGCCGTTGGCGAGCATGGTCTTCAGGTCGGCCTGCATGCCGGCACCGCCGGAGGAGTCCGAGCCGGAGACGGCGAGTACCGGGATGAGGGTGGTGGTCATGATGGTTCCTTTCGTATGACCGCGGCGAACGCGGTGCAAATCTTCCGTGGTTCCGCCCGGCGAGCGCCATGCGGGCGTAGCCGTGGCGTATCCGTATCGGGCGGGGCTTGCCATACCGGCGCCGTGGGGAGCGTCAGGCGCGGTTCTCCTTCCACGCTTCGACCAGTTCGCGGGTGGCGGCCAGCGGATCCGGCGCCCCGGCGATCGCCGAGACGACGAACCATCCGGCCGCCTTCGTGCGCGCCAGCATCGGCACGTCGTCGGCGTGCACGCCGCCGCCGACCACGATCGGGTAGGCGCTCGCCGCGCACAGCGCGTTGATCTGGGCCTCGTCCAGCGTGTGGCGGGTGCCGTCCGCCTCGACGACCGCCGCGTCCGGCTTGGTGATGGTCGCATGCAGCGGGCCGGCGCCGAGGTAGTCGATGCATCCTTCCGGCAGATCGTTCGCGGCGCGCACCTGCGCCACGAGCTCCGCCGACAGGCCGATGATCGCATCGTCGCCCAGCAGGGCGCGGGCCGCCTGCGGCTGCATGTCGGTCTGCCCGATATGCACGCCGTCGACCTTGATGCCCAGATAGCGGCACTGCCATGCCACGTCCACGCGGTCGTCGATCACGAACGGCACCGATTCGGATTTGCCGTTGTCGGCGATGACCTGCGCGATCTGCCGCGCGGCGGCCGTGATGTCCGCGGCGTCCCCGGGCTTGGCGCGCAGCTGGATGAACGTGGCGCCGCCCTTGAGCGCCTCGTCGACCACTCCGGCGACCGGGCGCCCCTTGGTGTCCTGCGGCCCGACCACGAAATAGGCGGACAGGTCGTACTGGTCGCGCATCGATGCGTATGGATAGTTGCTCATATCATGTCCTTTGCCATTGGGTCTGGTTATGCACGCCGCATGCGGGCTGCCGCCCGCACATGAACCGCCGCTAGCGCGCCACGACGATCTCGGAGGCGGCGACCTGCTCGGGGGTGAGATTCCACAGCGCGTCGAGCAGATGCACCTGGAACGAACCCGGGCCGTCCGAAAGGCGTTCGGCGATCTCACCGGCGCGGTTGTAGAGCAGGGATGCGGCCAACGTCGCGGTCAGCGGCTCGGCCACGGCCAGATAGGTCGCGGTCACGCCACCCAGCGAGCATCCGGCGCCGGTGATCTTCGACATCAGCGCGCTGCCGCCGGGCAACCGATAGATGCGATCGCCGTCGGTCACCAGATCGACCTTGCCCGACACCGCCACGGCCGCTTGGCCGCCGGGCGACAGAGGCGCCATATGCCGGGCCAACCGCCTGGCCGCATCGGTCGCGGATTCCACGTCGTCGACGGATTCCACGCCGGCCGGCCGCGTGCTGGGATGCTCGTCGCCCGAGACGCCATCGTCCTGCCTGCCCAGCCCCCACATGTCGCACAGGGCGATGACCTCCGAGGCGTTGCCGCGGATGATGGTCGGCGGATAGTCCTTGAACGCGGTCAGGATGGCGGTGCGCGTCGCGCCGATGCCGGCCGCCACCGGGTCGAGCACCCACGGATGGCCGCTCTGGTGGAAGGCGCGCGCGATCTGCGGCAACGCCTCCTTGTAGAACGGCAGCAGCGTGCCGACGTTGATGTAGTCGGCGCCCGAAATCGCCGACGTGTCGATCACGTCGTCGGGCAGAAAGCTCATCGCGGCCGTACCGCCCGCGGCCAGCTGCGCGTTCGCGACCAGATTGATCGTCACGAAATTGGTGAAGGATTGGGCGAGCGGCGTCGTTGCGCGCACGTCGCGCACCGCCTGCGCGATCCGGTCCCGCAACGCTGCGGGATCCCCCGCCGCATGCGGGTCCGATGGCGTTTGCGCGGCCGTGCGGCCATTGCACCCATGCCTATGCGAATCGTTCATATCGCTGCTCCCTACGATGGTCTTAACCAACAGGTTCTAAGGGTCAGGCCTGCGCCATTCTCAACCCGTCGTACCGGCCGGGTTCCCCTGCATTACGTTGCCGACGCTATGCACCAACATGGACAATTTCGTGTCGAAATCGCAAAACCGGTATCGCCGGTCTGGCGCGTCGCCGCGATGTGTGGCATTGGACGCGTTCGACACGCCAACTTGTTTCTATGATGGAAAGTAGTATTGTTTTCCGTGTTGGAAAGAAGTTTTGTCGCGACGACGATGAATCGAGATGATGCGCACATGGATGGCGAACGATCGTTCCTGCCGGATTCACCGGCGGAGCAGGCCCTGCGCCTGATCGACGGCGACCGTGCGCGGCTGGTCACGCGCGTGCGGTTCCCGCACTGGTACTACCTGTCGCTGATGGGCAATGCGGCGTTTCTGGACCTGCTCGCGTGGTCGGAGCTCAGCGTGCCGGCGTCGGTGTTCGGCGGATCGAAGGAGGTGCAGGCGTGCGCGTTCCTCGCCGCGTGTGCGATCGCGCTTGCCTGGCTGTTCGGCAATGCGTTGCGGATCAGCCGCGAATATGGGCTGATGGTCAGGGACCGGCATTGCCTGCGCCGTATGACCGGCCGTGCGTGGATGCGCCTGACGGGTGCCGCGGCGGTGTGCTGGGGCGGCTGCGCGCTGATGATGGCCGCCGGCCTGCATGGCGTGCCGCTGCTGTGGATGCTGCCGGTCGTTGCCGCCTCGGCCGGTGGATTCGCCTATCTGATGCGCCTGCTCGAGGACGAGCTGTTGCGGGGCGTGGCCGGAAGGAATCTGCGATGAATGAGCGGACTGTTGGGCGGACAGACGGCGGGAGCGGCGAGGAAAGCGGTGTGACGCCGCATTTCGACGAGGTGATCCACGCGCCGATCCGGCTGCGTATCTGCGGGCTGCTGGCCGCCTCCGACTCGGTGCGGTTCGACGTGTTGCGAGACACGCTCGGCATCAGCGACGCGACATGCTCCAAGCATCTGAAAACCTTGGCGGACGCCGGATACGTGACGATCGAGAAGAAATCGGGGCTTACGCGGCGGTACCCGATCACCTGGGTGTCGCTCACCTGGCAGGGGCTGGCCGCGTTCAACGCGCACGTGGAGGCGCTCCGGCAGATCGTCGCCGGTGTGATGCCGGACCCCGGCGAGCCGCGCTATGACAAGGCGCGGTGATGCTGACGAACAGATCGGGGGAGGGTGTATAGCTGTGTGCGGAGATCACTCCTCAGGCCGCTTCGCGGCCAGCGTCCAGCAATCGCGGACGGCCTTCGATCGCGTTCTTTCCGCTCGCCTGTCGGCTCGAACACACCTGAAAACGTCTCTGGCGTTTTCTTCAAGACTCGGCCCCCTCATGGGGAGTAGAAAAGCTAAGCGGAAGAACTGAAGGGATCATATGAAGGGGTTGCTGTACAGGGATCTGGGACGGCTGCGGCATGACTGGGTGATGCTGACGTTCGTGGTCATCGGCGGCGCGATGCCGTTGGCGTCGCTGATCCGCGACGAAATCGGGCACGCGGATGCCGCCGTCGCGACGGTCGATCTGGCCGCCGCACTGGCGTCGATGCTGATGATCGTCGTGCCGCCGGTGATATCGGGATCGGTCGGAGGGGATCGCGGCGACGGCGTCCTCGGGACGTTCCGGTCCAGTGGCCGGCCCATGGGAGAGTACGTGGCGGAGAAACTGCTGCTGGGCACCGTCCCGGCCGCGGCATACACCGCCGTGATCCTGGTGGTCGCGGCGCGGGCGATCGGCGTGACGGATGCGGAACCGATCGCGTTCATGCTGACGGCGACCGTGCTGTTCTGCGTGTTCACCACGCTCGGCGTGCTGCTGACCGGCGGCAACGTCGTGATCGGCATGCTCGTGTCGGTCGTGGTCTTGGCCGGTCTGGCCGGCTCGTGGCTCATGCCGACGCGTATTCCGCTGGTCGTCAGGACGGCGGGATTCGTCGTGGTCGCTGCGGTGCTCGGCGTCATCGCGGTCGCTGTGTTCGACCGTCGGTTCGTCGATACGCGGCGGGCGCTCCCCTCCTGATCTCGGTCGGGTTGTTGTTCTCTTTACTTTTGTCATTCTCTTCATCATTCTTTGCGTCATTTCGACTTCGCTTCGCTCCGCTCGAGACGACGGGAGAGGGAAAGGGGCAGATATGCCTGAAAACGGTCGGACGATCATCGCGGCGCGCGATGTCACGTTCGGATACACGCGCAAGAAAACGGTGCTCGAGCATGTGAGCTTCGACGTGCCGCAAGGGCAGTCGCTGGCGATCCTGGGATACAACGGCGCCGGCAAGACCACGCTGTTCAATATCATCGTCGGGCTATTGCGGCCAAGGTCCGGCGAGACGATCATCAACGCCAACCTCGTGCCGAGCATGCAGGACGTGTTCCAGCTGTCCGACGAGTCGAACCTCGCCGCGACCATGACCGTGCGCGAGAACATCCGGTTCCGCGCCATGCTCATGGACACGGGCCGGGGGAGCGGCCGGCGGGCCATCGACCCCGCGCATCTGGAGAACGAGAAGCTCGTGCAGGCGTTCGGGCTGGCCGAGCACCTCGACAAGAAAGTCAAGGAGCTGTCAAGCGGTCTGCGCAAGCGCGCCGGACTCGTCGCCGGCATGCTGTTCGAGCCACACGTCATCCTGCTCGACGAGCCGACCAACTCGGTCGACCCGATCACCCGCGACCTCATGATCGACCTGATGGGGCAGCTGAGCGATTCCGGCCGCACGATCCTGACCATCACGCACGACCTCGAATACTGCTGGAGCGTGGCCGACCGGGTCGTCATCCTCGACGACAGGCACATCGCCAAGGACATGATGCTCGACGACTTCAAGGACTTCGACGCGTTCAAACGGGCCGCCACACTCGGCCGCACCGTTGACGAATCCGTCGACTTCGGCATTCGGTAGGCGACCGGCAAGGAGGCGGATGATGAAAGCGTTGTTCTGGCATGACTGGCGGGTGTGCGGAAACCGGGGCATCTTCTGGGCGGTGATGATCGGCAACCTGGTGCTGGCGATCGCCATCACGAGCTATGCGGGCGGCACCGCGCAGGCGAACGGCTTCGGCCTGCGGCAGGTGCACGCCATAACGGCGTCGCTGATGGCGATCTGGGCGCCGCTGTTCGCCTATGAACCGGCGGCCGAGGCCGGAAGTCTCGCGCTGGGCAACAGCGGATGGAGCTTCGAGGAGTCGGCGCAACGCTACAGCGAACGCGCGTTCCGCGAATCGGGACGCCCGATGGCCGAATACCTGCTCTCGCGCATGCTGTTCGCATTGATCCCGCTGGCGGTGTCGATGATGCTCCTGATCGGCTACCTGCTGGCGTTCGGCGGACTCGGCTGGACGGACCTCGTCTCGCTGCCCCTGCTGACCGCCTACGGTTCGGTGGCCGCGGTCAGCTGCTGCATCACCCTGATCGTGATGGCGACCACGAGCACGAACCTGCACAGTCTCGTCGCGATGGTGTACCTGACCTACATACCCATGGGACTGCTGACCGGTGTCAACACCGCCACGATGGTATGGGGCTGGCCGCAATGGCTGCCGTTCATCGTGATGCTGGCCGTCGTGGCCGCCTTGTTCGTGATCGCATGCATCGTGATCGGCCGGCGCTATGCGGAGACGCTGCGGGCGATGTAGGGGCTGTCACGCTGTGCCGATAGACTCAGGGGCGCTAATAAAGTCCCCAAACCGTTCAAACCAGAAGGTGCATTGTGGCTGTTTCCAAACTCGATGAAGTCGTATCCCTCGCGAAGCGTCGCGGGTTCGTGTTCCCTGCCGGTGAAATCTACGGCGGCACCCGTTCCGCGTGGGATTACGGTCCGCTCGGCGTCGCGCTGAAGGACAATATCAAGCGCGAATGGTGGCGTTCCATGGTCGTCACCCGCGGCGACGTGGTGGGCGTGGACACGTCCATCATCCTGCCGACGCCGGTGTGGGTCGCTTCCGGCCACGTCGCCGTGTTCAACGATCCGCTGGTCGAGTGCCTCAACTGCCACAAGCGCAACCGCGCCGACAAGCTGCAGGAATCCTACGCCGAGAAGCACGGCGACAAGCTGCCGGAGAACGGCATGGCCGACATCGTGTGCCCCGACTGCGGCACCCGCGGCAAGTGGACCGAGCCCCGCGACTTCAACATGATGCTGCGCACCCACCTCGGCCCGGTCGAGGACGAGAACAGCCTGCACTACCTGCGCCCCGAAACAGCGCAGGGCATCTTCGTCGACTTCAAGAACGTGATGACCTCCTCGCGCTCCAAGCCGCCGTTCGGCATCGCCAACATGGGCAAGTCCTTCCGCAACGAGATCACCCCCGGCAACTTCATCTTCCGCACCCGCGAGTTCGAGCAGATGGAGATGGAGTTCTTCGTCGAGCCCGGCACCGACGAGGACTGGCACCAGTACTGGATCGACGCGCGCACGCAGTGGTACCTCGACCTCGGCGTCAAGCCGGAGAACCTGCGCCACTACGAGCACCCGAAGGAGAAGCTCGCCCACTATTCGAAGCGCACCGTCGACATCGAGTACAAGTTCGGTTTCCAGGGCTCCGACTGGGGCGAGCTCGAGGGCGTCGCCAACCGCACCGACTTCGACCTGTCGGCCCACGCGAAGCACTCCGGCGAGGACCTGAGCTACTTCAACCAGGCCACCGGCGAGAAGTACACCCCGTACGTCATCGAGCCGGCCGCCGGCCTGACCCGCTCGCTCATGTGCTTCCTCGTCGACGCCTACGACGTTGACGAGGCGCCGAACACCAAGGGCGGTGTCGACAAGCGCACGGTGCTGCGCCTCGACCCGCGTCTTGCCCCGATCAAGGCCGCGGTGCTGCCGCTGTCGAAGAAGCCGGAGCTGCAGACCGTCGCGCAGAACCTGGCTTCCGACCTGCGCCAGCACGAGTGGATGATCGACTACGACGAGGCCGGCGCGATCGGCCGCCGCTACCGCCGCGGGGACGAGATCGGCACGCCGCTGTGCGTGACCGTCGACTTCGATACGCTCGAGGACCAGGCCGTGACGATCCGCGACCGCGACACGATGAACCAGGAGCGCGTCTCGCTCGACCATGTCGCCGAATACGTGGATTCGCGCATCGGCGAGAAGCGCAACACCGTTCCGCAGAAGCCGGTGTCCATGGGTGGCGAGGCCTGGCCGGATTCGGTCCGGATCAACGAGGCCGGCGGCCTGTACTGATTTCGGCTGTCGTGCTCCCCTGAAGTGAGGGGAGCCGCCGCCGCGGGCGACTGAGGGGAGCATGGGATCAGACTTGTGCTCCCCTTAGTCCGCTTTGCGGCCGTCTCTTGGCCTCCCCGCAAAGGGACTGCGGCGCAACGGCTCAGCAGCACAGCGTCACAACGAGTGGCGCCGCGCAGCGATACAGCACAGTGTTGCGATACAAACCGGATACAAACCGCACTGCGATATAAGAGGAAAGAACCCGTGACGCAATCCACCGATGCCCAGACCGTGATCGAGGCGCCGCACGAGACGGACAACCTTGATCCGCGTACGGACGCGCCGTCGCGCCCGGATGCGCCGGTGACGATGAATCCGGTGCGGCTGGGGCCGATCACCGTGCCGACCCCGGTCGTCCTGTCGCCGATGGCTGGCGTGACCAACTGGCCGTTCCGCGTGATCTGCGAGGGCTACGGCCCGGACGGGCTGTACGTGGCGGAGATGATCACCGCCCGCGCGCTGGTCGCGCGCAATCCCAAGGCATTGCGCCTGTGCCATTTCGCGCCGAGCGAGAGGATCCGTTCCCTGCAGCTGTACGGGGTGAACCCGGCCATCGTGGAACAGGCCGCGAGGATCGTCGTCGACGAGCATATGGCCGATCACGTGGACCTGAACTTCGGCTGCCCGGTGCCCAAGGTCACCCGCCGCGGCGGCGGATCGGCGCTGCCGTGGAAGACCGACCTGTTCCGCGAACTGCTGCAGCGGGTCGTCGCGGTGTGCTCGGCGGCTAATATCCCGGTCACCGCGAAGATCCGCGTCGGCATCGACCACGACCATGAGACCTTCCTCGAAGCCGGCCATATCGCCCAGGAGGAGGGCTGCGCGGCCGTCACCCTGCACGCCAGGACCACCGCCGAGTACTACGGCGGGCACTCCGACTGGAGCCGCATCGGCGAGCTCGTCGCGGCGCTGGATATTCCCGTGTTCGGCAACGGCGACATCTGGGGCGCGGACGACGCCCTCGACATGGTGCGCGAGACAGGCTGCGCCGGCGTGGCCGTGGGGCGCGGATGCCAGGGCAGGCCCTGGCTGTTCGCCGACATCAAGAACGCGTTCGCCGGCAGCCCGGAGCGGGTCGACCCGACGCTCGGCGACGTGTGCGCGGTGATCCTGCGTCACGCCGGGCTGCTCACCGAGTTCTACGACGGCGACGAACGCATGGCGGTGCATGATCTGCGCAAGCACATCGCGTGGTACCTGAAGGGCTTCCCGGTCGGCGGCTCCACGCGCAAGGCGTTCATGGAATGTGAAAATCTTGAGGATGTCCGTCGGGAAATCGGACGGCTCGATCCCACGCTCAGGTTCCCCGAACGCGTCAAGGACAAGCCCCGTGGGCGCGTTCGTTTCGCCAAGAAGGTGCATCTGCCGTACGGCTGGCTGGAATCGCGCGAAACCACGCACGAGCAGCGCGAGGCGCTGTTCGGCGACGACCCGATGGACGCCGGTTACTGAGCCGCCGGGGTGAGTGCGCGAAACGCCGATACACGCCGAGACGATAGGCCCCAATATCAGGGGTTCTGCGATAGAGTTATGCGTAACCGTGAGTGACAGGAGACAATGGTGAGCGAGATCGCCCAGAACGAGCAGTTCAACGACAAGATCAACATCAAGGTCGTCGGGGTCGGCGGGGCCGGGGGCAACGCCGTCAACCGCATGATCGCCGAGGGTCTGCAGAACGTTGAGTTCGTCGCCATCAACACCGACGCGAAGGATCTGCTGCGCTCGGACGCCGATGTGAAGATTTCCCTGACCGACAACACGAGCCGCGGTCTCGGCGCCGGCGCCGATCCGGAGAAGGGCGCGAAGGCCGCGCAGGATCACCAGTCCGACATCGAGGAGGCCTTGAAGGGCACGGACATGGTGTTCGTGACCTGCGGCGAGGGCGGCGGCACCGGCACCGGCGCCAGCCCGATCGTCGCCAAAGCCGCCCACCAGCAGGGCGCGCTCACCATCGCGGTCGTCACCCGCCCCTTCTCGTTCGAAGGCCCCCAGCGCTCCGCCTCCGCGAATCTCGGCATCGAGAACCTGCGCAAGGAGGTCGATGCGCTGATCGTGATCCCCAACGACCGCCTGCTCGAGCTGTCCGACCGCACGGTCGGCATCGTCGACGCGTTCAAGAACGCCGACAGCGCGCTGCTCGCCGGCGTGCAGGGCATCACGGACCTGATCACGGTGAACTCGTACATCCACGTCGATTTCGCCGACGTGAACGCCATCCTGCGCGGTGCCGGCACCGCGCTGTTCGGCATCGGCTCCGCACGGGGCGAGGACCGCGCCACCCAGGCGGCCGAAATCGCCATCAGCTCCCCGCTGCTCGAGGAGAGCATCGAGGGTGCCCACGGCGTGCTCATCAACATCGCCGGCCCGACCGACCTCGGCCTGCAGGAGGCCGCGGCGGCGACCGAACTCGTGCGCAAGGCCATCCACCCGGAGGCCCAGATCATCTGGGGCCTGGCCCTCAACGACGCCTACGGCGACGAAGTGCGCGTCACCGTCATCGCGGCCGGTTTCGACCCGAAGTCCAAGGCCGCGGACGCCCAGGCGGCTCCGGCCCAGGCCGCGCCGATCGTGGCGCAGCCGGCGGCACCGGCCGTGCCGGCGCAGTCCGCCGCCCCGACGTATGCCGCGCCCGCCCAGCCTGCGGCCCAGGCCGCGCCGGCGGTCACCCCGCTGCAGCAGTACGCGCCGTCCACCGGCAGCGTTCCGGCGCAGTCGTTCGACGAGACGTCCGAGCATGAAGTGGTGTCCTCGAACGATCCCGGCGATCTCGACATCCCGGATTTCCTCCGCTGAGCGGCGTTGACCGAAAGGAACTGTCATGGCAGGGTTTATGAAGAACGCGATGTCCTATCTGGGCATGACGGACGTGCCGGACGACGTCGACCAGTACGACGACGATCCGGTCGACGAGTCGACCTTCGACTCCGACCACTCCGTGACGCCCATGGCCCCAGCGGCCGCCCCCACCGGGGCCGGCGCGTCATCCCAGCGTGAATCGAACCCGTTCCAAGGCGGGCGCGTCAGCCGGATCACCACGATCCATCCGAAGAGCTACGAGGATGCCCAGCTGGTCGGCCGCGCGCTGCGCGACGGCGTGCCGGTGGTGCTGAACCTGACCGGCGTCGCCGAGGCCGTAGCCTACCGCATCGTGGATTTCTCCGCGGGCGTCGTCTTCGGCGTGCGCGGGTCGATCGAACGGGTGACGCCGCGCGTGTTCCTGCTGAGCCCGGCTCAGGTCAACATCAAGGTCGAGGAGCCGCAGGCGCCGTCGACGGCGCACGACCTGTTCGCCGACTGACGTTGCGCGGGAAGACCTGAGGCGTCCCGGGAAACCGCGGCAGGAGTCCCATTACACTTCCAGCTTATGCTCAGCATGTCCCCCGGCCCACTTGATAGGCTGGGGGACATGCTTTTAGTGATCCTGTTCCGCGTCGTCGACATGCTGATCGGCGCGTACATCACCGTGCTGTTCGCCCGCATGATCCTTGATTGGGTCACCGTGCTGTCTCCCCGCTGGTACCCGACCGGCGTCGTCGCCTCGCTGATCAGCGTGGTGTATCGGCTCACCGAACCCCCGTTGCGCTGGCTGCGCCGTTACATACGGCCGATCCCGTTGGGCCCCATCTCGCTCGACGTCAGTTTCCTGGTGCTGTATTTCGCGCTTCTTGTGCTGCAGATTCTGATTTGATGATCGATAAAATAGTCAATAAACCGCCAACGGACGAGCATTGAAGCAGGGTACGTGATAGCATCGTGAGTTGATACCAACACAGCGAGGCATGGCCCCAAAGCGAGGTGTAAAGATTTATGGCTTTGTTGACTCCGAAGGACATCAGGGAGCATACCTTCCAGACCGTCCGCTTCAAAGAGGGATATGACGTCGATGAGGTTGACGATTTTCTGGATCAGGTGACCGAGACCGTCGAGGCGCTCGGCAAGCAGGCAGTCGCCGCCAGCGCGTCCACCCAGTCTCTCGGTCCGGATGTGACCAGCCTGAACACGAAGATCTCCGATCTGACCGCTCAGGTCCAGCAGCTGCAGGATGAGAACGCCGCGCTGAAGTCCTCCGCCGACAACGCCGCCGGCCAGAGCGACCAGGCGGCGAAGGTCGCGCAGGCGAAGCTCGGCGAGGCCGAGGAGAGCAACCGCGCCCTCGCGGCGCAGAACGACCAGCTGAAGGGGCAGGTCGACCAGCTCAACGCCCAGATCGATCAGCTGACCGCGCAGACCGCGAAGAACGCCGACAACGAGGCGCTCGGCGAGCAGCTGCTCGCCATGCAGCGCGAACGGGACACCTTCCGCGCCAACAACGAGAACCTGTCCAAGCAGCTGTCCGCCGCGCAGCAGCAGATCGTCCAGGTGCAGCAGCAGGCCGCGCAGGTGAAGGACCTGACCCGCCAGCTCGAGGAGTCCAAGCAGCGCGAGAACCAGCTGCGCGCCCAGGTCTCCAAGGTCGAGCCGAGCACCGAGACCGGCAGCCTGCAGAAGATCGCCGGCGCCGCCGACGGCGCGGGCAACCAGGCCGAGCGCGCCACCGCGATGCTTACGCTGGCCATGCAGCTGCACGACCAGTACGTCGACAAGGGCAAGGCCAAGGCCAAGGAAATCACCGAGGCCAGCCAGAACAAGTACAACGATCTGGTGTCCAAGGCCAACGACTACTCGTCTCGCACCCGCACCGAGGCCGACGACTACGGCAAGCGCGTGCGCAGCGACGCCGACGCCTATTCCGAGAGCACCCATGCGGATGCGGACGGCTATGCCGCCAAGACCCGTCAGGATGCCGACACCTACATGCAGAACAAGCATCAGGAAGCCGACAACTACGAGGCCGAGATCCAGCGCCGCGCCACGGAGTACAAGGAAAAGACCCATGCGGATGCGGACGGCTATGCCGCCAAGACCCGTCAGGATGCCGACACCTACATGCAGAACAAGCATCAGGAAGCCGACAACTACGAGGCCGAGATCCAGCGCCGCGCGTCCGAGTACGACGAGAAGACCCGCAACAGCGCCGACGTGTACGCCGAGCAGGTCCGCGACAACCTCAACGAGCAGGTGCAGGTCATCGAAGGCAACATCCAGGGCCTCAAGCAGTTCGAGAGCGCCTATCGCGCGCGTCTGACCGAATTCCTCAACGGCCTGATGACGCAGGTGTCCGATACGAACAGCTACAACCAGACCACGCACTCCGATCAGTGAGCGGTCGGGGCATATGTCGGTCATGACTATTCGGCAGGGACGGCCGCGCACGCGCGTGGCCGTCTTTGCGTGTGTGGCGGTGGTCGCGCTGGTCATCGATCAGGCGACCAAGGCATGGGCCCAGGCGGCGCTTGGGGATGGGCGCAGCGTGCGCGTCATCCCCGGTCTGCTGTCGCTGACGCTGGTGCATAATCCCGGCGCCTCGCTCGGATTCGGGTCCTCGCAGACCTGGATGATCTCGCTGCTTGCGGTCGTCGCCTGCGTGGCGCTGGTGGTGCTGGCGCTGCGGACGATATCCATGCGGTGGATCGTGGCCCTGGCGCTGGCCTTCGCCGGCGCGTTGGGCAATCTCATCGATCGCGTCGCCTACGCCGAGGGGTTCCTCAACGGCAAGGTCGTCGATTTCCTCAATTATGGCTGGTCGGTCGGCAATGTCGCCGATATCTTCCTGATGGTGGCGGGCATCGGCATCGTGGTGCTGATCCTGCTCGGCGAACCGTTCAGTCAGAAGGATTTGGACCGTTTGGCGACTGCGGAAACGGAGGTCGAGGCGGGAGGCAAGACGCTATGAGCCGTCTTGTGTCCGCTCCGAATGCGCTTGTCGGCAAGCGCTTCGACGTCGCCGTGGCCAAGATGCTGGGCATTTCACGGGCCAAGGCCGCCGATCTCATCGAAAGCGGCCAGGCCCGCGTGCTCGACCGGGCCATCGCCAAGTCCGGCACGCTGATGGCCGGGGAGACCGTCGAATTCGATCTGGTCGAAGAACAGCGCGCCCCGGAACCCATCGCCGACGACATGGCCATCGTCTATGAGGACGACGATGTGGTGGTCGTCGACAAGCCGGTCGGCGTCGCCGCTCACGCCTCGGTCGGATGGACCGGGCCGACGGTGCTGGGCAGCCTGCTGGATCGCGGCGTGCGCATCACCTCCTATGGTGCGGCCGGGCGGCAGGGCATCGTGTCCCGTCTCGATGTGGGCACCTCGGGGCTGATGCTGGTGTGCAAGTCCGAGCTGGCGTACGTGGAAATGCGCCGCCAATTCGCCGAGCATGAGGTGGTGAAGACCTATCACGCGCTGGTGCAGGGCGGTCTCAGGGAGGACAAGGCCACCATCGAGGCGCCGATCGGGCGCGCGAAGGTGTCGGATTTCCGTTTCTGCGTCACGCCGTCCGGCAAGCCCGCGGTCACTCACTGGGATGTGATGGAGCGCTTCGGTAGCGAGGCGACGCTGGTCTCGGTGAATCTGGAAACGGGCAGGACCCATCAGATCCGCGTGCATTTCTCGTCGATCGGGCACCCGCTGGTCGGCGATCCGATGTACGGGGCCAATCCGGTGCTGTCCGAGGAGCTCGGTTTGGAGCGGCAGTGGCTCCATGCGACGCAACTCGAGTTCCGCCATCCGCGCACCCATGTATGGACCACGGTCAAGTCGCGGTACCCCGCTGATCTGTCCCGCGCCCTGGACCGCATGCGGGCGCGTCACGAGCCGGAGGCGTCGGCGATGCCGGACGCGGTCGGCATGATCGGTGCGGTGGATTCGGCGGATGCGCGCGAGCCGCTGGAGGAGGAGCCTGCGGTCGCAGCGGCCGCCCGGTGAGGGGATCGGCGCCGTATGCGGTGTTGCCGGGCGGCGCGGTGATCGGGCCGTTCCGGGGTTGGCTGGTTCCGGGCCGTTTCCGGCCGCTGACTTCTGATCACGGCCCCCGCAGCAAGCAGCGCCGGGCACGCGAGCATGGCCAGTGACATGAGAATCAGGACGATCGCGTCGAGCGGATTGTACACGCCGCGACTCAGGTACTGCATCAGGACGAATGTCGCCAGCGCCATGGTGGCGCCGGCGATCATCAGCACATCGCTCACGGTTCTCATGATCTCCCGGAAGTCCATGGGAGCACGGTATCTCGTGTTGCGGCATTGCTGCGCGGCCGGTGCCGGGGATCGCCCGGCCGGTTGCGCCGTTGCTGATGGCGGTGCCGTGCATGGTGTCGCCGCCGGCTGATGCTCCGTGGACATCGCGCCTCCCTGTAATCGGTTGTGCCGCTGCCCGCGCTTACCGCGGGACCGCGTCATGTCCGCTCCATCGTCGGTGATGGAACGAATGATGCGCAAGCCGAATCGGGTCTTGTGGTCGAAGGCCGGGGAGTTATCCACACCCGGTGTGTCGATCCACATTCTCGGTGGATAAGCGAAGGCGGGTGTGATAGTGGACGATGCGGGCGCTAATGACGCTGCGGTTTCTCGAGTTTGGCGTATCGCAGCCGTGCGGCTTCGCCGGTTATGCCCAATTCGCGTCCGATCGATTCCCACGACCGGCCCCGCCGATGCATAAGCAGCACCATGCGCGTGATGCGGCCGTCGATGTAGTCGAGCTCGGCTTTCCGCCGATTGAGCAATCGGCTGATCTCCAGTTCAGGAGAAAAAACCGGATCATCCTCGGTGCAGGCGAAGGAACGGACGTCCTGCGTTTCGGCCGCCTCGGCGGCGGCATTGCCGAGTTCCTCGAGCTTTGCCCGTACTTCGGGAGGATAATCTTCAAACGCCATTGTGATCACCATTCGAATATTGCAGTGTCATCCATATCATCTCGTAGGCCAATCGTGCGCGCATGGCGTGCACGATGACGTGCTCCCGCATCTCTGGGATCCAGGAGCGTTCGATGACGCCGATCTCATAGAGCACGGCGCCTGACGTTCCGGTCCCGACGATCATGTGGGTGGGAGGGTCCCGCTGCGTGTTGACGCCGATCTCGATTCCGTACCGGTAGACATGAAGGATGTCCGTATCGGAGATCGGCGGCTCCCCGTGCTTCTTCTCCCGATGTGCGGAAGGAAGGATGGTCGGATCCTCATCTACAAGTCTACTTGGCAAGTCCACTTGTCTCAACTCCTCTGCCGTGTGGATGTCGTCGGTGCGGCAAGCGTAGAAGCAGGACGAAGCCGCCATCCATCCGGATCAAGTCCTGTGGCCGAAGGCTAGGAAGTTATCCACACCCGGTGTGTCGATCCACATTCTCGGTGGATGAGCGGGGACGATTCCGCGGTCGGCGGAAGCCGTGCGGGGCGGGTCTCCCGACACCCGCGTGGCGGGGCCGGCAAGCGGCCGCGGCGGGGCGGCCGAGCGCGCGGACGGACCCGAGCATGGGGTATGGTGGAACGCATGGCTGAATCGGGAAAGAACTTCGTGCAACTGCATAACCACACGCACTATTCGCTGCTGGACGGTGCGTCGAAGATCCCGAATCTGGTGAATCGCGCCAAGGAACTGGGCATGCCGGCGGTCGGCATCACCGACCACGGCAACATGCACGGCGCCTATGAGATGTGGAGCACCGCGGTCAAGGCCGGCATCAAGCCGATCATCGGCATCGAGGCGTATGTGACGCCGGAGACCGCGCGCCAGGACAAGTCGCGCGTGCACTGGGGCACCGAGGCGCAGCGCTCCGACGACGTGTCCGGCGGCGGCCTGATCACCCACCTGACCATGTGGGCGGAAAGCGACGAGGGCCTGGTCAATCTGATGAAGGCCAGTTCGGTGGCCAACCTCGAAGGCCGCGTGGCCCGCTACCCGCGTATGGACAAGGAGGTGCTCTCCACCTATTCCAAGGGCGTGATCGCCTCCTCCGGATGCCCCTCGGGCATCATCCAGACCCGACTGCGCCTGGGGCAGTTCGACGAGGCCCTGCGCGCCGCCGGCGAGTTCCAGGACATCTTCGGGCGCGACAACTTCTTCATCGAGCTGATGGACCATGGCCTCAAGATCGAGCAGCAGGTGACCAACGACCTGCTGACCATCGCGAAGAAGCTCAACGCGCCGCTGCTGGCCACGAACGATTCGCACTATGTGCTCGAGGAGGACCGGGGCGCGCAGGACGCGATGCTGTGCATCAACTCGGGCAGCCGCCTCGACGACCCGGACCGTTTCAAGTTCGACGGCTCCGGCTACTACATCAAGTCGGCCGAGCAGATGCGCGAACTGTTCAAGGACCTGCCCGAGGCGTGCGACAACACGCTGGAGATCGCCGAGCGCTGCAATGTCATGTTCGATGATGGCGAGGACGGCGCGTTCATGCCGCAGTTCGCCTGCCCGGAGGGCTGGGACGAGACCTCGCTGTTCCTCAAGAAGGTCGAGGAGGGGCTGGAGAAGCGCTACGACGGCAATCCTCCGCTGGAGGTGCTCAAGCAGGCGGACTACGAGTGCGGCGTGATCTGCCAGATGCAGTTCTGCGGCTACTTCCTGGTCGTGGCCGACTACATCAACTGGGCCAAGGAGCACGGCGTGATGGTCGGCCCGGGCCGTGGATCCGCCGCAGGCGCGATGGTCGCCTACGCGATGGGCATCACCGAGCTCGACCCGATCAAGCATGGTCTGATCTTCGAGAGGTTCCTGAACCCGGAGCGCGTGTCCCTGCCCGACATCGACGTCGACTTCGACCCGGACGGCCGTGCCAGGGTGCTCGAGTACGTGGCCGACAAGTACGGCCACGACAAGGTCGCCCAGTGCGTGATCTACGGCACGATCAAGACCAAGCAGGCGCTGAAGGATTCCGCGCGCATCATGGGCTACGAGTTCTCGGTGGGCGAGCGGGTCACCAAGGCCCTGCCCCCCGCGGCCACGGGCGGCAAGGACATCAGCCTGCACGACATCTTCGACCCCAGCGCGAAGCGCTACGCCGAGGCCCGCGAATTCCGCGAGATGTACGACTCCGATCCGGACGCGAAGCGCATTACGGAGGAGGCCAAGGGCATCGAGGGCCTGATCCGCCAGACCGGCGTGCACGCCTGCGCCACGATCATGGGTTCCGAGCCGATCACCGACACCTCGCCGCTGCTGGAACGCGTCGACGGCACCGTCACCACCACTTTCGAGTATCACACCTGCGAGACGCTCGGCCTGGTCAAGATGGACTTCCTGGGCCTGTCCAACTTGACGACCATCCGCGATACGCTGCGCAACATCGAGCTCAACGGCAAGGAGAAGATCGACTACACGAAGATCCCGCTCGACGACAAGCCGACCTACGACCTGCTCTCCCGCGGCGACACGCTTGGCGTGTTCCAGCTCGATGGCGACGGCATGCGCTCGTTGCTGCGCACCCTCAAGCCCACCAACTTCAACGATATCTCCGCACTTATCGCCCTGTACCGACCGGGCCCGATGAGTATGGAATCGCACACCAACTACGCCAAGCGCAAGAACGGCCTGCAGAAGATCGAGCCGATCCACCCCGAGCTGGACGAGCCGCTCAAGGCCGTGCTCGACGAGACCTACGGCCTGATCATCTATCAGGAGCAGGTGCAGTCGGCCGCGCGTATCCTTGCAGGCTACTCGCTGGGCAAGGCCGACGTGCTGCGGCGAGCCATGGGCAAGAAGAAGCCCGAGGTGCTGGCCAAGGAGAAGGTGCCGTTCTTCGCCGGCATGAAGGAGCACGGCTACTCCGAGCAGGCCGCCAATGCCATCTGGGAGATTCTGGTCCCGTTCTCCGGGTACGCGTTCAACAAGGCGCATTCCGCCGCGTACGGCCTGATCTCCTACTGGACCGCCTATCTCAAGACGCATTACCCGGTCGAGTTCATGGCGGCCCTGCTGCAGGGCGCGTCCACGAACAAGGACAAGACCGCCCTGTATCTGGGCGAGGCACGGCGCATGGGCATCCAGGTGCTGTCGCCGGACGTCAACGAATCGGTGTACGAGTACTCCGCCGTCGGCGACGTCGTGCGATTCGGCCTCGGCGCGATCCGCAACGTCGGCGAGGCGGCGGTCAAGGACATCATCGCCGAACGCGGCACCGACCGCGGCCGATACGTCAACTTCATGGACTTCATCCGCCGCGTGCCGCTGACCGCGCTGAACCGGCGCCTGGTCGAATCGCTGATCAAGGCCGGCGCGTTCGACTCCATCGACCCGAACCGGCGCGCGCTGTTCACCGTGCACGAGGCCGCCATCGACTCGGTCGTCGGTCTGAAGCGCAAGCAGGCCGAGGGCCAGTTCGACCTGTTCGCCGACACGGAGGACGGGGGAGCGGAGGCGATGGGCGACGCCCAGGTCAACGTGCCCGACATCGAGGAATGGGACAAGAAAACCAAGCTCAACTTCGAACGCGAGATGCTGGGACTGTACGTGTCCGACCATCCGCTGAGCGGCATGCAGGCCGTGCTGGCCGGTCTGCGCGAGATGTCGATCGCGCATCTGATCGACCGGGCGAAGACCATGGGCGATGGCCAGCAGGTCACGTTGGCCGGCCTGATCACCGGCGTGGACCGGCGTGTGTCCAAGAAGGGCAATCCGTGGGCCATCGTCACCATCGAGGACATGGAAAGCTCCATCCAGTGCATGTTCTTCGGCAAGGTGTACGAGACCGCGGCGGCCGAACTGGCGATCGACCAGGTGGTGCAGATCCGTGGGCAAGTCGAGGTGCGCGACGAGACCGTGAGCATGCGCGCCACGGAAATGCAGGTGCCGACGCTGGAGGCCGCCGACGAGCGCCCGCTGATGCTCACCCTGCCGCAGGTGGCGCTTGGGCGCGACAATGTGCAGCGGCTGGCGCAGGTGCTCAACGCGCATCCCGGCTATTGCGAGGTCAAGCTCGCCGTCGTGGACGAGCAGGGCAACGCGCAGGTGCTGACCTTCGGCGACCGGTTCCGCGTCAAGCGGGATACGTCGTTGTTCGCCGAGATCAAGATCCTGTTCGGGCCCAGCTGCCTGCCCGTCGCCTGATTTGCCTGATTGCCGCCTGACCGCAAGGCCATGTTGGCGCGGGACTCCTGCATGGCCTTGCCGGCGCGAGGGGTGGGGTGCCGGCTTCCTTTTTCAATGTTGGGTTTTCGGTGTCGGACTGTTCGAGGGGCGCCGCAATCCGTCCTGATGCGTGCCGGTTGCGAGTTGTCGGTGCGTGGTGCGGGACAATCCGCAACGTCAAACGTTACACACGATGTTTGTGACGGTAAAAAAGGTCGATGCTCCGAGGTTGCGCACCGACAACTCGAGGTTGGCGCGCATCCGCGATGCGGAAACGCCGTATCCATGAAGCCCATATGGGGGAGGATGTGCGTATCGGTGCACTATTGGTGCGCATATGTGCGCGTATCTGTTGCTCTGGCCGGGGAATCGCGCCATACTGGAGGCGAAGGCGGGCGGCGGTAGCGTCCGCTTCGCCGGTGGGCGATCGAAAGGAATGATGATGGACAGTGCATCCACGCAATTGAGGTCCCCGGAACTGACGCTGAACGACAAGGATCATACGGTGATTCCGCAGATCGGGTTCGGCACGTTCCAGATTCCGCCGGAGGACACGCAGTGCGCGGTCGAGGAGGCGTTGGAGATCGGTTACCGCCATATCGACACCGCGGCGGCCTACTACAACGAGGAAGGCGTCGGGGCGGCGCTCAAGGCCACCGGCATGGCCGGCAAGGTGTGGGTCACCACCAAGCTGCGCAACTGCGATCAGGGGTACGACCCGGCCAGGTTCGCCTTCGATCAGTCCCGCCGCAAGCTCGGCGTCGACGTGGTCGACATGTACCTGATCCACTGGCCGTTCCCGGCGGCCGACCAGTACCGCGAGACGTGGCGCGCGCTGCTCAGCCTGCGCGATGAGGGCGCGATCCGCGTGCCGGGCGTCAGCAACTTCCTGCCCGAGCACCTGCGGAAGGTGATCGAGGATTCCGGCGAGACGCCGGCCGTCAACCAGACCGAAGTGCATCCGCGCTTCAGCCAGCCCGACAACCTCGCCTTCTGCAAGGAGCATGGCATCACCGTCGAGGCGTTCAGCCCGCTCGGGCACGGCAAGGACATCGAGTCCGGCCCGGTGGCCGCCGCGGCCACCGCACACGGCGTCACCCCGGCGCAGGTCGTGCTGCGCTGGCACACGCAGGAGGGGCGGATCGTCATCCCCAAGTCGAAGCATGTCGAGCGCATGAAGTCGAATCTGGCCAGCGCCGGTTTCGACCTGAGCGCGGACGAGCTCGCCGCCATCGACGCGCTGCATGACCCGCAAGGCCGTGTCAGCGCCGATCCGGCCACCTTCGTGCAGTCGCAGTCGTGGGCGAACCAGCACGCCCGTGGCAATGTCTGACGACGGGCAACGGCCGGACGAGCAACGCTGGATCGCCGATACGCTGGATCGCCTGTCCCGTTCCGCGTTCCGCGCGAAATTCGTGCTGAGCGACAAGGATCGCGCCTATGCGCGGGCCAAGGGCAAGGCGACGATCGACCGGCACGCGCACGAGATGCTGCGCGCCCGCGTCGGCGACGCCGAACCGAAAAACGACGGGCGGCAGACGCCGTGGCGCGGGCACCCGGTATTCACCGCGCAGCACGCCACGGCGACCTGCTGCCGTGGATGCATCGCCAAGTGGCACCACCTGGAGCAGGGGCGGGCGCTGAGCGACGAGGACATCGACCATCTGGCGGATCTGGTCATGGCGTGGATCGAACGCGATCTGACCAATCATCCGGCGTAATGGACGCCGCTGGCGCCGCATATGCAAATCGGCCGTGGCCGGCTGTTCCGCGGCTGGGGGACGGCACGGCCCGTGTCGTTTTTCGTGGGGGCACCCGCCCGGCCACCGGCCGATTCGCATGCTGGCTCGGGCCACAACCGCCGGGCGGTTACAGCGCCTGTTCGATGGCGCCGACGAAGGCGTCGAGGTCATCGGGCTTGCGCGAGGTGATCAGCGTCCATCCGTTCGCGCCGCACGAGTACACCTCCTTGTCCACGTGCGAACCGCCGGCGTTCTCCACGTCGGCCTTGATGTAGCGGCAGGAGGTCAGCGTCTTGCCGGGCAGCAGGCCGGCGTTCACCAGCAGCCACGGGCCGTGGCAGATCGCGGCGATCGGCTTGCCCTCGTGCGCGAATTCCTGCGCCAGCGCGATCGCGTCCGGATTCACGCGCAGACGGTCCACGTTGCAGGTGCCTCCCGGCACGACCAACAGGTCGTAATCCGCGGCCTGCACATCGCTGAGCAGCGCGTCCGGCGTGATCGTCTCGCCTTCATAGCGGTCGTGCCGCACGGTTTCGCACGGGTCGAGCGTGGTCGCCGCGACGGTGACGCGCGCGCCGGCCTTCCTGAGATCGCGCAGCGGGCGGGTCAGTTCCGTCTCCTCGATACCCCAGTTGTTGACGATGATCAGCACATTGGTTTCATTGACTGCCATAACCCCTCCTGTGATGGTGATGTTTGATTGGCTGAACAGTGTGGTTCGATCCGCCGGCTACTCGCGGAACGCGCGGTCGAGCAGCGTGTCGATGTCGTCGAAACGCCGGACGCGGGGCCGCCATACCGGCCGTCCGTCGGCGACCACCAGTGCGGGCTGGCGCAACGCGCGCAGATCGATGATCGGATTGGCGTCCAGCACCAGCAGATCCGCGGCCTTGCCGGCCTCGATGCTCCCGGTGGTGTCTCCGACGCCCAGGATCTCGGCGTTGACCTGCGTTGCGGCATGGATCGCCTCGGCGGTGGAGAACCCCGCGCGCTTGACCAGCAGGTCCAATTCGCGCCAAGTGCCGTATTGGGTGACGAAGGTCATCGCCGCATCCGTGCCGACGCCGACGCGGATGCCGGCCTTGCGGGCGTCCGCCGCGCCGGCGACCATGCCGCTCACCACGGTCCTCGAATTCGACAGTTGGATATCCGTGATGCCGGTCGTCTTCTGGTCGATCTCGGTCAGCGGCAGCCCTGCCGACAGCGTGGGGATCAGCGCCGACCATCCGCGCAGCGCGCGGGGATTGTGGCGGAACAGCCCGATCATCGCGTCGTCGAGCGCGCTGCCGTGCTCGATCGTGTCGACGCCGGCCTCAAGCGCCCGGCGAACGCCCTCCGGGCTTTGCGCGTGCGCGCCGACGATCACGCCGGCCTCGTGCGCCACGTCGCAGATCGCGCGCATCTGGTCCACGCTCATCTGCGGGCTGCCGGCCTCGCCGAGCTTCTGCGCATCGGTGACGCCGCCAGTGGCCGCGATCTTGATCGCGTTCGCGCCATGCTCGATATTGGTCCGGGTGTGGCTCGCCAGCGTCGCCGGATCGTCGCCCGTCAACGCGATCAGCGGGGCGCCGTGGCCTTCGGGGACCGCCAGCAGCGGCCCGGATGCGAGGATGCGCGGGCCGACCATGGCGTCGGCTTCGATGCGGTTGCGCAGGGCCACGGCCTCATACGCCACATCGCCGAGCGTGCGCAGCGTGGTGACGCCGGAATTGAGCTGCGCCATCACGCTCGCCTTCGCGCGCGCCGCCAGATACGGGCGGCCGAGCGGCGAGTGCATGAGCGCCGCGGTGGCGCGCTGGCCCTGCGGCGTGGCCAGTTTCGGATTCAGCGGCTTGCCGTCGGAGAACAGGTGCGCGTGGGCGTTGATCAGCCCGGGCATCACCACCTTGCCGGTCGCGTCCAGCATATGGCAGCCGTCGGGAATCGGCGTCGCCAGACTCGGGGCGACCGTGGCGATGCGGCCGTCGCCTCCGACGATGACGGTCGTATCCTCAAGCGTGGTGCCTGTGGCGTCGCCGGTGATGACGGTGGCATGGGCGAGCGCGAAGGGCTCGCGCGGCGGCAAGGTGGTCATGTCCTGTGCTCCTTTGCATCGGGGAAAGCGGGGGGGGATGCGGGCGTTCGCCCGGTCGCGCTACTCGCGCACGAGGCGGATGTGCTCGACGTCGTCGCGGTGCGAGCGGCGATAGATCACGAAGCGGTTGCCGATCACCTGCACGAGTTCGGCCCCCAGCGCCTCGGCCAGCCGGGAGCCGGCCTCCTTGGCGTCCAGGCCGCAGCCGTCCAGCACCGAGCATTTGATCAGTTCGCGCTTCTCGATGGTCTCGTCGGCCTGCTTGACGGTGGCCTCGTTCACCTCGTTCTTGCCGATCTGGATCAGCGGGTTCATGGGGTTCGCCAGCGCGCGCAGCTGCTTGACCTGCTTCTTGCTCAGTGCCATTGGGGCTCCTTGGTGTCGGTGCATCATGTGTTGTGTCTGCGGATGTGTTGCCTACTTCATGAGGATAGCGTTTCGGGGCGATGATCGGATGGGCCGGGGTGGGCGGGAGCGTTGGCGATTCGTGTGCGCCGACGGCGCAACGTGCCGATAATGCGTCGAAACACCCCCTATTGTCTATGGTGGAAGAGCCACATATGCGACAATATGTCCATTGGAGGGGTTGACACTGTGTCAATCCAAGCTCAAGGAGGCGGAATATGTACTATTCCAGCGGTAACTACGAAGCGTTCGCCCGCCCGAAGAAGCCGGCGGGCGTCGACGGCAAGAGCGCGTACATCATCGGCACCGGTCTGGCGGCGCTGTCGGCGGCCTGCTATCTGGTGCGCGACGGGCGGATGCCGGGCGGCCACATCCATATCTTCGAGAAGGACCCGGTCGCGGGCGGCGCCTGCGACGGCGCGAACATCCCCGGGCTCGGCTACGTGATGCGCGGCGGGCGCGAGATGGACAACCACTTCGAGGTGATGTGGGACCTGTTCCGCTCGATCCCCTCCATCGAGACCGAAGGCGTCTCCGTGCTCGACGAGTACTACTGGCTCAACAAGGAGGACCCGAACTACTCGCTGTGCCGCGCCACCAAGGACCTCGGCAAGGATGCCGGGCTCGCCGGCAAGTTCGGCCTGTCGGACAAGGCGTCGATGGAGATCATGAAGCTGTTCTTCACGCCCGACGAGGAGCTGTACGACAAGCCGATCACCGACTTCTTCGACGACGAGGTGCTGAACTCCAACTTCTGGCTGTACTGGCGCACCATGTTCGCGTTCGAGAACTGGCACTCCGCGCTCGAGATGAAGCTGTACATCAAGCGCTACATCCACCACATCGGCGGCCTGCCGGACTTCTCGGCGCTGCGCTTCACCCGCTACAACCAGTACGAGTCGATGATCCTGCCGATGGTGAAGTATCTCGAATCGCACGGCGTGCAGTTCCACTACAACACCAAGGTCGACAACGTCGAGTTCGCGATCGGCGGCGGGAACGGGCCCAAGCGCGAACGCACCGGCGTCGGGCAGGACACGATCCAGAAGATCCAGGCCGAGTCGGGCTACTTCAAGCGCAACCCGTACGGTTCGCCGACCAAGAAGATCGCGGTGCGTCTCGACATCGACCACGAGGGCGACAAGTCGTCGATCGACCTGACCGAGAACGATCTGGTGTTCATCACCAACGGCGGCTGCGTGGAGAACTCGACGATGGGCTCGCAGAAGGCCCCGGCCGCGTGGAATCCGGACCTGAAACCGGGCGGCGGCTGGGACATGTGGCGCAACATCGCCAAGCAGGATCCGAGCTTCGGCCATCCGGACAAGTTCTGCTCCGACCCGAACGCCACCAAGTGGATGAGCGCCACCGTGACCACGCTCGACGGCGAGATCCCGCCGTATATCAAGCGCATCTGCAAGCGCGACCCGTTCGGCGGGCGCGTGGTGACCGGCGGCATCGTGACCGTCGAGGACTCCAACTGGCTGATGAGCTGGACGCTGAACCGCCAGCAGCAGTTCCGCGACCAGCCCAAGGACCAGCTGTGCGTGTGGGTGTACGGCCTGTTCCCCGACAAGCCCGGCAACTACGTGAAGAAGCCGATGACCGAGTGCACCGGCGAGGAGATCTGCGAGGAGTGGCTCTACCACATGGGCGTGCCGGCCGACAAGATCGAGGCGCTCGCGAAGAACCACGCGAACACCGTGCCGGTGATGATGCCGTACATCACCGCGTTCTTCATGCCGCGCGCGGCCGGCGACCGGCCCGACGTGGTGCCCGACGGCGCCGTGAACTTCGCGTTCCTCGGCCAGTTCGCCGAGACCCCGCGCGATACGATCTTCACCACCGAGTACTCGATGCGCACCGGCATGGAGGCGGTGTACACGCTGCTCGACGTGGACCGCGGCGTGCCCGAGGTGTGGGGCAGCGTCTACGACGTGCGCAATTTGCTCAACGCCACCGTCAAGTTGCGCGACGGGGCGCCGGTCACCGACATGAAGCTCAACTGGCTTGAGCGGAAGGTGATCGGCAAGGTGCTCAAGAAGCTCGAGGGCACCGACATCGCCACGCTGCTGCACGAGTACCACGTCGTGTGAGCGGCGGGCCGACGCGGCGGCCGGGGAAAGCGGCCGCCGCTGTCGTGCCGTGGGTGCCCGGGTGCCGTAAACTTGTGCCGGAGCATGCCGGGATCATGTCCGATCCCGCCTGCTCCGGCATGACGATCGGGGTGGCATATGCGTGACGTGCGGATGATGATCGACCGTGCGGCGTCCGCATGGTCGCGGACGTTGCCCGGGCGGGTGCTGGACCGGTATCTGTCCCGGCGCGGTCCGCTGTTGGCGAATGGCCTGGCCTATGGACTGCTGTTCGCGTTCTTCGCTGGCGTATGGATCGCGATCAGCGTGCTCGGCCTGATCATGGTCGGCAACGTCGACTGGCAGCGGATGCTGATCGATGCGGTGCGCACGGTGATCCCCGCGGTTTCCGACTCGTTCCTGTCGCAGTCCGTGCTCGATTCCGTGTCCAGCACTCTGACCTGGACCAGTTTGGCCACGCTGGCCATCTTCTGGTGGATCGTGACCGGTTGGATGAATTCGTTGCGCGGTGCCGTGCGGACCATGTTCGACGACGGCGACCACGAACCCAACATCGTCGTCACCAGACTGCGCGACACCCTCGCGGCCTTCGCCGTGGCCGTGCTGTTCATCCTCTCGACCGCCGCCGGTACGGTGTCCGGCGGTCTGGTGCGTTTCGTACTGCAGCTGACCGGCGTGCCCAGCGACTCGTTGCCCGGGGCGCTGTTGCTGGAACTGACCGGTTTCGCGTCGGGAGCGGCGCTGAACTTTGCGCTGTTCATGCTGTTGCTGCGCGTGGTCGCCCGTATCCGCGCCGGCCGGTTCACCGTCATCGGATCCCTGATCGGGGCATTGGCGGTTTCGGTGATGCAGCTGCTCGGCGCCCGCCTGCTGACCGGCGCGTCCCGCAACCCGATGCTCGCCCCGTTCGCTGCCCTGATCGGCGTGCTCCTGTGGTTTAACCTCGTCGCGCAGGTGATCATGCTCTGCGCCGCCCTCATTGCCGAGTGGCGTGCGGGAGCGGTTGGCGGGGCGGCCGCGCGGTCCTCCGAACTTTGGGAGTCGACGTCGCGCCCTCGGTCGTGAGTCATCGGAGGACAACGTCGCCGACCGTATAATGAGCTCGGATTATTTCCCGTTGATTGATGAGAGAGCAACGATGAGAGCAATGGATTCGGAAGGTGCGGGCAAGGCGGATCACCGCGGCATGGCATTCGACGTCAGGGGAACGATGCCGGCTTCCCGACAGGCTGGGCCAACTGGAACAAATGGCTATGGTTATGGGGACAGCCGTGGCAATGGAGGCGATGGAGACAATGGGGTCGGAGCCGGTGACGGCCATGGCCGGCCGTCTCCCGGCCCCGCGAGACTCGTTCCGCTGAATCGATCGGAAGCGCTCATGCGGCGCGCCGGACGTAGCTGGCTCGGCCCGCTGGCAATGATTTTCCAGTCGTTCGCCTACAACGGGCTGCCCGTGGTGGTGCTGTTCATGATCACCGGGTTCCTGACCAGCCCTTTCCCGGCCCTGATGTCGATATTCGAGCAGGTTTGCTTTTGGGTGTTTCGCCTGACGCTGATCCTATCCGGCCAGTACCACGGCGAAGCCACCGCGGATGATGCATGGACCCCCATCTTCCAGAATGGTGGATCGATGCTGATGCTCTACGTCATCACCTGGCTGTGCTGGACCATACCCGTGTTCATCGTCGTCATGGTCGGAAACGTGATGGCCGGCAACGGCGTGGGCCGAGGATTCGCCCGGTGGGCCCATGCGATCGCGGTGGTCCCCCGAGGATGGGACAGGTTGGCGCGCAAGTGCTTCGGCGGCGTATTCCGGCTGCAGTTCAAGATCATCTGCGTCCTGTTCCCGGCGCTTGTCGCGTTGTCTATCATCTGCGTGATCTACTCGATGTTTCCGGTGGTGCGATGGGGCAACCAGTACGGTGGCGGAGTCCTGTCCGGCGTCGGGGGATGGGGCGTGGTCATCGCCATCGTCCTTATGACGGTCGTGTTCATACTGTATCTCGTCATCATGTTCGCATGGACGATGACGACGTTGCCGATGGCGCCGTTCTGCATTGCCTACGGTCTCGCTATGCTTCAGCTGTTCATTCAGGCCAATGCCGATGCCCTTGCTCGCGTCAACGAGAATCTGGGTGCGTTCCGCGACATCAATCCGGCATGGATGATCCCGTTCCTGCTGATTCTTCTCCCCGCCCCCTTGCTCATGTGGCTGCCCGGGGCATTGCGCTATTACGCCAATGAGCATGCCATCCATCTGGGATTCAAGGCATTCGCCACGTTCCCGCTGGCTCCGTACGCGCCGGATTCGGGCTATCCGTCGGTCCGGAAGGAGCCGGCCCGGCAGACTGGACGCTGACGGGTCCGCCGCGTTGGAGGCCGAACCCGAACGCGAGTCCCGTTCGACCTCCAACGCATGCGCCATGGCCGAGCCGGAACCTCCAGTCGTTCGGAGCGGACATCGTCATTCGAGATGCGGAATGTTGTCTCGACTGTCGCATGAATGAATATTCGTCCTCTTGCCGGCGCACTGTCTCGTAAATGATTGACCGGGCGATCCTCCCGCTGGCGGGGGTGGCGCGTAGCGCCGGAGGGTGGTCACACGGTCATGGTTTCGCTGTCGGAACACTCCGGTCGGTTGCGCCGACGGACTCACGGACTCCTCGAGAAGAGCTGGAATTCATCAACGAATTAAGGACGCAGAATACTGGCCGTCACGTTTTTCTCCTATTTGGAGGCCGATCTGTCACGTTTTTCTCTTGTATGGAGGCAGTTCTGTCACATTTTTCTCAACATGTGTTCGCCTGTGCCGTTTCCTGGTCCTAATCCGGTGCCGCACGGGCGCCTCGCTAAAGACACGCGCGGGTTGAGTTCGGGGAATGCCGTGCTAAAGTCTCCGCTCATGCAGTAGATATGTCTCTGTTTCCGCGATCCGGGCCTCTAGGGTCCCTCCCTAGGGAGTAGTGTACCCGGACCAAGGAAAGGACATATCAATGAACATCCCTGCGTTCGCAGAACAGATGCGCATCATCCGCTCCTCCGAAGCCGACGAGTCCGGCAGGTGGGCCGTTGTCACCGATTCCCGTTTGCCGTACTGCAACTCCTACGTGTACCAGAGCGGTGACCGCGTCGTGTGCCGCACGCGGTGGGAATACCCGCTCCCCGACGCCAAGGGGCGCATCTTCGGTCTGCGTCCCGCCGACGTCGCGGCCGTGAAGGGGAAGCGGACCGTCGAGGCCGGCATCATCCAGCTGCCCAACGACCTCGACGAGGCCGTGCGCGCGATGCGCCTGTGGCTGGACCGCCTGACCGTGCAGCTGCCGCCGCACCGCATGCGTCAGCGCGAATCGTCCGCGAACGTCGCCGAGTCGTGGAACAACATCCTCGGCGACCTGCTCTCCGGGCCGGACGACGAGACGACGGAGAACGACCGCCTGGTCGTGGTGAATGCGCTGGCCACGGAGGTCGGGCCCACGCTGCTGGCCGCGATCCTGCTCGACGAGCTGAACTGCGAGGCGGAGAAGAAGACGCGGTTCGCGGCGTCCGTCAGCAAGCCGGACCCGGCGATCCTCTCGCGACTGGAGCAGACCGCCGCGCACGCCGATCCCGATAGGAAGCGTATGAAGGTCGTGCTGCGGGAACTGTCCCGTCTCGTGGCCAGGGTGCCCGATCGGGGGGTGAGCCGCCTGCGGATCTCGCGTGACGAGTACACGCGTCCGCTGAAGGCCGTCGCGCTGCGGCTGCGGTGACGCGCGACGGTGTGGCGGGCGGACCGCGGTCCGCCC
>OAXB01000099.1_pt1 | contig 41271 bp, 33 predicted proteins | sample 1501541 | NCBI WGS metagenome assembly OAXB01 (sample SAMEA2580302, study PRJEB22360) | human gut metagenome | biome: human gut; feature: human-associated habitat; material: faeces | place: Denmark | collected 2008/2010
TCCGATGCCGTGCCGGGGGCCCCCCGGGACCCGGCAGTGGCCCTGCCAGCGCGGCTCGCCGTTCACCAGCATGCGCGCGGTGAACAGGTCGCCCTCCGTGGAACGGAACAGGTTGCCGTTGGCGATCGCCACGCCGTGGCCGTTCGGCGTGATCGTCACGTTCGCATACAGCCGCTTGACCTCCTGCAGCTTCGGCGTCGGCGTGCGGTCGGCGAACACCAGGCCGTTGCCGGAGAACTCGTAATCGCACGGGCGGTCGCCGAAATCGCCGCCGTAGGCGAGCCGCTCGGTGCCGTCGCCGATGCGCTGCCAGATCGCCTGATCGATGAAGTCCCAGATGAACCCGCCCTGATAGTGCGGGTAGCGTTCCAGAGCGACGTATTCGTGCAGCCCGCCGACCGAATTGCCCATGGCGTGCATGTACTCGCAGGAGAGGTACGGCTTGCGCGGGTCATCGGTCAGATACCGTTCGATCTCATCGGGCTTGGCGTACATGCGCGTTTCGATGTCGGTGACGTCCTCGTAGTCGCGGTTCCACGTCATGCCCTCGTAATGGACCGGCCGGGTCGGGTCGGCGGCGTGCGCGAAGCGGTACATCGCGCGGAACACGTCGCCCGCGTACGATTCGTTGCCCAGCGACCAGATCAGCACGCTCGGGTGGTTGCGGTCCCTGCCGATCATATTGGCGACGCGGTCCACGCACGCGCCGAGCCACCGCTCGTCGCTGCCCGGCACGGCGGTGTCGGACATTACCACGTCGCCGGGGGAGGACCAGGTGCCGTGCGTCTCGAGGTTCGTCTCGTCGATCAGGTAGATGCCGTACTCGTCGCACAGTTCGTACCAGCGTGACTGGTTCGGGTAGTGCGAGGCGCGGATGGCGTTGATGTTGTTGCGCTTGCATATGGTCAGATCGGCGATCATGTCGGCTTCGGTGATGGCGCGGCCCCGGCGCGCGTCGAACTCATGGCGGTCGGCGCCCCTGAACACGATGCGCTTGCCGTTAAGCGTCATGATGCCGTCGACTATGGCGAAGCGGCGGAAACCGAACCGCTGCGGCACCACTTCGATGATCTCGCCCGAATCGCCCGTCAGGGTGATCGTCAGCGTGTACAGACGGGGGTCCTCGGCGCTCCAGGGGAGCACAGAGGCCAGCGCCGTGCCGAAGCGGATCGCGGCGGTGCCGATCGTGCTGTCGGTGAACCGGGAGCCGTCGAGGGTGTCGACGATGGAGGAGACGTCGTAATCATCGCACCACAGCACGGATCCGTCGGCGTCGGCCAGCGAGACCTTGGCGCGGCCGGCCCTGTCGGCGTCCCGGACGATGGCGCGCACGTCCAGCGTGCCGCCGCCGCTCACATGGTCGTAATCCGCGGTGACGTGCAGGTCCTCGATGTGCGCGGCCGGCTGTGCGGTGATCTCGACGCTGCGGAACAGGCCGTGCAGGCGCCAGAAGTCCTGGTCCTCGAGCCAGCTGGCGCTCGCGAATTCGTAGCAGGCGACGGTCAGGATATTGCCGTCCTCGCGCAGGGCGGCGGTGACGTCGAACTCGCTGGGGGTGAAGGAATCCTCCGCATAGCCGATGAACGCGCCGTTGAGCCACACGTAGATCGCGGTTGCGGCGCCGTGGAAGGTGACGGTGACGCGGCGGCCGGCCCGCAGGGCGGCCTGTATCGTCGCGCTCGGGGCGAAGTTGCGCCGGTAGACCGCGACATGGCCGTGATCCGGGATATCCGGCGCCTTCGGGTCGGCGTGGCCGTCCCACGGATACTGCTGGTTGACGTACTTGGGGGTGAGCAGCCCGGCCATTTCCAGCATGGAGGGGACCTCGACGCCGCTGAAGGCGGTGTCGTCGTAGTCCGGCAGCGCGAAATCGGGGGTTGCGTTGGCGGTGGTTGGGCTGGTCGGGCTGGTTGCGTTGGTTTGGGCGGTGGCGGGAGCGGCGTTGCCGGCGGCGGCTGCGGTGGCGGTGGGGAAGGAGGGGAAGGCGTGGCGGGGCGCCTCGGTGACGGCGACGCGCCACCGGCCGTCCAGGCTTTGCCTGAGTCCCATCGTCTCGCCCGGCAGCGGCGCGTGGTCGTAGAAGCGGTGATCGGAGTGCGCGGGTTCGCGGTTGACGGCGAACACGGTCGGGTCGGTCAGCCAATCCATGCAGGCTGCGGTGGCGACGAGTTTCGATGAGGACATGAATTCCAGCTTTCCTTGTCGGTCGGTGACGATCACTGCCGGCGGTCGATGCGTGACGGCGTAACGTCGTTGTTCATTACACAGAGGTAAAACTCTTTACTGAATAAGGTAATGGTTTTGCTGGGGAAAAGCAAGTGCTCGTTATGTCGGTGTGGTGCGTCCTGGCGGATCCGGTGCGCTCCGATTGTGACGGATATGGGTGAGATCGAGGGGATTGCCGCTGCCGGCGTGTGGGCTGATTCGGCGCAGATTGCCGAAGTGTCGAAATTAGTAAAGAATTTTACTTTTTCTAGGTAACGTCATATACTTTTGGCTGCGGTGGCCGTGGATGGTCCCGTGAGGATTCTGGTAAGGAGCGGTGACGCATGAGCGAATCGAAACAAGGAGAATCGGGCCGCTGCGGCGATCGGGACGAGGCCGTTGCCGAACCGGCGCTTCGGCCGGCGGAACGGATCGCCGTACAACCCGATGGGCGGCGGCCCGACCGGGGCGATGGCCATCGCCTGCGCCAGCGCGTCGCCTATGCGTTCGGCAATCTGGGCCAATCCGCGTTCTACAATGCGCTGAGCACATACTTTGTGGTGTACGTGACCAGCACGCTGTTCGCCGGCGTCGACCGGAAGGTCGCAACCGGGCTCATCGGCCTGATCACCGGGCTGATCGTGGTGATCCGCATCGCCGAGATCTTCCTCGACCCGTTGCTGGGCAACCTGGTGGATAACACGAATACGCGGTTCGGGCGGTTCCGTCCGTGGCAGTTCATGGGCGGCTTGGTGAGCGCGGTGCTGATCGTCATGGTCTACACCGGACTGTTTGGACTTGTCAACGTGAACCAGACGTGGTTCATCGTGCTGTTCGTCATCGTGTTCGTCCTGCTCGACGTGTTCTACTCGATGCGCGACATCTCATACTGGGGCATGATCCCGGCCCTCTCCTCCGATTCGCACGAGCGCAGCGTATACACGGCTCTCGGCACCTTCACCGGTTCGATCGGATACAACGGCATCACCATCGCCGTGGTGCCGATCGTTACGACGTTCAGTTATCTGTTCACCGGTTCGCGCGCCGAGAGCCAGCCGGGATGGACCGCCTTCGCCGTCATCGTGGCATTGCTCGGCCTGGTCACCGCGTGTTCGGTGGCGTTCGGCACCAAGGAGAACGAGAGCGCGCTGCGGTCCAGGGAGGCCGGCAGCGGCAACCCGCTGCAGGCGTTCGCCGCGATCTCGCGCAATGACCAGCTGCTGTGGGTGGCGCTGGCATACCTGCTGTACGCGATCGCCAACGTGGCGACCAACGGTGTGATGTATTACCTGTTCACCTTCGTGCTCGACCGGTCCGGCGCATTCGCGATCACCGGCGTCATTCCGGTGATCGCCGGTCTGGTCATGACGCCGCTGTTCCCGGCGGTCAACCGGCGCGTGCCCCGGCGATGGCTGTTCATCGGCGGCATGCTGCTCATGGTGGCGGGCTACGTGCTGTTCATCGTCGGGTCGGGCAGCCTGCCCGTGGTGATCGCCGCGCTGGTCATGTTCTATCTGCCGGCGACGTTCATCCAGATGACCGCGATCCTGTCGCTGACCGATTCGATCGAATACGGCCAGCTGAAGACCGGCAAACGCAACGAGGCGGTGACCCTGTCGGTGCGTCCGATGCTCGACAAGATCGCCGGCGCGATGTCCAACGGGCTCGTCGGCTTCATCGCCGTGGCCGCCGGCATGGTCGGCGCCGCCACCGCCGCCGATATGACCGCCGAGAACATCCAGACCTTCAAGACCTTCGCGTTCTACGTGCCGCTGGCGCTCATCGTGCTCAGCCTGCTGGTGTTCGCGTTCACCGTGAAGATCGACGAGAAAATGCACGCGCGTATCGTCGACGAGCTGGAGGAACGGCTGGGTTCGGAAGGGGCGTGACGGGCCGCCTGCGGAGGAGCGGGCCGGCCGTGCGGTTCGATGCGACCGTGCGGGCCGTTCCCCAAAAGAAGACCGGCTCGCACGGGTCGGCGCATCGTTTTCTCCCGACGATGCGCCGTGTCATGGTGGGCCCGGCGATCCGCCGCCGGGAACGCATGGCCCTGCCGGACGGCCGATTGCGCGTGTGGACGTTAGAATGAAGGAGCATAAGCGTTCGGCGGCGGGAGAATGACATGGCATATGTGACGATACGGGATGTTGCTCGTGAGGCCGGTGTCTCCGTGGCGGCCGTATCGCAGATCCTGCATGATAAGGGACGGTTCTCCGACGAGACGCGCAAACTGGTGCGCGATACCGTGGAGAGCATGGGCTACGTGCCCGATCAGCGCGCGCGTTCCATGCGTTCCTCCGAAACCAAGACCGTGGGGTTGCTCGTGCCCGACCTGCGCAACCCGTATTTCGCCGACCTGGTCTCCTCGATGGAAGACGAGCTGTACCGCCGCGGATTCACCACGCTGATCGGGTCGTCGGGCGAGAGCGTGGAGCGCCAGGATTCCTTTATCGAGAATCTTCTGGGGCAGCGGATCGACGGCGCGATCGTCGTGCCGCAGGGCGTGGATTCGCCGGGCGTCGAGTCGCTGGTCCGCCGTGGCCTGCCGCTGGTGTTCGTCGACCGCCGCGTCCCCAGCGTCGACTCGGTCCCGTTCGTGGTGTCCGATCCGTACCCGGGGATACGCAGCGCCGTGGCGGAGCTGATGCGGTTGGGGCATCGCCGGATCGGCTATGTCTCGCATCCGGCGCTTGGGTCGTTCAGCGTCAACGAGCGTGAAGTGGCGTTTCGCGCCATAACGGGCGAGCTGCTCGCCGATGGCGAAACGATCGTGGTGAATTGCGACGCGACATACGAGTCCCGGCAGCGGGCGCTCGATGAACTGGCGGAATCCGGGATGAGCGCCGTCGTGTTCGCCTATTCGCCGGACGCCATTACCATGCTTGGCCTGATGACCGACCGTGGCCTGGAGGTCGGGGCGGATATGTCGGTGGTGTCGTTCGACGACATCGCGGCGTTCACGATGATGACGCCCTCGGTATCGGTGATCTCGCAGCAGGCCGAGACGATGGGGCGGCAGGGCGTGGAACTGCTGATGCGCCAGCTCGCCGGCGACGGCGAGGCGGTGGCTGGCACGCAGTATGTGCCGACCGTGTTCATCGCGCGGAAATCCACGGGGTCGGTCCTGCGGTGAGTCTGCCCGATCGTTTGCAATGATGCGATACGTAAGAATCTGTTGGTTAATCTGCCGGTTACGGGAGCGGTGATTGATTTCCGTGATATCGGCATGCCGGCGTGTATGGCTGATGAGGCGTACGCGCCGACATGCATATAGCGTTTGACAATGATGATAAAACCTTATATCATAAATTTTATCGCTTGATTTAACGTTTTATCAACGATGCTGTGATATCACGATGACTCACTGCGGAGGTTCGGAGAAGTGCGCATTGCGATCAGTCATGACGCCCTGACGGCGGAACTCTATGAGAGTGTGCGTGAAACCGCCGATTTCCATCACTATGGCATCGAAGATGTCCGTACCGCGTTGTCCGGAGGGCTGTGCTCGGTGGTCGCCTATGTCGATGGCGAGGTTGCCGGCATCGGTCGTGTCGTCGGAGACGGGCGCATCGCGTTCTTCATCAAGGATCTCGTGGTTCTTCCGGAATACCGGCACTGCGGCGTCGGGGCGGCGATGCTTGATGCGCTGATCGACCGTATCCGGGAGCAATGCTGCGATCATGCCTATGTCGGGCTGATGTCCACGCCGGGCAAGGAGCAGTTCTACGAAGGCCACGGATTCATTCGCAGACCGACGGGAGGTTTTGGCAGCGGCATGGTCCGCTTCGTCGATCATGCGTGAAACGGAAAGATTCTTTTCGACGTAGAAAAAATCACAATCAACCATCACAATCACCCCGCAGGGAAAGGACAAACCATGAAGCGCATTCCGCTGATTATCGACACTGATCCGGGTATCGACGATGCCGTCGCCATCGCTTTGGCGCTGTACTCGGATGACATTGATGTGCGGCTGATCACCACGGTCTCCGGCAACGTCGGCATTGAGGCGACCACGACGAACGCACTGAAACTGTTGGCGTATTTCGGCAAGGACGTGCCGGTCGCCAGGGGAGCGTCCGAGCCGCTGATCCGAGCCGCTCAGGATGCCAGCGACATTCACGGCGCCACCGGCATGGAAGGTTTTGACTTCCCCGAGCCGAAGCGCGAGCTGCTGATGGAGAGGAACGCGATCGATGCCATGCGTGATGTGCTGATGAAATCCGAGGAGCCGATCACCATCATGCCGATCGGACCGCTGACCAATATCGCCTTGCTGCTTAAGGCCTATCCGGAAGTCAAAGCCTGCATCGAGCGCATCGTGCTGATGGGTGGTTCGGTGACCCGCGGCAACAAGGGGGTCATGGCGGAGTTCAACATCTACGTCGATCCGGAAGCCGCCAAGATCGTGCTCGCGTCGGGAGTGCCGATCGTCATGGCCACCCTGGACGCGGGTCTCGGCACCGCGATCCCGCCGGAGAAGACCGCGCAGCTCAAGGATATGGGCAAGGTCGGTCTGATGGCCCACGATCTGTTCCAGCGGTACCGTAAGCGCAGCTTTGGCACCGGACTGAAAATGTACGATGCGTGCGCGGTCGCATGTCTGCTCAAGCCCGATCTTTTCGATATGGCGGATGCCTTCGTCGACGTGGAGACGGCCGGCGAGCTCACCGCCGGCTGCACGGTCGTCGATCTGAAGGGCTATCTCAAGCGCGAGCCGAACGCAACGGTCACCACTGGCGTGGACTCGGACCGTTTCTGCGATTGGTTCATGGAGGGCATCGGCCACTGCGCGTAAGGTGCGCGAACCGTACCGTGCATGGCGGCGTCCACGCCGTAATCGTTTGAATAATCAAGAAAACAAGAGATAAGAAAAGGAAACAATTATGGAATTGGTGGTTATGTATCTTGTGGCCATCGCCGCGGTGGGAATCGTGGGGTTCATGCTCATCAAGAAGATGGATATCAAGATTTCCCTGTTCCTGATCGGCATCATCCTGATGTACATAGCCCTGCTGATGGGCAAGGAGATCTCGTTCACGGACTTCGCATCCAGCGGCATCACCTGGCTTGATCCGTTCAAGCTGGTCGGCGATCAGTTCGTCAGCACGCTGACTTCGGCCGGCTTCATCATCCTGATTCTCGGAGGCTATACCGCGTACATGTCGCATATCGGCGCCAATGAGGTCACCGTGAGCGTGCTGGCCAAGCCCATCGCGCACATCAAGTCCCCGTATGTGCTGGTGCCGATCACCTTCCTGCTGGGCAATCTGCTGTCCCTGGTCATTCCAAGCGCCTCGAACCTGGCCATCATCCTCATGGCGACCCTGTTCCCCGTGCTGCGTCAGGCTGGCATGAGCCTGCTGAGCGCCGCCGCCGTCATCGCCACCACGGCGACGATCATGCCGACCCCGCTCGGTTCCGACAATGTGGCCATCGCCGCGGAACTTGCCAAGACCGACATGTTCGCGGGCCTGACCGCCAGCGAGTATGTGTTCAAATATCATGTGCTCGTCTCCGTGCCGACGCTTCTGGTCATGGCTGTGGCGCACTACTTCTGGCAGAAGTTCATGGACAAGCGCACGGGCGCGGATCTTGCCGACGGCGATGTGAAGCTTGCTGACGTCAATAAGATCGAAGGCGGTGCCCTGTATCGCACCGTGTACGCGATCCTCCCGTTGCTGCCGATCATCATGCTGCTGGTCGTATTCGCCATCACGTCCCTCACCGGTCTCAAGATCGACCTGAGCGTGGAACTGGCCTCCATTCTTTCCTTCGTGATCGCCATCGTGTGCGAGCTTTTCCGTACCCGCAATGGCAAGGAAACACTGGATGGCACCGAAGCGTTCTTCAAAGGCATGGGCGGCGCGATGCCGATCGTGGCACTGCTGGTCGCCGCGTCGGTGTTCGTCGTCGGTCTCAAGTCCATCGGCCTGATCTCCGAGCTGCAGAATGCAATGACCGGGCTGCAGGGCTCCGGCATGGGCTTTGTCCTGCCGCTGATCCTCGTCGGTCTGACCGCGCTGATCGTGCTGCTGTCCGGTTCCGGTACGGCACTGTTCTTCGCCATGGTTCCGCTGATGGTCCCGCTCGCCGCAGCGGCCGGTATCAACGTGCTCGCCGTGTCCCTGCCGATGGGGCTTGCCGGCAACCTGCTGCGCGCGGTATCCCCGGTTTCGGCTGTGGTCATGATCGTCGCCGGATCCGTCAAGAAGAGCCCGATCGATATCGTGCGCCGTACCAGCGTGCCGATGATCGTCGGCGTCGTGGTTATGTTCGTGCTCTCCATGATCGTCTTCCTGCCGATGGGCGCGTGATCGTTTCCTGGACCCTATGCTGGAGTTACATATCGGAAAGGAGCGTTGATGACCGACTTCACGACTCTTGCGGCGCTGAGCCGCATCCATGGCACGGTGTCGGTGGTCGGCTCGATGAACGCCGACTACACGGTGACCACCGAGCGGCTTCCCGGGCCGGGCGAGACCGTCACCGGTGGTCCGCTGCAGGTGCTGCCTGGCGGTAAATCCGGCAATCAGGCCGCCGCCGCGGCGCGCATCGGCGCCACGGTGCGGATGTTCGGAGCGGTCGGTTCGGACACCAACGCCGATTTCCTTCTCGGGCAGCTCGGCGAAGCCGGCGTGGACACGTCGAATGTGCGGCGTGTGCTCGGGGCCAGCGGCACCACGGTGATCACCGTGGATGCCGCCGGTGAGAACACGATCGTGTATTCGCCCGGTTCGAATGCGCAGGTGAGCGTCGACTACATCGAATCGATGCGCGGATCGCTGACATCGTCGAGTGTGCTTGGCCTGTGCCTGGAAAGCCCGATCGAAACGGTGACCGCCGCCGCGCGGATGTGCCACGATGCCGGGGTGAGGGTGCTGCTCAACAACTCGCCGTTCACGCCGACCCTGCCGGATTCGCTGGTGGAGTCGTCCGATGTTCTGCTCGTCAACGAGCATGAGATGGCGCAGATGCTGGGCATCGACGAGCCGGCTGACGATGATTGGTCCGGATTCGATTGGAACGCCGCGCTGGAGCGCATGCGCGAGTTCGGCTTCGAGCAGTCGATCGTCACGCTTGGCGGAGATGGTTCGATGGTGCTTGACGCGACCTGCAGCGAGTCCCCGGCGACGCGCATCGATCCGGTCCGGGTCAATGCCGTCGACACCACGGGGTGCGGGGATTCGTTCATGGGCACGGTGCTGGCCGGCCTTGCATCCGGTTTCCCGCTGCGCGACGCCGCGCGACTCGCCTCTTTCGTCTCCGCGTACGCGGCAACCGGATATGGCGCGCAGGCGTCATACGGTACGGCGGCGCAGATACGGGAACGGTTCTCGTGATGCGCATCGCCGTGTAACCGTGTGATGTGTACGGTTTGGGGCCGCAGTTCCTATCGGGCTGCGGCCCCAAACCATATCGGGACGATGCCGGATGCCGTGCCCCGTCAGGCCGCTGTGCGGGGAAGCGTGCCCCTGACCAGCGCGCCGCGGCTGACCACGGCGACGATGTTGTCGAGCCGGAGGTCCTCGATACGTTCCCATGGACGTCCGCGCATGACCAGCAGATCGGCGCCGTAGCCGGCCCGCAGCCGGCCGACGGTGTCACCGATTCGCATCGCATCGGCGGCGTCGGCGGTGGCCGCGTGCAACGCGCGCTCGGCGTCCCAACCGAAAACCCGGACCATGTCGCGTACCTCCTCCATCTGATCGCCGTAGGCGACCAGCGAGCTGCACGCGTCGGTACCCAGTACGAAACGCACGCCCCTGTCCGCCGCTTTGCGGAACATGTCGTCACGATGCTCGACGATACGGCGTGCCTTATCACGGGCCTCAGGCGAGACCGGTACGTCGCCATGGGCGATGCGGTCGTTGATCAGCAAGGTCGGCGCGACGGGGATACGCCGTTCGGCGATGGCGTCCATCTGCTCGTCGGTCATGGCGGTGGCGTGTTCGATGGAATCGACATGTTCGTCCAGCGCGATCTGGATGCCTTCGATGGTGTGCGTGTGCGCCGCCACTTGGAATCCCAGTGCATGCGCTTCGTCGATGGTGGCGCGGATCTCGGCGATGGTCTGGTTGCGCCAGCCCACCTTGTCTCCCATGGAAAGCACGCCGCCGCTGAGATACAGTTTGATGCCGGTCGTGCCCTCACGGGCCCACGAGCGCACAAGTTTGCGGCATTCGTCGGGCGAATCGGCTACGGGGTTGCGCTGACGTGCCCGAGGCGGCGTGAACAGATCGCCGTGGCCTGCGCTCATGCCGACCTCGCCGTTGACCAGCAGTCGGGGACCGGGAACCACCTGTTCGTCCAAGGCGCGGGCCACGGCCATTTCCGTGCTATGGGACGACATGTCGCGCATCGTCGTCACGCCGTTGCGCATGCATGCCAGCGCATTGCCCAGCACATGCAGCGAGCGTTCCTCCGGAGGCGTGTACAGGGGCCATGCCGAGGTGTCCGCGATCCTGCGGTTGCCTGTCGGATACCACAGGTGCAGATGGGTGTCGACTAGGCCGGGGATCACGCACAGTCCGTTCATGCCCGGGGCGTCTGCTCTGACCGTTCGATCGGTGTCGGAACCGGCGGATGAGAGGCCATCGGCATGCGAGCGGATCTTACGAATGATTCCGCCGTCCCAAGTCACGTCGCAGTCGCCTTGGTAGCGTTGCCCATCCCAAAGCGGTATGTTCACTAAGGTGCCGTTATCGGCCATTGCATCCTCCATCGATGTGGCGCTCGGGGGAGCGCATGACGTCGCCGGTCCCATATGGCGGCGATCATTCGGATTGGTTGATTATAAGCGAGGTGACGGTCCGATCCTTGGACCGCCACCTCGCTGCATCGTTATGGGCCGGCGACTGTGGTGCTGACTTGAGTCCGCCGGACCGGGAGCGTGCTCAGTCCTGTGCGTAGAGGCGTGCGACCAGATCGTCGATGATGCTCATGACCGAATACGCGACCATGGTCACCAGTGCGATCGTGACCGCGGATGCCCACATGCGGCTGTAGGAGAATGCGGCCACTGCTTTGGAGATCGAGCCGCCCAAGCCTTCGCCGGTCGAGAGCCATTCGGCTATCATGGCGCCGACCACCGCTGAAGGGATCGAGACCCGAGCCGATGCGAACAGCGAGGGGATCGATCCCGGCAGCGACACCTTGAGCAGGAGGGTCAGCGCATTGCCTCCGAACGCGCGGATCACGTCACGATGCTCGCCCGACACGTTGCGCAGACCATATAGGATGTTGGCCAGCGCAGGCAGGAACACGACGATGATAACCAGCGTCGTCACGCTTTTCTGCCCGATGCCCAGGATCAGCGTGATCAGCGGGGTCATCACGACCAGCGGGATCGAGCGCAAGACCATGGCGGTCGGCATGATGATGTTCTCCAGAATCGGGGAGAAGCAGAACAGCAGCGCAAGGATGAATGCGGTCAGCAATCCGGCTACGTATCCGATGCCGGCGTCGCGCACGGTGACCAGCAGGTCGGCGCCGAGGGTCTGCCGATTCTGTGCGGCCCCGTCCCCGACGAACAGGAACCGATACACATCCCACGGCCGCTTGCCGATCATGGTGTTCACCTTGAAGATTTCAAGAATGAGCGTCCAGAGTACGCAAGTTACGATGATGGCCAGCACGGTCATCACCGTGCGGCGCAAAATGAAGCGGGGAATGCTGGTGCTCATCGATGGCCGTCCTTCGCCCAAGGCGTCAGGCAGCGGCCTATCAGACCGACCAGACCGTAGCCGAACAACGAGATCAGTCCGGTGATGATGCTCAGCGCCCATACGCGCTCCGGCTGGACCTGGCGTTGCGCGGCGTTGAGCGCCACGCCGATGCCCGTGTCGATGCCGCCGAGATACTCGCCGACGATGGCGCCGAGCACGGCGCCGGGGATGGCCACCTGCAGCGCGGAGAACACCGACGGCAGCGCGGCGATCAGCCGTACTTTCCAGACCTGGGTCCATGAGCTGCCGCCGTAGGCGGATATGACGTCAAGCATGGTGCGCGACGCGGATTTCAGGCCGACCAGAGACCCGACCAGCGTGGTAAAGAACACCAGCATCGCCGACAGCACAATGGCCGAGACACGACTGCCGAAGATGATCATGACCAACGGGCCGACCGCGGTGATCGGCAGGCAGTTCGTGATCACGCCCATCTGCGAGACCATTTCCTCCAAGCGGGGGAGCACCAGCACGATGGCGGCCAGGGCCAAGGCCACCAGGTTGCCGATCAGGTATCCCCATCCGGCACGGCCAATCGTGCTGCCGATGTTCGCGCTGTAGAAACCCCAGCCGTCGTCGACTACGGAACGCGCGACCTTGACGGGATTGGGAAAGCGGAATTCTCGTGGCTCGTGGTGAAGATCCACCATACGGCCAGCAGAAGGACGATGCCCACGGTGCCGCCGACCCACGGTTTGCGCAGCGTCATGCGAATCGAGGAAAGCATGCGTGATCAGCGCTCCCCGTCGTCGGCGCGACCGTCCGCCGTCTGCTGCTGATCGAACAGCAACGAGCTCAGGTAGTCCACCGCTTCATGGAATTCCGCGGAGCGCATCGTCTCCGCCGTGCGAGGGCGTTCGAGCCCGATGCGCACCAGTTTGACGATACGGCCCGGATGCGTTGACATGACCGCCACGTAATCCGACAGCAGCACCGCCTCCGAAATGCCGTGCGTCACCATCAGCGTGGTGGCCGAACGCTGCATCCAGATGCGCTGCAGTTCGAAGTTCAGACGCTGGCGTGTCATATCGTCCAAGGCGCCGAACGGTTCGTCCAGCAACAGGAACTTCGGCTTGACCGTCAGCGCGCGGGCTATGGAAGCGCGCTGCTTCATGCCTCCCGACAACTGGCCGGGGCGGGCCTTTTCGAATCCCTTGAGCCCGACGAGTTCGATGAGATCGTCGACCACCTTATCGTCCTTGCGCTTCTGGATTTCCAGCGGCAGCTCGATGTTGCGACGCACGGAACGCCATGGCAGCAACGCCGAATCCTGGAATGCGATGCCCAGACCGGCCGCGGGGGAACCGGGCGTGACGGTGGCGCCGTTGACTGAGACCGTTCCGGAGGTGGGCGTCTCAAGTCCGGCGAGAATACGCAGCACGGTCGACTTGCCGCAGCCCGAGGGGCCGATCAGCGAAACAAAGGCGCCGGCGGGAATCTTCAGATTGATATCCGAGATCGCCTGGAAGGTCTTGCCGGCTCCGACGCGGAATTCCTTGTTCAGATGCTCGATGGCGATGCCGGAGCCATCGAGCTCGTTCACATCTTCAACGCTCATTTGAGATCCGCGTTTTCCTTATAGACTTCGTTGATCAGCGACGTGTCGAACAGTGCGCCCTTGTCGATCTTGATGTCCGCGTAGGCGAGCGTCTTGACGGTGCCTTCCTGCAGGTCGTCGCTGATGGTCATCAGGCCGTTGGCCTTGGTCTCGTCCGTTTCGATGATTGCCTGCTCGCGCTTGAGCGTCAGCGCCATCTGGTCCGGATCGTATTCCTGGCTCTTGCCGTAGTCGTTCACCGTCAGGTCGACGGCCTTGCTCTGGTCGGACAATGCGTCCTTCCAGCCCTTGATGGTGGCCTTGAGGAACGCCTTGAGCGCATCTCGACGATTGTCGATGTTGTCCTGCGTGGTGATGAGCGTTTCACCGACCATGGGCAGACCGGCATCGGCCATCAGCAGTTCGGTCGCCTTGAATCCGGATGCATTGAGCGCGGCCGCACCGGTGGTCGTGTAACCGATGTACCCGTCCACCTGACCGGTGGTCAGCATGCTCGTATCGGAGAACGGCACGGTTTCGACCTTGCTGGAATCGATGTTGTTGGCATTGAGGAATGCGTTCCAAACCAGTGTGTTCGAGTCGCTCACGCCGATCTTCTTTCCGATGAGATCGTCGACCGACTTGATCGGCTTGGATTCGGCCGACACGATGGCGAACGGGTTGACCTGATAGAGCGCGGCGATGACCTTCAGCGCGGCGCCCTCGTTGTTGATGGCCGGAGCGGTGATCAGCGGAGAGCTGACGCCGACCAGGGCCTTGCCGCTGACGACGGCCGCTTCGGCGCTGGTCGCGGAGGAACCGCCTGAAATCAGATCGACCTTGTCGAAACCGGCATCCTTGTAATAGCCGTTTGAATCGGCCATGTACATGCCTGCGAACTGCATGTTCTTGAGCCAAGAAAGCTGTACGCTCGCGGTGCCATACCCATTTTGGTCATCCGTTGAGGCATTGTTGGAACCTGAGGAGCAGCCGGCAAGGCTCAGTGCCAGCGCAGCGGTAACGGCGACGGCTTTCACCAATCGGCCGAGACGGGAACGGGAATCGGAACGCAACTGCACGATGAACCTCTGTCTTTCTCTTGAATGGCCGTGACCAGCTATGTGGTGTATGTGGCCTGTAGCGCATATGGTGGGCGGGCTCTCCTGAGGGCCTTTGAGCGTTGTGAGTGCTTTGGGACTTTTGTTGAGAGCGGTGCCTTGTGCCTATTAAAGCATCGGCACGTTACCGGCGAAATTCGGCTGGGGGAATGGGATGGGGATAGGGGTTTTACGGTTTCGGACGGGGTGGTGCGCTATGCAAAGCGGTAACGTGTCCGGCTGCATATCGGATGCAGCCGGATGCTCACGTAGGTAGAAGCCAAACGATTTCGATCCATGCCCTCACGAAGAAGGCGACTGTATGGAGCCCTAGAGTATTAGTGGTCTGTCTAATACTCTGAAAGCGATGAACCACACTGACTATCATCTCACGGGACGTCGTGGTGATGAGCGTATTCGAGAATATCTACTTTTATTTGCTGAAATCGTGTGCGACTGTCTGCGTCGTTCATGCGTGTTACGCGCCGCGTTTGACAAATATGATTTAACGTTTTATTGTTGCGTATGCCGATGATAAAACGTTAAAGCATGTGACATTGCGTGGCTGCAGTATCATGCGCTTTCGCGTCGTCGGCGGTAACGATGACAGGCAACGCCATCAATGAAGAAAACAGGCGTTTGCCGGAAAGGGTGTACATCATGAACAAGCTTATTCTCGATCTCGATACCGGTGTGGATGACGCGCTTGCCATTGCCTATGCGCTGGGCAGTCCGGAAGTCGAGCTCATCGGCATCGCCGGTACCTACGGCAACGTGTTGCTCGACCAAGGCGTGCGTAACGCGCTCGCCGTCACCGATCTGCTTGGGCATCCGGAAGTCAGGGTATACAAGGGCCTTCCGCATTCCAGCACCACTGATTCCTTCGTCGTGAGCGAGATCTCTGCTTTCATTCACGGAGCCAACGGTATTGGCGATGTCGAAATCCCGGATTCCAGCCGCGCGCCGGAGACCGAGTCCGCGGTCGACTTCATCATCGATGCGGTCAAGACCTACGGCAAGGAGCTGACATACGTGCCGACCGGCCCGATGACGAACATCGCCGCAGCCCTGAGGAAAGCCCCCGAAATCAAGGATGAGATCGGCCGCATCGTGCTGATGGGCGGCGCCCTGACCGTGCCGGGCAACGTGAACGCATGGACAGAAGCCAATATCTCGCAGGATCCCGAGGCGGCTGACTACCTGTTCCGTTCCGGCGCTCCGGCCACGATGATCGGCCTTGACGTGACGTTGCGCACGTTGCTCACCTACCGGGAAACCAAGCGTTGGCGAGACCTGGGCACCAAGGCCGGCGCGTTCCTCGCCGATATGACCGACTTCTATATCAGGGCGTACGAGACGACGGCTCCACACCTCGGCGGATGCGGTCTGCATGATCCGCTCGCGGTCGGCGTCGCCGTGGACCCCACGCTGGTGCACGTGCTGGACCTCAATATGAAGGTCGATGTCGAAGGGCCAACCCGCGGCCGCACCATCGGCAACGAGACCAGACTCAACGATCCCGTCACCACCATGAAGGCCGCGGTCGGCGTGGACGTGCCGCGCTTCCTCAACGAGTTCATGACCCGCATCACCGCGCTCGCCGAGCGCGCCGAGTAACGCGCCGAACAATCATATGGCGTGGTCATGCAGCCGCGCCCATCCAGAACCTCTCCTGATGCGCCCGTAAACCATAAGAATCGTAGGCATCGAAGTTCCTGTCTTTTTTCTAATACAACGACATCGCATGCAGTCAGCAAGGGACTTATCATGTCAAACACCACCGCAACCGTGATCGCCGACCCCTGGGCGGATCCGAAAACCAGCAACTCGATGGCCATCAAGGCCCTGATCCCGCTGCTCATCACCTTTATCCTCGGTACGCTGTGCCTGCAGGGTTTCAATCTTGTCTTCACGCAGGTCGGCGAGGATGTGGGCGCCGCAGCCCAGGCCTCGCTGATCACCGCCATCCCGAGCATCGTGCTCGGCATCGTCTGCTTTATCTACGGCTCGCTCGGCGACTTCGTCTCCCTGAAGAAACTCGTCGTGGTCGGCCTCATCACTCTGTTCGTCGGCTCGGTCTTCGGCTTTGTGGCAAACTTCTTCTTCGCCGCGAACCTCTGGACCGTCATCATCGCCCGCGTGCTGCAGACCGCAGGTGAGCAGGTCGCCGGCTCGGCGTTCCTGGTCGTGGCCAGCAAATACCTGAAGCCCTCGCTCAAGGTGGTGTTCTTCGGTCTGTTCACCGCCGGCTACCAGATCTCCGCTTCCATCGGCGTGTTCGCGGCCGGTATGCTGAGCGCCATCGCCTGGCAGTACCTGTTCCTCATTCCGTCCGTCGCCATCCTTTTCCTGCCGCTGCTGCTCAAGAACCTGCCGGACAGGCAGGGCAACGGTGAGAAGGTCGATTGGCTGGGCTTCACCATCATCGGCTTCGCCGTCGCCTTCCTCACGCTGTTCTTCTCCTACAACGCCATGTGGATGCTCGCGCTCGCCGTCGTGCTGTTTATGGCTTTCGCCGTGTACATCAACAAGGCGTCCCACCCGTTCGTCACCCCCGAGTTCTTCCGCAACACCCGCTGGGTTGCCGCGATCATGCTCATTCTGGTGTTCTACTTCACCAACTACTGCGTCTCGCCGATGTTCAACGCCATCGGCGCGAACGTGTACGGCATGACCACCTCGCAGGTCTCCATGCATATCGTGTTCGCCTTCCTGGTGGCCGCCGCGTTCGGCATCTGCTCGGGGGCGATCGTCGGCAGGATCGGCGTACGGCCCTCGCTGGCCCTCGCCGGCGTATTGATGGCCGTTGGTTTTATCGGCGCAGGCTTCGCCGTGAACGCGGGATTCGTGGTGCTGACGCTGTTCGCTTGCGTGTTCTATGCGGGGTGCGGCCTCATGTACTCGCCGGTCGTCTCCACCGTGCTCGGTACCTTGTCTCAGGACGAGTCCGGCCGTGGAGTGGGTATGAACGACCTGGTCATGAACGTTACCGGATCCATCGGCATCGCTATCTTTGGCGGCCTGATGAGTTCGCAGGCGTTCTCCGGATCGAGCATCATCGGTGCCACCGGAGCCGCGGCGAGCTACTCCAACCTGCTGCTTATCGCCGGTTGCGTGCCGCTTGTCGGTGTGATCTACTACCTGGTCGTTCGCAGGAAGATCAGCGAGTGACTATTGCCTTGTCCGTCGACGAAAACGAAAGGAATCACCATGACGGCACCTGACATCCTTGCGTCGCTTGACCGACTCCGAGGCACGGTTTGCGTGGTCGGTTCGATGAATGCCGATTACACCGTAGTCACCGAGCGTCTGCCCGGGCCGGGGGAGACCGTCACCGGTGGCCCATTGCAGATGCTGCCCGGCGGTAAATCCGGCAATCAGGCCGCTGCGGCCGCGCGCATCGGCGCTGCCGTCCGTATGTTCGGTGTGGTCGGATCCGACGCCAACGCCGAATTTCTGCTTGGCGCGTTGCGCGAGGCCGGTGTGGATACCCAGCATGTGCATCACGTGCCTGGAACCAGCGGCACCACGGTTATCACCGTGGACGCGTCCGGCGAGAATACGATCGTCTATTCGCCCGGTTCCAACGCGCAGGTCAGCGTCGATTACATCGAAGCGATGAGGGATGAGCTGGGCTCGGCGAACGTGCTCGGATTATGCCTGGAAAGTCCGATCGATGCCGTTACCGCGGCTGCGCGCGTCGGGCACGAGGCCGGTGTGCCGGTGTTGCTCAATAACTCGCCGTTTACGACTGCGCTGCCGGATGAACTGGTGGAATTCGCCGATATCCTGCTCGTCAACGAGCATGAGATGGCGCAGATGTTCGGCATCGCCGAGCCGCAGAATGGCGACTGGTCCGGTTTTGACTGGCTGGCTGCGGCTGATCGTATGCGGGAGTTCGGATTCGATCGGGCCATCGTCACGCTCGGGGGTGATGGGTCCATGGTGCTGGATGCGTCATGCGCCGTTTCGTCCGCGACGCGTGTGGCGCCGGTTCGCGTCGAAGCCGTGGACACCACCGGGTGCGGTGACTCATTCATGGGCGCCGTGCTGGCGGGACTGGCTTCAGGCTTTGAATTGCGTGAAGCGGCTCAGCTTGCCTCGTTTGTCTCCGCGTATGCGGCCACCAGTCTGGGCGCTCAGACATCGTATGGTTCCGCCGCCCAGATCCGCGAGCTTTTCGTCTCCTGACTGACCTCCGACGGATTCCCGCAATGGCCTCAACCAGTGCGTTGCGTTCGCGCTGGTTGAGGCCATTGCGATTGGAAGAGCCGATAAGGGCAAAAGCCGCCAGTGCTGTAACGCTGGCGGCTTTTGCCCTTTACGGGATGACTTGGCGGATAGACGCATGCAACGGTCAAGGGGTTATAAGCATGAGACTGCATATCTGTTACCCGGGGTGTTATTAACGTTCCTCTGGACCATCAACCCTCCTCTTAAAGTTAATAAACTCTCCTCTGAAAATATGTTATAGTGTGTCTTGTCATCGTTATGATGTGGATCGCAAAAGAGGCGAGTTCATGGTGACTGGTGGAATCGTCGCGGCGGCGAGATGTTCTCGCCGCCGCTGATTCCGGAAGGGTTCAAGGGTGAACAATGGGCGATGCGGACGTTTTTCTGGCTAGAAAAGACGAAGCTGGCCATGTGCAGACGCTGTATGATCATCTGCACAATAGCGGCGACTTGGCAGCAGGTTTTGAATCTCGCGATGAAGCGATTTCTCGAACTGCCGGTCTGCATCATGACGTGGGGAAATTGATGCAGGATTTTCAGGACTATCTGTTGACGGGCAACAAGCGGCGTGGAGAGGTGGTCCATGCCCGGCAAGGGGCCTTTGTCGTCGACGATTGTCCAACAAGCCGGCCGTACGACAGAATAGCCAAAGAGGTATTGGAACTGGCGATCGTGAACCATCATGGATCTCTGCCGGATTGCATCAACGAGAGTGATTGGTCATCGTTTTTCGACAAAATGGCGGAGGAATGCAAGCAGGAGGATCGATTCCATTATCGGGAGGTTCTGAGCCATGTGTCTGAACTGGATCTTCATACCGAGAAGGATCTCCTCGCCAGTGGTGATGACGTCGCTGCATTCCGGCGTCGGATCATCAACTGTCGGTCTGACTCACGGCGATTGGGAGAAAAGTCTCAACACTTCTATATGGGGCTATACGCGAAATATATTTATTCCCGCTTGGTCGATGCGGATCGCGTGGATGCGGCGCATTTCGAATCCGGCCAGCCATATACGCCGAATTCAGCGAATTGGGAAGATCTGATACAGCGTCTTGAAGGGCATCTTGACGAATTGGATACCTTGGAGGAAATCAATCGGATCAGAGCAAGGATTTCCGTGGATTGCCTCAACGCCAGCGACAGGGAAACCGGCGTATATCGTCTGGGGGTTCCGACAGGCGGAGGAAAGACTTTGGCCTCTCTGCGGTTCGCCCTGCGTCATGCGGTGAAAACCGGGAAAAGTCATATTATTTATGTTATTCCTTATCTTTCCATTACCTCGCAAACGGTGGAGGTATTCAGGCATTTTCTCGATCTCCAGGATGACGACAGCCAGATACTGCTTGAGCACTATTCGAGTGTGGTGCGCGAGAGATCTGATGACGAGGAGAAGGACGGCGAGCGGAAGAACGATGATGATCGGGAAGATCGGAGGCGTCTTGCGGCGGAACGCTGGGACAATCCTATCATCGTGACGACCATGGTGCAGTTTCTGGAAACGGTGATGTCGGCCCGCGCCTCCAAACTGCGTAAATTCCATAACATGGCCGATAGCGTTATCATCTTCGATGAGATACAGGCGCTCCCCGTCAATACGATCAATCTGTTTAACGAAATCGTGAGCTTCCTATCCAAGATCCTGAACTCCACGATACTGCTGTGTTCTGCGACTCAGCCCTTGTTGGATCGCACTGATCGCAAGAATCTGCTGCTATCCGACAAACCGGATCTGATTGATCGCTCGAGTGATTATGCACAACGATTACGACGAACGAATATTATCGCCTCATCTCGAGAGATATCCATTGAGGATCTGGCTCCGATGGTATTCGAGAAGGCTCAGAGCAACGGGAATTGTCTGGCCATCGTCAATCTGCGTTCCGAAGCGAGGATACTGTATCAGCGGGTTCGCGATCTTAACGAGACCCTGGATCCGGAGCGGCGTTTCATGGTGATGCACCTGAGTACATCCATGTGCGGGCAGCATCGCAAGGATCGGCTGTCAGAACTGCTGTCACCTCCTGATAAGAAGAAACCCCGTGATGAGGTCAAAAGGGTGATCTGCATAAGCACCCAGTTGATCGAGGCAGGCGTGGACGTATCCTTCACCTGTGTGATCCGGGCCATGGCCGGACTCGACAGCATTCTTCAAGCGGCCGGGCGATGCAATCGCAACGGCGAATCGAAGACGCCCAAGGATGTTTACGTATATCCGATCGCACAGGAAACCGGATTGAACAAGCTTCCCGATATCAAACTCGGCAAGGAGATCACGCGGCAGCTGATTCATCTGTACCCGGATGCCGATCTGATGTCCGAGCAGATGATCGGCGAATACTATCAGTTCTATCTCGATAGCCAAAGCCGCAACCAAGCAGGTGTGATGGACTATCGTATTCCCGGTCGCCGAGATACGGCTTATGACCTGCTGTCGGCCAATATGCGCGGGCGGGAATCGTTCAAGCAATTCAGGAAAATCGACTATTCCCATACCTTCGCACAGTCGTTCCGAACGGTAAGCGATTCTTTTCACGTCATTGCCGGCGGCGCCATGGATGTGGTGGTACCGTACAAGCAGGCGATGAAGCTTGTCGATGATCTCAAGAAGGAGGATTTGCCGGATCAAATCAGGACGCTTCGTTTATTGCAGGATTATTCGGTTTCATTGTACGACTATGAAGTCAGGAAACTGAATGAAAGCGGACTGATCAGTCCGTGCAATGATGAGTTCGGCATACAGGTGCTCAATGAAGCGAACTATGACTCGGAGTACGGCGTTGTGCTCGACGCGGAAATGCCTTTTCTTGCTATGTAAATCTCTGTACTAGGTAGGTGACGGATGGAAAAACATCGGAACTCGATTGAGTACGAAGTATACGGGGATTATGCCCTGTTTTCGGATGCGGCGACACGAATAGGAGGTGAAAAGTTTTCCTATCAGGTGCCTACGTACCAAGCATTGAAAGGTATTACGGAAAGCATCTATTGGAAACCCACGATAGTGTGGATCATCGATGCCGTGCGGGTCATGAATAAGATCCAAACCGAGGGGAAGGGCATTCGGCCGATCAAATTGAACGGCGGCAATGAGTTGGCGTACTACACCTACCTTAAAGATGTGCGCTATCAGGTGCTTGCCCATTTTGAATGGAATCTGCAACGTGACGAGTTGAGGGCTGATCGTGATGAAAACAAGCATCATAACATCGCGAAACGTTCCGTGAATCGTGGCGGACGCCGCGATATCTTTCTGGGGACACGGGAGTGCCAAGGCTATGTGGAGCCATGTGCATTCGGATCGGGAAGTGGGTTCTACGACCGATATGGAGAATGGGATCTTGGATACATGGCCCATGGATTCACCTACCCTGATGAGAATCCGGGGCATGATTTCATCGCACGATTCTGGCATCCGATCATGCGCGATGGCGTCATCGTGTTTGAACGCCCGGACTCGGATCGGGTGGACCGTCGCGTCATTCGTGAGCGACAGTCGGTCAAGGACTTCGCTATCGGAACGAACTTCAGTTTGACGGGAGAGGACTGAGCGATGAGTCTATGGTCAAATTTGCTGCAAACCTATGATGCCGTGCAAGCCGCAACCGGTATCTCCTCCGCGGAGAATGACGGTGCGCCGGATGCCCGGAAGACATTGCTGCCGGTATACCATACGACGATGAAGACTCAGTTGCTCGTGGAGATCGACTATAACGCGCAGTTGAGGGGAATCGAGAAGGACAACAAGCCGTTCGACATCATCATTCCTTGCACGGAACAGTCGGCCGGACGTTCGGGACGGAATCCCAAGCCTCATCCGTTGTGCGATCAGCTGCAATATGTCGACTCGGCGTACGATGTGGACAAGCACCGCGAATATATGGAACAGCTGGACGAATGGAAAGGCGATAACGTCAAGCTGAACGCCATCTACCGATATCTTGCCGAGCATAGCGTCATCGACGATGCCCGCGCGCAGGGCGTGGATATTCAAAGTGAAAAGGACAGTAAAATCGGTGTTCGTTTTTCGGTAATGGTGCCCGGAGGGGATCATGTCCCGCACACATGGCAAGATCCGGAGATTCGCGACCTGTGGATAGCCCATCAGGAACACCAAGGCAAGAGACTCGGCACCGACATGCTTGGAGCCGAACTGTATGTGCCATCGTCGAATTTTCCCAAGAACATCGTCAGCGTCAATGGCAATGCGAAACTGATTTCCGCCAATGATGCGACCAACTTCACGTTTCGTGGCCGCTACGTCGACCGAGACGAGGCGTTGATCATCGATGCGTTGGCCTCGCAGAAAATTCATTCCACGTTGAAATGGCTGGTGGGCAATAACGGAACGATCACTGGCACGCAGGCCATCGTGATCTGGGCCGTGGACAGCAAGCCGATCGAGCATATCGTCGATTGCTTCGGAGATTCATTCGACGTCGACGAGAGTCTGCCGGACTATGACGATAGGACTGATTATGACAAACTTCAGGAGGCGTATGGGCAGACGGAAATCAATTACGCCGAACGATTCGGCAAGCTGCTGAGAGGGTACGGAGGGAACCCGTCGCTGGATTGGATGCGAAAGCACGAGCGCAGAATCGCCATTGCGATTTTCGATGCGGCCACGACCGGGCGCCTGAGTGTCACCTTTTACCGGGAACTGACTGAGAACGAATACATCGAGAACGTGCTGCAGTGGCATAAGGATTCGGCATGGCCACTTACCCGCAGGAATCAGGCCGGCATCGATGCCCTGAAAAATCCGGATGATGCGAGGAAGGCCGCCGTCATTCCGTTGTCGATCCGCTATATTGGAACGCCATCGTTCGTCGATATCATCAACTGCATATATGACGATGACGAGCGCGTCAGCGATCGATATGTCCGGTTCAAGAAAAAGGTGGAAAAGCAGCTTGTCGAATGCATGTTCGGCAACAATAGCCTGCCGGGATCATTCCTGCGCCAAGCGTTTTATCGGGTTATCAGACCAAATGGGTATGACAACGCGGCGGCGTGGCGGCGTGATTTTGAAATCGCATGCAGCATGTGGAAAAAGCATTTTGTCGAAGAGGACCGCAAATGTCCCGAGCAAGAAAGGAATCCAATAACCATGGCGTTGGATAAGGAACGCGACGACCGCGACTACCTGTACGGGAGGCTGCTGGCGCTCGCCGATGGTTTCGAGTACCGGATACTGATGCAGCAAGGAAGAAGCGGGACCGTGGGACGATCGACGAATGCCGTGCGTCTTATGAGTAATTTCGCCGCAAAACCATATGTCACGTGGAAAAATATATGGACTCAACTCACACCGTATATCAATTACGCATGGAATCATGCGCCTGGTATCGCAAAATCGTTCCAAAATGATATCGATGAAGTGATGAGCTTGTTTAACGATGGCGATATCGAAAACAATGATGCGTTGTCGCCATTGTTCCTGTTCGGTTACTCCCACCAGCGCAAATATTTGAGTGATCAGGCAAATGCGCGCAAACAAGCGCGTGAATCCAATAACAACGAAGGAGAATGACATGACCAGCTTGCAGAACAAGATCGATTTCGTACTGGTGTTCGCCGTTGAAAACGCCAACCCTAATGGCGATCCGTTGAACGGCAATCGGCCGCGTACGACTTCGGACGGCAGGGGAGAGATGTCCGATGTCGCGTTGAAGCATAAGATTCGCAACCGTCTGCAGGACTACGGTGAACGTGTTTTCGTGCAGTCTTCAGACCGGAGCGATGATGGCGAACAGTCGTTGTCGGGCCGGTTGAAGACCTTCCTCAAGACCCTTGGCAAGGACGAGCAAAAGCGGAAGGACCTGGTAGCTCGGAGAGTTTGCGAGGAGTGGATCGACGTTCGTTCGTTTGGCCAGGTATTCGCTTTCAAGGGACAGAAGAACAAGGATGCCGATGTGGATTCCGTTTCGTTGGGAGTGCGCGGACCGGTTTCCATCCAGTCCGCTTTCTCTTTGGGAAGCATCGCCATTGACGATATCCAAATTACCAAATCAGTGAACAGTGAAACCATGGAAACGGGCAAAAAATCTCCTGACACCATGGGTATGAAATACCGTGTGTCCGGCAGGGCCGTATACGTGACTCGAGGCAGCATTAGCCCGCAGTTGGCTGAAAAGACCGGTTTTTCGGATTCCGACGCGGAGAAGATCAAGAATGCATTGCTGACGCTTTTTGAAAACGACGAGAGCTCCGCCCGTCCCGCCGGATCTATGGAAGTGCTTGATCTCGTATGGTTCGAACACAACTGCAAGAGTGGCCAGTATTCTTCGGCAAAAGTCCATCGCGCCGTGAGCGTGGTGTCTGATAAGGGTTGCACGAATGTTCAGGTCAACGTCGATGAGGCTGAAATCCCGGGATTGCATTACGAGAAGCTTGAGGGACGCTGACGGAACGGTGCCCGCGGGCATGTAGGAGCGGCTGCGCCATTTTGATGCAGTGCATATTGATAAGGAGCAGGGCATGAAAGAGCCATCCGATTATCCCGAAGATGATTGGCTGGCTCTTTCCGGCCTCCAGCACTTCGCGTTTTGCAAGCGGCAGTGGGCTCTCATCCATATCGAACAGCTTTGGCAAGATAACACGCTGACCACGGCAGGCTCGCTGGAGCATGACAGGGCCCATGACTATGAGGCTTCCGAAAAGCGAGGGAATATACTTATCCTGCGCGATCTGCGTGTGTTTTCCAGACGTCTTGGCATAACCGGTGCCTGTGATGTGGTGGAGTTTCATCATTCACCGGATGGTGTTAAACTGCACGGGCGCGATGGCACGTGGAGCCCTTATCCGATCGAGTACAAGCACGGGGCATCGAAAACCGAAGATGTCGATAGGTTGCAGTTATGTGCCGAAGCGATGTGTCTCGAGGAGATGTTGGCCTGTGAAATCCCGCAGGGAGCGTTGTTCTATCAGAAAACTCGTCGGCGAGAGGTCGTCGATATCGACGAACCCTTAAGAGCGACGGTTGTGACGATGCTGACTCAGATGCATGATCTGTATGCTCGCGGATATACGCCCCGGGTAAAGACGGGGCGGGCATGCCAGTCATGTTCGCTGAAGGACTTGTGCCTGCCGAAACTGATGAAAGTGCGTTCGGCGCAGGCCTATATCGATAACTGCATCAATGATGCTGGAACTCGGGTGCAATGATATGAGAAAACTACTGAATACGCTTTTTGTCACCAGTGAAGATGTTTACCTCTCTTTGGAAAACGACAATGTCGTAGTGCAGAATGCGGAAAAGACATTGGCGAAAGTTCCATTACGCTCCATCGAACAGATACTGTCCTTTTCGTATAAAGGGGCATCCCCTGCATTGATGGGCAAGTGCTCCGAATTCGGGGTAGGCATGTCTCTGTATTCCCCAAGAGGCCGATATTACTGTTCCATATTGGGCGAGAAGAACCGGAATGTGCTTTTACGCCGGGAACAGTTCAGGAAAGCGGACTCGGATGAGGCGAGATTGCCGATCGCCTCATCATTTGTGATCGGCAAAGTGTTCAATTGCCGCTGGGTTCTGGAACGGACCAAACGTGATCATGCGTTGCGGGTCAACGCGGAACGGCTGTCCGAACAAAGCGCTCTGCTGGCCAAGTCGATTACTTCGGTGAAGGACTGCCGGACAACGGATGAGCTTAGAGGAATTGAGGGGAAGTCGGCTAAGGATTATTTCTATGCCTTTGACGATCTGATTCTTCGAGACAAGGATGCTTTCTTCTTTGAACAGCGCACCCGTAGACCACCGATGGATAGGATGAATGCGCTGCTATCTTTCGTTTATGCGCTGCTCGCCGGCGATTGCACCGCTGCGTTGCAGGGGGTCGGTCTGGATCCGTATGTGGGATTTCTCCATGTCGATAGGCCTGGGAGACCCTCTTTGGCGTTGGATCTGATGGAGGAGTTTCGCCCTGCCATCGCTGATCGATTCGCGTTGACACTGATCAACACTGGTGTTATCAAGGCCTCGGATTTTGAGGAACGGGAAAACGGGGGAGTGTTCCTTAACGAACAGGGAAGGAAGACCGTACTCGGCGCATGGCAGAAGAAAAAGACCGAGCAACTGAAACATCCGTTTCTGGATGAGAAAATCTCGTGGGGACTGGTGCCCTATGTGCAGGCGTTGTTGCTCGCTCGCAGTATCCGTGGTGATTTGGACGCTTATCCGCCGTTTATGTGGAAGTGATGAATGATGATGGTCGTTGTTGCTTATGATGTCAATACGGAAACTCCGGAAGGGCGGCGCAGATTGCGGCAGGTGGCGAAAACATGTATGAAATATGGTCAGCGGGTGCAGAACAGTGTATTCGAATGCTCGGTGACTCCTTCCGACTACCTGATACTGAAGCATGATCTGAATAAGATCATCAAGACTGACGATGATAGTCTGCGTTTCTATAACCTTGGTACCCGATACACGAATCGGATTGAACATATAGGCAGAGAACGGCATCTGCCCGACGATGGCATCATGATGGTGTGATTGGGCGACTGTGCGAAGCGATAGCTGACACGAAAATGGTGGGAGGTTCGCACCATCTTTTTCTGCTGCAGTGCGATCTTTGGAATGTATGTTGATGCATTTCCAATTGCATATTGGTAATTAAACAGTGATTTGATGAAAAGTCATGACGAATCAGGGTCCGTGCATAGCAATGCAAACCCGATTTGATATGATTTTCGTGTGCAAATGGATGTTTTATGGTCCACGATGTGGGCGGATGTCCATTTGCGCGGTCGCTTCCCTTCGGGGAAGCGTGGATTGAAATGCGACCAATAGCACAACAAATAGAATGCAACACACGTCGCTTCCCTTCGGGGAAGCGTGGATTGAAATACCGCACTGGCGGGCGGCTCGGTCGCATTGCACAGTCGCTTCCCTTCGGGGAAGCGTGGATTGAAATAACCAATCATTTACCAAGAAAGTCTTCAAGGCCAGTCGCTTCCCTTCGGGGAAGCGTGGATTGAAATATCACCGCCGTGACGATGTTCTGGATCACGGGGTCGCTTCCCTTCGGGGAAGCGTGGATTGAAATGCCCTATAGCTCATCGTCTGCCTCCTGCATGCTGTCGCTTCCCTTCGGGGAAGCGTGGATTGAAATCCGTCGAAGTTGACCCGAGTGGCGCCCAACCTAGTCGCTTCCCTTCGGGGAAGCGTGGATTGAAATTCCAAACTATTGCGCATCCGGCTCATATGCCAATACGTCGCTTCCCTTCGGGGAAGCGTGGATTGAAATAAACTGACTTGGATGTACGTAGCACTGTACCCGGCGTCGCTTCCCTTCGGGGAAGCGTGGATTGAAATGAAACCGACGGCGCGCAGCGGATGAACTATGGCGGGTCGCTTCCCTTCGGGGAAGCGTGGATTGAAATCCCCTGCAGCAGTCGTATTACACGGCACCATATAGTCGCTTCCCTTCGGGGAAGCGTGGATTGAAATCCTCACGCGTAGGCAACGCGGGGTGTCCCCCGCCGTGTCGCTTCCCTTCGGGGAAGCGCGGATCCGAATCTCCTATGATTCTCACGAATCTTTCTGAAACGGTTTCACTTGCTAGGGGATGCAGAATATGTACAAGTCGTTGTCAAAGGGGATAAAAGCCGGTGATTGTCTCCATCCTGAAGGATGTGGACAAAGCGCGTTGAAAGTCCCGGAGCAAGTGCTATAGTTGGCCGCGTTGTGAAGCTGTGATCCGTTATCAGCGGGGAGCTTTCGGAAGAACGGTTGCGGGCCCGCGGCAAGCGGATCGACTCCCACAGCTCAGTAGACCCGACGGGGTCGGCCCGAGATAGCCGAACACAAGCGGTCGTATGGGCCGCGCTGCGTCGAGTGCAACAGTTCGAGGCGGCGTAACCGGTGCGACAAGCGAGGTGGTACCGCGGTGGCGGTTGCGCAAACGGCAACGGTCATCGTCCTCGTAGGCAGGCGTGGCGGTGATGGTCATGCCGAATGGAACCGTGGGTTCCGGCCGCGAGACCACCGGTCGTGCGGCCGCCGGATTGTCCGGGTCCCGCGGGCTTCGTCTCGGTATGCATCGTCAGTGTGACGTCTGTAGGACCAGTGCACATCATACCGAGGAGAACCATGGTGAGCGAGACCACCAATCATGTCTATCCCAAGGCGAATGAGGGCGGCGAGACCGCACGCATCGCGCCGAACCCCAGTTTCCCCAACATGGAGGAGACCGTTCTCGACTACTGGGACAAGGACGATACCTTCCAGAAGTCCGTCGAGCGCAACCCCTCCGGCGACCACAGCCAGAACGAATTCGTGTTCTTCGACGGCCCGCCGTTCGCGAACGGCCTGCCGCACTACGGCCACCTGCTGACCGGTTATGCCAAGGACGTGATCCCGCGTTATCAGACCATGAAGGGCCGCAAGGTCAATCGCGTGTTCGGTTGGGATACCCACGGCCTGCCCGCCGAGCTTGAGGCGCAGAAGGAGCTCGGCATCGACTCGGTCGACCAGATCGAGAAGATGGGCATCGACAAGTTCAACGACGCCTGCCGCGCCTCCGTGCTGAAGTACACGCACGAATGGCAGGATTACGTGCATCGTCAGGCCCGTTGGGTGGACTTCGAGCACGGATACAAGACCCTGAACATCCCGTATATGGAATCCGTGATGTGGGCCTTCAAGCAGCTCTACGATAAGGGCTTGGCCTATCAGGGCTACCGTGTGCTGCCGTACTGCCCGAAGGACCGCACGCCGCTGAGCGCGCACGAGCTGCGCATGGACGCCGACGTGTACCAGGACCGCCAGGACACCACCGTTTCCGTGGCCGTGAAGATGCGCGATGAGGACGACGCCTACGCCGTCTTCTGGACCACCACCCCGTGGACCGTGCCCACTAACTTCGCCATCGTGGTCGGCGCCGACATCGACTACGTTGAGGTCCGCCCGACCGAAGGCAGGTTCGCCGGCAAGAAGTTCTACCTCGGCAAGGACCTGCTGGGCCACTACGGGAAGGAACTCGGCGAGAACTACGAAGTCGTGCGCGAGCTCAAGGGTTCCGAGCTGGAAGGCCGCCGCTACTACCCGGTCTTTCCGTACTTCGCCGGCGACAAGGCCGAGTCCGAAGGCAACGTGCCCGGCCCGAACGGCTACACGATCTTCACCGCCGATTACGTCGACACCGTTGAAGGTACCGGTCTGGTTCACCAGGCTCCCTACGGTGAGGACGATATGAACACGCTGAACGCCAAGGGCATCAAGAGCACCGACGTGCTCGACGATGGCTGCCGCTTCACCTCGCAGTGCCCCGACTACGAGGGCGATTTCGTGTTCGACGCCAACCTGCCGATCCTGCGCAACCTGCGCGCCGGCGATGGCCCGCTCGCTTCCATCCCGGAGGAGCGCCGCGCGATCCTCTTCCAGGAGAAGAGCTACGTGCACTCCTACCCGCACTGCTGGCGTTGCGCGACCCCGCTGATCTACAAGCCGGTCTCCTCCTGGTTCGTGTCCGTGACCAAGATCAAGCCGCGCCTGCTGGAACTCAACCAGCAGATCAACTGGATCCCGGGCAACGTCAAGGACGGCCAGTTCGGCAAGTGGCTCGCCAACGCGCGCGACTGGTCCATCTCCCGCAACCGCTTCTGGGGTTCCCCGATCCCGGTGTGGGTGAGCGACGACCCGAAGTACCCGCGTGTGGACGTGTACGGTTCGCTCGATGAGCTGAAGAACGACTTCGGCGACTACCCGCGCGACAAGGACGGCAACATCAACATGCACCGTCCGTGGATCGACAACCTGACCCGCGTCAATCCGGACGACCCGACCGGCAAGAGCCACATGCACCGCATCTCCGACGTGCTCGACTGCTGGTTCGAGTCCGGTTCCATGTCGTTCGCGCAGTTCCACTATCCGTTCGAGAACAAGGAGAAGTTCGAACAGCACTTCCCGGCCGACTACATCGTCGAATACATCGGCCAGACCCGCGGCTGGTTCTACCTGCTGCACGTCATGGCGACCGCGCTGTTCGACCGTCCGGCGTTCAAGAACGTGATCTGCCACGGCATCGTGCTCGGCTCCGACGGCCAGAAGATGTCGAAGCACCTACGCAACTATCCGGACGTGAACGGCGTGTTCGACAAGTACGGTTCCGACGCCATGCGCTGGTTCCTCATGTCTTCGCCGATCCTGCGCGGCGGCAACCTGATCGTCACCGCCGAGGGCATCCGCGACACCGTGCGCCAGGTCATGCTGCCGGTGTGGAGCTCCTACTACTTCTTCACCCTGTACGCCAACGCGGCCAACGGCGGGGCCGGATTCGACGCCCGCCCGCTGCGCGCGGACGAGGTCGCCGGTCTGCCTGAGATGGACCGTTACCTGCTGGCCCGCACCCGCCGCCTGGTGCTGTCCGCCGAGAAATCGCTGAACGAGTTTGCGATCTCCGATACCTGCGATGCGGTTTCCGACTTCATCGACGTGCTCACCAACTGGTACATCCGCAACACCCGTGACCGCTTCTGGAATGAGGATGCTTCCGCGTTCAACACCCTGTACACCGTGCTTGAGGCGTTTATGCGCGTGCTTGCGCCGCTGGCCCCGATGGAAGCCGAGTCCGTGTGGCGCGGTCTGACCGGTGGCGAGTCCGTGCATCTGGCCGACTGGCCGTTCGTGGTGGACGAGAAGACCGGTGAGGACACCGAGCTCGGCCGCGTGCTGGTCGACGACCCGGCTCTGGTGGATGCGATGGAGAAGGTGCGCGAGGTCGTCTCCGGCACCCTGTCCCTGCGCAAGGCCGCCAAGATCCGCGTGCGCCAGCCGCTTTCCAAGCTCACCGTGGTGGTCGAGAACGTGGATGCCGTCAAGGCGTATGACGAATTGTTGAAGTCTGAACTTAATATCAAGAATATTGAGTTCTCGACTCTGGAAGACGCCGCCGCCCACGGTCTGAAGATCGTGCACGAATTGCGCGTGAACGCTCGCGCTGCTGGTCCGCGTCTCGGCAAGCAGGTGCAGTTCGCCATCAAGGCCTCCAAGTCCGGCGATTGGCATGTTGATGCTGCGTCCGGTGCTCCGGTGGTCTCGACGCCGTCCGGCGACCTTGAGCTGGTCGAAGGCGAGTACGAGCTGATCAACCGTGTGGAGGAGGAGAACGCCACCGAGGCCGCCGCTTCGGTCTCCGCCGCGCTGCCGACCGGTGGTTTCGTGATCCTCGGCACCGCGCTTGACGCCGATCTGCTGGCCGAGGGCTACGCCCGTGACGCCATCCGTGCCATCCAGGACGCCCGCAAGGACGCTGATCTGGATATCGCCGACCGCATCTCGCTGGTGCTGACCGTGCCGGCTGATGACGTGGCCAAGGTCGAGCAGTTCCGCGATCTGATCGCCCACGAGACGCTGGCGACTTCCTTTGAGGTGAAGGAAGGCGCCGAGCTGGGCGTGGAGGTTGTTAAGGCGTGATGCTGTAACGTATTTAGTGCTCGCAGGGATTTTGGATCAGTCCAAGGTCTCTGTGGGCACGTGCCATTTGTCTGCGGGCACGCGCCATTTGATGGTGCCAGCCCCTGCATTTGCGGGGATGATCCGTTAATGATGGCCTAAAGCTGATTATGCGACTAAACTCAAGTCAAAAGCAGAAGCGCAATGGAGTTTTGAAAACCAAGAAGAAGGCTGGCTGGAGTAATGCCTCTCGATATAGGCGTTTTGTCCGATGACCGGTAGCGAGGAACAATAGCACGAAGATTGGAGCCACTGTGCGAATCCAATTTTTGAAGGCCCAATGCCCAATAGTTTTCGCATAAAATCGGACGTTTACCCCGCATGCGCGGGGATGATCCGCCGTCCAACGCTACCCGCGCGACGCCCACCCCGTTTACCCCGCATGCGCGGGGATGATCCGTTGTGCAGGAGCATGACGTCCTGCGCGTAGTCGTTTACCCCGCATGCGCGGGGATGATCCGGACACCAAGCCCTTGCACAGAGTCGTTGCGATGTTTACCCCGCATGCGCGGGGATGATCCGTTTTCATCCTCCACAATCACGGATTGTATGAGGTTTACCCCGCATGCGCGGGGATGATCCGCAGATCCGTACGACCGTAGCCGACTGCCTCGTGTTTACCCCGCATGCGCGGGGATGATCCGTTCGGCGTGGACAAGGATCACGCGAGCCTAGCATTTGCCCCGCACGCGAGGGGGATGATCCTGCATGATCCCGGTCTGTCTCACCCCAGCAGACGTTTACTCTGCACGCGCGATAACCCGTTTGCGGTCGCCTTCACGTTCGTGACTATGTTTACCTCGCGCGCGAGGATGATCCAGACAGTTCCATGAGTATTAGCCATGCTCATGGGACATTTTATCCACTGTTTTCGCGATCCCAGCGTGCACGGTATGCGCGCCAACGTCGAGTTGTCGGTGCAAGGGTGAGTAGTGAAACCGGTTGTCCACCGTTGTTAGCGGCAGAAAACGGCTATATATAGATCCGGTCTCGACGATCGCGCGCCGACAACTCGGGTTTTCAGAGCATTCGACATGAGTTGTCAAACTTGTCGTTTCGTTTCCGGAAGATCTATACTCTCTTGCATCGGTGAAGAGTACCGGCGGCAATGGTGCCGTCCGATTCGCCGATCCTCAGTAGTTCGGAGGTATGCATGTCGAAAGACGCACAGACGCAACATACGCAATCGCAACCGTCGGCACCGGCATCGTCCGGCGCAGGCCTGCAGAAAAGCCTCAAACTCATATTCGTCTACACGGTGGCCACCGGCTGCATGTTCACGTATGTGAGTTATTGGGATTCCGTGTTCTTCAGTTATTGCGGAGCGGGCACGTTTCTCGCCTTCGCGCTGATGACCGTGGCGATTCTGCCGACCGCGCTGGTCTACAGCGAGATCTCGCCGCTGTTCAAAACGGCGGGCGGCGAACTGATCTACAACACGGTCGGTATCAACAAGCACGTCGGATTCCTCGCATCATGGCTGATCATGGCGGCATGGATCTCGGTACCGCCCGCCGTGGTGATGGCCATCGCCACATACATCAGCAAACTGTTCAACCTCAACCTGACCTTTCAGGTGACGGTCGGTATCGGTGTGGTCATCCTGCTGCTCGTATTCATCATGAGCCTGCAGGACATCCAGTTCCTCGTGAAAATGCAGGCCGGATGCCTGTTCGCGAACATCGGCACCACGCTGATCACCGCCATACTGATCCTCACGTCCGGCCACTGGGACATCGCCAACGTGCTTGACCTGTTTTCGTTCTCATCGCTGAGTTCGTCCGCGGGCATACCCGCGTGGATCATCGGCATGGCACTGCTCATCACCCCGTATTTCGGCTTCGAGACGGTGCCGCAGATGGTCGAGGAAGGCGATTTCCCGATCAACAACACCAAGGCCGCGATCTGCGGGTCGGTGCTCACCTGCGGCGCGATCTACACGGTGTTCTTCTTCTGCGTGGCCGGGCTCGCCCCGGTCCATGACCTGCTCGCAGGCGACGCGGCCAACGGGTTCATGACCATCACCGCCATGGAGAACCTGCTTGGCTGGAAGATTTGGCCGGTCATCTACGGTCTGGTGTCGATCCTGCTGGGCATGACCGCCTCGATCCTGGGCTTCTGGATGTCGAGCGCGCGCATGATGTACTCGATGGGCACCAAGAACTTCCTGCCCGCCGCGTTCACCAAGGTCAACAAGCACCAGCAGCCGATCCTGCCGAACATCTTCCTGCTGGCGATCAGCCTGATCTTCATTCTGCTGCAGAACGCGGGCAGCTTCATGAACGACTTCTTCAACCTGATGTCGTTCGGTTGCGCCTGCGCGTACGCGCTCACCATGATTTCCGCGGTGCGCATCCACCACAAGCATCCCGAGTGGTATGAGGACAACAGGAATGTGGTTCGCGGCGGCGATTTCTTCCGCATCCTCGCCATGGTGATCATGATCGCGATCGCCTTCTTCTGCACGCTCGGGCAGGGCGCCGGCTCGTGGATCTCGTTCGGCGTGTATCTTGGCGTCGGCGTGCTGATCTGGCTGTGGATGGTCGTGGTGCGCTGGAAGCAGTCTCCGGTCATCATCGAGACGCCCGACGGGCCGCAGGAATTCTAGATATTCGAAACCAAACAAAGGAGTAATCATGGTTCAGCCCAAACTCGAAGGCAAAGTCGCCATCGTCACCGGAGCCGCGGCGGGGCTCGGCGAAGGCATCGCCGAGGTATACGCGAAGTACGGCGCGAAGATCTGCATGGTCGATCTGTCCGCGGATGTCGACGCCACGGCCGAGCGGATCCGCGGCATGTATCCGGATGCGCAGATCATCACCGTTGTGGCCAACGTGGCCGACAAGGCGCAGATGATCGATGCGGCGAAGAAGACTGTCGATGCGTTCGGCACAATCGACGTCGCCTGCTGCAATGCGGGCGTCTGCCGGCTCGCCCCGTTCGACGAGATGCCCGACGAGATGCGTGACTTCCATATCGACGTGAACATCAAGGGCGTGTGGAACAGCTGCCAGGCGGTCATCCCGACCATGCTCGCCAAGGGCGGCGGCGCGATCGTCATCGCCTCGTCCGTCACCGGCGACATCGTCGCCGACGCGGGGGAGGCCGCCTATGCGATGACCAAGGCGGCGCTGGTCGGCCTGACCAAGTGCCTGGCGGTCGAATATGCGGATCGGCATATTCGCGTCAATTGCTCGCAGCTCGGCTACGCGCGCACGCCCATGGTCGAGAAAATGGCGGTCGAATCGAACCCGGAGGATCCGGAATCCGCAATCAACGACATCGCCGTCGGCGTGCCGATGAAGCGGCTGGCCAAGCCGACCGAGGTCGGTGAGCTGTTCGCCTTCCTCGGCAGCGACGAAGCCAGCTACATCACGGGTGCGCAGGTGGTCATCGACGGCGGCAGCACGCTGCCCGAGACCATGAGCATCGGCACGAACTGAGAGGTGCCGCTTCTGATCGGTCATTCCGTTCGGTTCGTGTCGGTAGTGGCGCTGGCGATGGCCGGCGATGGTGCCGGTACGGACTGATCGTGAATGGCGTGATCGGGGATGTGTGATTGATGCGCGCGAGGGAGTTCCTCGCGCGCATCGTATTCTCTGGCAAGGATCGCCGCACGGCACCGCTTGGCACGCTGGCCGTCGGACTAGGCCAGGGTCTTCAGCAGCGATTCGACGTGCCCCTTTACTCGCACGTTGTACTTGGCGAGTTCGATCAGACCGTCGGCTCCGATGGCGAAGGTCGATCGGATCACGCCGACGTGGACCTTGCCGTACAGCTTCTTCTCGCCATACGCGCCGTACCGCTTGTGCACGGTCAGATCGGGGTCCGACAGGAGCGGGAAGGAGAGATGGTCGCGTTCGTGGAACGTGCGCAGCTTGCCGATCGGATCCTTGGAAACGCCGAGCACCTCGTATCCGAGTGAGGCGAGACGAGCGAGATTGTCGCGAAAGTCGCAGGCTTCGGTGGTGCATCCTGGTGTCATTGCGGCCGGGTAGAAGTACAGGAGCACTCGTCTGCCCTGACGGGTGAGTTCGGACAGCGTGACCGTGGCGTCGCTGCCATCCGGATTGACGGCTGGCAGCGTGAAGTCGGGCGCAGACTGGCCGGCCGTGAGCCGGGAGGGGAGAGGCATGGTCGGTGTGATGGCTGCGGTATCAGGTGTGGTGCCGGATGCGGCTGAGTCGTGTGTGGTCATACGCCCATCGTAATGGGGATGGGCGGCTCTCGTTGAGAGAGGAATTGTGGGTACCATGTCGATCGCGCGGTGGCAGTGTGGTGATAGGCTTGGATGTTGATTTCCGCAAGCGCGGAAGTGATCCGAGTATGAATTGATCATGCGGTCGAATACCACTGTCGGCCCAGCATGTGCGGGAATGATCCGGTAAGGTGCCGAGATGATCAAATCAATCCGTCGCTGTGTCGCGGATTGATTTGAGATTGTCAAGCTGCATGTCCTCTGTGTGACAAAATATTGCCATTCGGCGCATCCTCGAGCAGTCAGCTCGAAACATGTGCTCGGATGACGAAATATCTCTGACGAGCGAGAGACCAATAGCGGTGATGCGTCTTCCAAAAACCGTCAATGCACCGAATCCTGAAACATCTCGTTCCATACCGCGCGACGCGCCAAGCCACGATTAACGCAGCTGTTCCCAGCGTCTTGGTAATGTGTGTCTCGTGAATCAAACGGCATCTGATAACGCTGAAGAGTTCGGGTTCCACACCGGGGACATCGTCCAGGAGTGGTTGTGGGACGACGACGTGGATGACTCCATCCGCGCCAAGATCGAGGAGCTGACCGGTGAGGATCTGGTCGACGAGGATTATGATTCCGCCGTCGACGGGGTGATCATCTGGTGGCGCGATGGTGATGACGAGGATGAGCTGTCCGACGTGATCGTGGACGCATATGCCGTCCTTGGCGATGACGGTCCGTTCTGGGTGCTGACCCCGAAGCCGGGGCGCCCGGGAGCCGCTAGCTCCAGCACCGTCCAGTCCGCGGCGAAGACCGCCGGTATGAATGCCGCCACGCCGCTGACCGTCAGCAAGGACTGGAACGGCATTCATCTGCGTGCCTTCGGCAAAGGAAAGTAACCGCTCGTAACGTTTTACGGCGGTCGTGGTACGCGTTTGCGTACTGCCACATTTGTGATAGGCGCTATTCGGGAACGGCGGCATGACGCGGTGAAATCCGTGTCATGCCGTGCCGTCAGTCGCCAGCGCGGTGCGGATTATCAAAGGCCGATCGCACCGGCCCGCTCATCCATTCCGCTGCGCCTGCTGTTCGGCCTTTACGCAGTCGATGGCGATCACGAGGGACACGATCAGCGCCTCCAGCCGCGTGTCGAATACCGTGACCTCATACGTATCGCCCCAGGCCAGCCATCGCTGCGCGATGCGTGCGACCTCGGCGCCGTCCCGCGTGACGGTGAAGTTCATATCCCACCAGTCGCCCTCGATCGACAGTCCTTGCGCGTCGATGCGGTACCGATCCCTGAAGACGGTGAGTTCCTTGTCGATCGTCGCGACCTCGTTGCCGCCCATCAGCACGGAGAAATGCGGCAGCCAGCTCAGCACCTTCTTGACGATGACGGCGATCTCGTTGCCCGATGCGTCGTAGACCTGAAACGACTTGGGGATCCGCATGAAACTGCCCTGCACGCTGTAGCGCGGAAATCCATTGGCATCGGTCACGTTGAACTGCTCGCCGAGCGAGAATACCTTCTGTTTGATGTACAGCTGCTGCATGATATGCCCCTTTACAGATTAATGTCCGAAAATGATGCGGGGCGGGACGACGATGTCCCATCCCGCATCATTCATGTGTGATACATACCGATAGCCGGGCGGCTGCCGCTCCATGCCGCCTATTCGTCCGCCTTGCCGCCGTCGGTGTCGTCGTCGCCGTTACCGGCATCCCCGGTGCCGTTGTCGGGGGAGCTCCCGCCGCCATCAGCGGAACCGTCTTCGCCGTCAAGCAGTTTGCTGAGCTCGGCGTCCCAATCGATGGGGCCGTTCGGATCGGTCGGCGCATCACCGAGCCCGGTATCATCCGTCCCGGCGTCATCCGATCCGCCGTCACCTGAGGTCTCGCTGACGCCGTCAACGGTCTCGGGCTCAACGTTGGTCTCCACGTCGGTCTCGTCGGCGGCGTGATTGTCGGATTGCGATCGCCCGTCACTATTGTCGGTACCGTCCCCGTTGCCGGCGACGCCCTGTGCGGTGAGCTCCTCGATATTCCAATCCGAGACGGAGCCGCCGGTCTTGGATTCGGATCCGGTGACTGCGGCGAATCCGGCGGAATCAGCGCTGGTTGCGGCGTTATCGTCGGGCAACGTCGGCAGCAGATCGGGGTGGCCCCACTTCGCGTCACGGGCCTGCGGCCCTTCGGCGGCGCCGATCCGCTCCCAGATCGCGGCCGCCTCGCGCATGCGACGGGGCCGCAGCTCGAGTCCGAGCAGCGATTCGAAGGTTCGCTCGGCCGGTCCGCCGATGGCCCGCTCGCGGCGCATCATCTCGCGCAGCTGCTCGAGATGGGGGATATGGGCCATGCCGGCACGCCATGTCACGCAGTCGACCCAGCCTTCGACCAGGGCCAGCAGCGTTTCCAGCGACGTCTTCGCCTCCCGCTGTTCCGGCGTATCGGTCAGACCGACCTTCGTGAGGTTGACCGCGCCGGAAATCGACTCGGGATCCATCGACGACGCCTCGCGCAGCTGCTCCTCCATGGCATCCAGATCGATATTGACGCCACGGGCGTACTTGCCGATCAGCGCTTCGAACCGCGGCATCAGCCACGGTACCGAGGCGAACAGGCGCGCGTGCGCCATCTCGCGCAGCGCGAGGAACGACATCACCTCATTGACGGGCAACTTCAGCGACACGGCGTATTCCTCGACGTTCTGCGCGATCAGTCCGCCAGCCGGATTCGGCAGCAGCGCGATGCCCTGATCAAAGCTGCCGTGCACCTCGTGCGACAGATCGCCGGCGGCGTGACCCAACTGCATCGCGAACGACGTGTTGCCCAGCAGCTTCATCAGCTGGCCGGGATCCTTCATGCCGTCGGGGATGGGGATCGGCACGGGTCCGGCGAACATGCCGGCGACCTCACCGCCGAACGATCCGCCCAGCCGGTCGGTGATCACCGATGCCAGGGCGTTGTTCATCGACGCTGCGACCGGCGCAGCGAATTTGGCCCATGCGTCGATCGTGTCCTCGACCCATCCGGCGCGGGTCATCACCTGCGGCTCGCCTCCGGTCGGATTCATCTCGCACGCGGTGTCCAGCCACAGATTCGCCTCGCTCATCGCACGCCGGGCGGCCGCGCCGGTCTCCGCGCTCACGGTGGACTCCGCGCCGGCGCTGTTGGCCTGCTGCAACGCCAGGGATTTCGCGAGCTTCACATTGATCGGCCCATCCTCGACTGTGCGCTGCATGTCGCTCATCGAGTTCAGCCCGCCGGCCGTGAACGCCTGCATCAGCGACTGCACTTCGGCCGGCTTGGGGAGTTTGGATGGATCCTGGCTCATAAGCTGATCGCGGATCTCCTCGGGCAGGTCGCTGAGCTGGCGGAAGGCCATCTCCCCCTGAATCGGGCCGAAGCACTCGATCAGCCACTGGTGGATTGCGTTCTCGTCCATAGTCCGTTCCCCGCTTCATGTGTTAACGTCGGTTGGTTCCATAGTATTGGAGGTATGCCGATAATGCACTCGAAACGCCAGTCTCATGCCAAAAGCGGAAGCATATTGCACAATATGCCCGCATATCCCGGAAGCCGGTCCGCCGAGGACGCGTCTTCCGACGCCGCATCCGAGGATTCTACCGGCGTGGCGTCCGAGGAGACCTCCGCCGCGGTGCGCTCGGGGAACCGCCGCGGTTTGCGCGCCGCTTTGCGCCATGCGGCCGCATATCTGGGCATTCGGGCGCCGAAGACGCCGAAACATCTCGTCGGCGGACTGGCCGTGCTGCTGTCGGTGGTGGTGCTGTGCCTGCCGAGCGCGTACAGCGTGGAGAGCCCCGGGCCGACCGCGAATGTGCTCGGCAAGGACTCCGGCAAGGAGATCATCACCGTCAAGGGCGCCAAGACCTATGACGGCAAGGGAGAGCTGCGGCTGGTCACGGTCAACGCGTCGGGCGTGCCCGGCTATCCGGTCACCAATGCCGAGACGCTGTGGGCGTGGAGCAATCCGCATGCCACGGTGATGCCGGTCGAAGCCGTGGTCCCGGTGGGGCAGACCGCCGAGGAATACCAGCAGGAAAGCGAAAAGGAGATGTCCTCATCGCAGGACTCCGCCACGTCGGCCGCGCTGTCCTACGCGAGCAAACAGCTCGGCATCGACACCGATGGCGTGAGCGTGACGATGCACGTCGACGATATCGGCGGCCCCTCGGCCGGCATGATGTACGCGCTCGGCCTGATCGACAAGCTGACCCCCGCCGACGAGACCGGTGGCAAGATCATCGCCGGCACCGGCACCATGGCGAAGGACGGGAAGGTCGGGGCCATCGGCGGCATCCGGCTGAAGATGCTCGGCGCGAAGCGCGACGGCGCCACATGGTTCCTGGCGCCTGAATCGAATTGCGACGAAGTGGTCGGTCATGTGCCGGAGGGGCTGCGTGATGTGAAGGTGTCGACGTTGGATGAGGCGTATCAGGCGCTGGTCGCGATCGGCGAAGGCAAGGGAGACGCCCTTCCGCAGTGCAGCGCCGACTAGTGTGAACCGTTGGAATCCCGCCGCATTGCGGCTGTGGGCGATGAGGGACTCGAACCCCCGACGTCCACCGTGTAAAGGTGGCGCTCTAACCAACTGAGCTAATCGCCCGCATCGCACTACTGTAGCGCATACCGGGGTCTCGGCGCGACACGGATGCGGGAGGGGCGGGTCCGCGGCCTGCCCGAGCGCGCCGCGAATGCCCGGTGAGGGCCGATGCCGCCGCATGGATGCGCCGCGGACGCCGCATCGCGCGGCGGTCGGCCCGTGCTGCCGATCCACGGCGTCATCGCTCT